>Ga0302322_100002816_pt1 | contig 14792 bp, 9 predicted proteins | sample Fen_T0_2_FD_203757 | JGI IMG/M metagenome (GOLD analysis project Ga0302322, IMG submission 203757) | Peat permafrost microbial communities from Stordalen Mire near Abisko, Sweden - Fen_T0_2 | ecosystem: Environmental > Terrestrial > Soil > Wetlands > Permafrost | place: Sweden: Abisko... | reverse complement strand
CGGCTGCTCGTTGGCGGATTCGATCCGGCCTGCCGATGTGCGGCTGCTGCGCCAGCGTTATCCCGGCGTGCCCGTGATCGCCTATGTCAACACCTCGGCTGAGGTGAAGGCGGAGGTCGACATCTGCTGCACCTCCGGCAATGCGCTCGCCGTGGTCGAGTCGCTTGGCGTGGAGCGGGTGATCATGTTGCCGGACGAATATCTCGCGCGCAACATCGCAGTGCAAACCAAGGTCGAGATCATCGCCTGGAAGGGGCATTGCGAGGTCCATGAGCGGTTCACGCCGACTGACATCGCCGAAGTGCGCGAGGCCCATCCCGGCGTCATCGTGCTGGCGCATCCCGAATGTCCGCCCGAAGTCGTTGCCGCGGCGGATTTCGCGGGATCGACGGCGGGAATGTCCGACTACGTCGACCGCTATCGGCCGGCGCGCGTGCTGTTGCTGACCGAATGTTCGATGAGCGACAACATCGCCGCCAACCATCCGGACATCGCCTTCGTGCGTCCCTGCAATCTCTGTCCGCACATGAAGCGGATCACGCTTGCCAACATCAGGCACGCGCTTGAGACCAACAGCCATGCCGTGACCATCGATGCCGGTATCGCTGCAAGAGCCCGGCTCTCCGTCGAAAGGATGCTGGCGCTATGACACTCGAGCCCAATGACCTCAATGGCCGGCCCATCATCGTCGGCGCCGGCATCGCCGGGATGATGACGGCGCTGCGCCTGGCGCCCGAACCCGTCGTGCTGCTGTCGAAGGCGCCGCTCGGTGCTGAATCCTCCAGCGCCTGGGCGCAAGGCGGGCTCGCGGCCAGTTGTGGCCGTGATGATACGCCCGCATTGCATGCCACTGACACGCTCGCCGCCGGCGACGGTCTCTGCGATCCCGATGTCGTCGACCAGATCACGACGGCTGCGCCCGCCGCGATCGAGGCGCTCTCGCGGCTCGGCGTTCGGTTCGATCGCGACAGCCATGGTGCGCTCGCACTCGGGCTTGAAGCAGCGCACAGCCGCAATCGCATCGTTCACGCCAATGGCGACGGCACCGGCAAGGAGATCGTCCGCGCGCTGGCCGATGCCGTCAGGCGGACCCCATCCATTGCCGTGCTCGAAGGTTTCGAGGCGCGCCGACTGCTGATCACGGACGGCGCGGTGGCCGGGCTGCTTGCAGCCGGCAAGGACGGGGCGGCGATGCTGGCCAGCGATCGCGTCGTGATCGCCACCGGCGGCATCGGCGGCCTGTTTGCGCTGTCGACCAATCCGCGCGGTTGTTTCGGCCAGGGCCTGGCGCTGGCCGCGCGCGCCGGTGCTGCACTGACCGACCTCGAATTCATCCAGTTTCACCCCACCGCTCTGGCCAGTCCGCTCCGCCCCGCGCCGCTGATCAGCGAGGCCGTGCGCGGCGAGGGCGCCGTGCTGGTCGATGAGAGCGGCCATCGCTTCATGGCCAACGAGCCCGGCGCAGAACTGGCGCCGCGCGATGCGGTGGCGCGCGGAGTCTGGCGGCATCTCGCCGCCGGCCACAAGGTGTATCTCGACGCGCGGCGGAGGCCGGGCACGGCTTTTGCAAAACGATTTCCCGAGATCGCCGCGTCCTGCCGCGCTGTGGCAATCGATCCTGCAACCGATCTGATTCCGATCGAGCCCGCGGCGCACTATCATATGGGCGGCATCGCCGTCGATGCGTCCGGCCGCAGCTCGGTTCCTGGCCTGTGGGCCTGCGGCGAAACCGCCTGCACCGGGCTGCACGGCGCCAACCGGCTCGCCAGTAATTCGCTGATCGAGGCTGTGATCTGCGCCGGCTGGGTGGCGGAGAGCGTGGCCGGTTTTGTCGGTTCTCGTCATCAGCCGCAGCCGATCGCGCTGCCGCCGGCCGGCGATCCCGCGGCGGTCCGCGACCTCCTCTCCGCAGGCGTCGGCGTGCTGCGCGACGCGGCCGGCTTGCGCGCGACCATCACGGCGCTGCTGCCGTTCGCGACAGGCCGCAATCCTGCGTCCGATCCGGCCCTGGTCGGCCTGATGATCGCCGTGGCTGCGTTGCGGCGGCAGGAGAGCCGCGGGGCACATTGGCGCACCGATGCCCCCGCGCGCAACGCGGTCGCTGCGCGCACGACCCTGCGCCTCGACGACGCCCTGGCAGCGGCGCGCGAGCTCGATGCCGACGATCACCTGATAGCAAGGAGCGCGTAAGCCATGTCTCTGCAACGTAGACCGCTGCAACCTTTGCCCACCATCATGATCGAGCCGCTGGTGAAGATGGGCCTGCTGGAAGATCTCGGCCGCGCCGGCGATCTGACCAGCGATGCGATCGCGCCCGCTGATATGACGGCGACCGCCGCCCTGGTTTCGCGCCAGCCAGGGGTGGTGGCGGGGCTCGATCTCGCTGGCATCGCCTTCCGCCTGATCGACGATAGCGTGACGATCGTCCGTCACCGCCATGACGGCGACAAGGTCGTGGCGGGCGACGCCATCGCCGAGATCCGTGGACCGGCGCGCGCCATCCTGACCGCCGAGCGCACCGCCTTGAATTTCCTGTGCCGGCTCAGCGGCATCGCTTCGGCGACGGCGTCGATCGTCGCGACGGTCGTCAATACCAACACGCGCATCGTCTGCACCCGGAAGACCACGCCGGGCCTGCGCGCGATCGAGAAATATGCGGTTCGCGCCGGTGGCGGCGTCAACCACCGCTTCGGCCTCGATGACGCCGTGCTGATCAAGGACAACCACATTGCAATCGCCGGCAGTGTCGCGACCGCGATCGAACGCGCGAAAGCCGGCGTCGGTCATCTCGTCAAGATCGAGGTCGAGGTCGACACCTTGGAGCAGCTCGAGCAGGCGCTGGCTGAGGGTATCGATGCCGTGCTGCTCGACAATATGAGTATCGAGCAGTTGCGCCGCGCTGTGGACCTCGTGGCCGGACGTGCGGTGACCGAGGCCTCGGGCCGCGTCACGCCGGAGACGGCGCCCGCGATTGCTGCGACCGGCGTCGACCTGATCTCGATCGGATGGCTGACGCACAGTGCGCCCGTGCTCGATATCGGACTTGATTTTGCCTTGAGCGACGACTGATCGTGATCATCCAACGGTGCTGCGCGCCAGGCAAAAAGCGTCCTATACTTGGAGGCTCGGCAACATCAGGATGGCACATGACCGCGAATCCCTTGCACTATACATCTCTCGTTGAACTCTCCGACTTGATCCATCGTGGTGACGTGTCGTCACTCGAGGTGACGGAGGCAGTGCTCGATCGTATCGCCACATTCGATGGCCGGCTGCATGGTTATCTGACTGTGCTCGGGGATCGCGCCCTTGCACAGGCCGAGACGTTTGACGACGAGCTGAAGCGCGGCCTCTGGCGCGGGCCGCTGCATGGTGTTCCGATCGCGCTGAAGGACCTCTGCTACACGACATTCGCGCCGACCACGGCCGGAACCAGGATCCACAAGGCGTTCGTGCCGCCTTATAACGCGACCATCGTCGATCGGCTGGAGCGCGCGGGCGCCGTGATCCTCGGCAAGCTCAAGATGACCGAGGGCGCCTATACCAGCCATCATCCGGACGACCAGACGCCGATCAACCCGTGGGGCGCCGATTACTGGGTCGGCTCGTCCTCGACCGGCTCCGGCGTCGCCACCGCGGCGGGCCTCTGTTACGGATCGATCGGCAGCGACACCGGCGGCTCGATCCGGTTTCCCTCCGCGACCTGCGGCTTGACCGGCATCAAGCCGACCTGGGGCCGGGTGAGCCGCCACGGGATCTTTGCGCTGGCCGACTCCCTCGATCATATCGGGCCGATGTGCCGCAGCGCCGCTGACGCAGCCGCGATGCTGGGCGTGATCGCCGGCGCCGATCCGCATGACCCGACCGCGCTGCGCGATCCCGTGCCGAACTACCTCGCCGGGATCGGCGACGGCGTGCGCGGACTGCGCATCGGCATCGACCGCGCCTACACCGAGGACGGCATCGATCCGCAGGTGGTCGCGGCGTTGCGCGAGGCCGAGCGCGCGTTGGTGGACATGGGCGCCGAGATCCGCGAGATCAAATTTCCGCATTACGAGACGCTGGTCAGCCTGTGGATTCCGATGTGCGCGGTGGAAACCGCGGAGGCGCATCTGGCGACCTATCCGTCGCGGAAGGCGGAGTACGGTCCCGATCTGGCGGCGCTGATCGAGCAGGGCCGGGCGACCGGCGGCGTCGACATCGCCGCCATTCATCACGAGCGACTCAAGTTTTCCGGACTCCTGAAGGCGCTGTTCGAGGATGTCGACGTTCTTCTCGTGCCGACAATGCCGGTGCCGATCCCGACCTTGCGGAAGATGAGTGAATATGGCGCCGATCCGAAGGTGCTGTTGAGCATCCTGCGCTTCACGGCGGTGTTCGATTTCTCCGGCAGCCCGACCATCACGCTCCCGATGGGAATGGCGTCGGACCGCATGCCGCTCAGCATGCAGCTGGTCGGCCCGCATGTGTCGGAGGACGTGCTGGCGCGCGCGGCGCACGCGTTCCAGTCGAGGACCGACTGGCACACGAGGCGGCCGGAGTTGGGATGAGGGGGTGCGATGCGTTCACCAAGCGCTCGGGATTGCGACATGATAGTCGCGATGATTGATGCTCGGCGCGCGCCGCACTCCAATGGCACCATCGCCAGCGGTCGCTGCGCCCGTAGAACTACGACGTCCGGTTTTAACTGCGACTTAGGCAGCGGCGGATCAACTGGGTTCGGGACCTGCCGCAGTTTTCGTTTCGATCGCTCAGGGCTCGCACAGCCGTCGCTTCGCCTGCCGCAAAGCGGGCGGCGAGGGTTGACGACAAAGCTGTTCATACGACCGTAGCAGGATCCCCGATGTTTCCGACGAAATCCTCGATCGCCACCACGGCCATTTTGGCGCTGCTGGCGCTGAGCACAGCGACTGCCTACGCCGCCGAATTCGTGCTGCGGCTCGGCTCGACCAACCCGCCGGGATCCGCGGCCGACGCCGACTTTCAGACCATCGCCCTGGCCATCGAGCACGAGTCCGAAGGCCGCATCGAAGTCGCGTCGAGGCCGGCCGGTGGCTATGGCAAAGTCCCGGATATGTTCGGCATGGTCGAACGCGGCGACCTCGAGATGGCTGTCACGGTGCAAGGCTACAGCCCCGGCCGTTTTCCGCAGTCGTCGGTGATGGAATTGCCGCTGATGTTCCAGAATTCGGTCGCCGGCACGAAAGCGATGATGGCGCTCTATAAGGAGGGCCTGCTCGACAAGGATTATGCGACCGTCAAGGTGCTCGGCCTCTACGTGCTGGAGCCCTATCCGATCTTCACGACCGGCAAGAAGATCGAGACGGTCAGGAATTTCCGCGGGATCCGGATTCGCGCGCCCAGCATCACGGTCGGCCTGGCGATGTCCAAACTCGGCGCCATTCCACTCGGCATGCCGAGCCAGATGATCGGCGACACGCTCGCCAACAACACGCTCGATGCGATCTCGCTCGGTTGGACCTCGGTGGTGAACACCAAGGGGATCGGCGGCAAGCCGCTGCTGGAGCAGGTCAGCGTGGCGGTCGATGCGAAGTTTTCGGCGCCGGCCCTGATGCTGGTGATGAACCGCGCCAAATGGGAGGCGCTGCCGGCGGACCTCAAGGCGATCATCGAGAAGCACGCTGCGGAGCTCAGCGATGGTGGCGCCGCGGCGCGCGCGTCCGTCGATGCTGCCGCGAAGAAGAGGGTCCTGGCCGACCCGCGGATCACCGCCATCAGTTTCAGCGCCGAGCAGGTGACCGAGTTGAACCGCGTCGTGGCGCCCGCGATCGAGGACTGGAAGGCCAACATGGCCAAGCGCGGCCTCGAGGGCGACAAACTCTATACCCGGGCCCGCGAATTGATCGCGCAATACCAGGCCGACGCCAAATAGGCGGCGGAAGACGGAACGTTTTGAATCGCGCCGGCCGAAACGCCGCTGTTACAGGATTTGAGGAACCGCAAGTGTCACGCCAATTCGGCATTCGTACCAAGCTGTTCATCGCCTTTGCCGCGGTCTCCGGCACCACGGTCATCGCGGGCGTGGCCGGCTGGCTGATGTTCTCGCAGGTCAGGGAGTTGTTCCACGGCGTCGCCGGCCAGAATATCCCGGAGATCACGGCCACGCTCGGATTGCAGAGCGAGACCCTGACCTTGGCCGCCAGCGCGCCGGCGCTGTTTGCGGCGCGAGGCCAGCCACAGCGCACTGAGGCACTGGCGACATTGAAGGCGCGGCAGGACAGCATAGCCAAGCGGCTCGATCTGATCGCTGCCCTGTCCGGCAAAGAGGCGATCGCGCAATTGAGCAGCTACGATAACGCGCTGAATGCCAAGCTGGCGGCGCTGGACGGCGTGGTCGATACCAGACTGAATCTGATGGCCGATGGCGAGACCAAGACCAAACTTGCACTAGCCCTGCAGACCAAGGTCAACGAGATCCTGACGCCTGCGATCGAAAAGGCGCAGGCCGACATCGCGATGGTCGGCATGAGCGTCGGCGGCGATGCGGCGGCATCGACCATGTCGCTGCTCGGGCTGGTGGCGCGCGACGTGCCGCTGGCACAGGGCTTTTCCGATCTGCTTGGCCTGGTGAACCTCGCTTCAGGCAAGCTGGACCGCACGCTCACGGCGTCGAGCGCAAGCGAGATCGACGCACTGGAGAAGCAATTCAAGGCGACCGCCGAACGCGTCGACGAGAAACTCGACATCGTCGATACGCTGCATCCGACCGATGGCCTGCGCACCGCTGTGGAAGCCTGGCTCGCGCAGGGCGCCGGCGACAAGACCATGTTCGCCACGAGGCGACAGGAATTGAACGCGGTGCAGGCCGGCCAAAAGCTGCTTGCCGAGACCGGCTCCGTCACCGCCGATCTTGCCGCCGAAGTGGCGCGGCAGGTCAAGGGGGTCGACGACAGGACCAGGCAGGCGACCGAGCGCTCTGACGCGGCGATCGGTTTCGGCACTTTCGTGATGCTGAGTATCGCGCTTGTCAGTGTGATCGGCTCGGCGCTGTTCGTCTGGTTCTATATCGGCCGCAATCTGGTGGCGCGCCTCGTCGGCCTCGAGCGGACCATGACCCGGCTCGCCGCCGGCGATCTGTCCGCCGAGGTCAACTCGGCCCGCAGCAGCGACGAGATCGGTCACATGGCGGGGGCGCTGGCCGTGTTCCGGGACGGCATGGTGCAGGCCAAGGCCGCAGCAGTCGCGCAGGCCACCGAGCAGGACGTGAGGCAGCGCCGCGCCACGACGCTTGCGACCCTGACCGACGAATTCGGCGATGGCGCCGGCACGACGCTGGCCGCAGTGTCGGCCGCAGCCGCGCAGATGAAGGGAGCCGCGGAGCGGATGTCGACGGTGGCCCAGCAGGCCCAGGACAAGACCGTCGCGGTGGCGTCTGCTTCCGAGCAGGCCGCCGCCAACGTGCAGACCGTTGCCGCGGCGACCGAGGAACTCAGTAGCTCGATCGACGAGATCTCGCGCCAGGTGCGGGAATCGTCACGCATCGCGACCGAGGCGGTGACGCAGGTCGCCCGCAGCGAGCAGACTGTCACCGAACTGGCGGAAGCCGCGAATCGGATCGGCGAGGTCGTCGGCCTCATCAACACCATCGCGCAGCAGACCAATCTGCTGGCGCTGAACGCCACCATCGAGGCCGCCCGCGCCGGCGAAGCCGGCCGTGGCTTTGCCGTGGTCGCCTCCGAGGTGAAGAGCCTGGCGACGCAGACCGCGCAGGCTACCGAGGGCATCACGGCACAGGTCGCCGCCATTCAGGGCTCGACCCGCGAAGCCGTCGACACCATCAAGGGCATCGGTACGATCATTGGCCAGATGTCGCAAATCGCCAATTCGGTTTCCGCCTCCGTCGAGGAGCAGGGCAAGGCCACGGCCGAGATCGCTCACAGCATCCAGCAGGCCGCTGCCGGAACCCAGCAGGTATCGTCGCACATCGTGGGCGTCACCGCAGCCGCCAACGAGAGCGGCAAGACCGCCAAGGACGTGCTCGGTTCGACCGAGCGGCTGACCGCGCAATCGGAAGCGCTGGGCAGTGAGGTCGATCGCTTCCTGAGCCGCATCAAGGCGGCGTGATCGGGTGAGGGCAGGCCATCGCTACCAACGACAATGCCGCCACTGGGAGTTCCGAGCATCGCACCCGACAACCAGTGGACGGCCATCAGTCGGGGAGTGTCAGTCGTCGTCGTCGTCCGCTTCCTCGGCTTCTTCAGCCTCTTCGGTCGCGTGATCAATCACATCAAGGGCTTGCTGAACTTCAATCAGGCTCTTGATCGCTGTTTCGGTGTCGCCGCGCTTGTAACCGGCGGCAATGGCCTTGGCCAGATTGTGGCGGACGTCGACCAGAACATTGCGTGCGGTGGTCAGGATTTCGATCTCGTCATCGGCCATGATATTCCTCGTTGGTTCTTCAACTGAAGCGTAACGACGACGTATGGCGTGCATATGTCGAGTCGAGGCGCCACCGGCCCGTGCTTACAGCAGCCGCATTGATTCGGACGGTGGGGGAGCAGGTGACGGGCGTCAATACCGAATTGGGCGCGTTCTGCCCGACACTTGCCAATCAGCAGAGCTTGCCGACGCGGTCGTGGCGCCCATCTCGGCCGGCCGTCACACCTTGATGTCGAGCAGCGTCTTGGTCATGCGGTCGTTCGCCTTCATCGTCGTGGCATTGGCAGCAAAGCTGTATTTTGCGACCATCTGGCTGATCATCTCGCGGGCGAGGTCGACATTGGGCGCGGCGACGAGGCCGTTCTGATTGGCGAAGGGGGCCTGCGGATCGGAGGTCGGGACGGTGGACGGCTTGGTCGTTGCGACCGATGTCTGCGTCCCGCCGCCGACGCTTGCGGTCTGGACCAATTCGAGTGGTGCATAGGCATGCGGCGCGCCAGTTGGCACAGTGCCATCCGCGGCCGGAAGCGCACCGGTGGTCGTGACGTTGGCGACGTTGGAGGCGGAGACCTCCAGGCGGCGGGCTGCCGCCTTCATGCCGGACAATGCGATCGTCGAGATGCTGCTCATCAAGGTCCCGTCAGGCAGTTGGCCGATCAGCTACCTAACGCCCGCGCCGAATAAGCGAGCCTCAATGGCGGGGGCTGGATTCCCGGGGTGGGCGCAACGCATCGTTTACCATCCTGCCGGACCGCAACCGACTCGTGGAGCAGCCTGCGCGCGCTGGAACCGCCACTGGGGACGAGCGCAATCTTCACGGTGGATTTCGTTGCTTTCGCCGGGCTGGGCGTTTCATATCGGGGGGTCTTCGGCAAGGAATTGTCTCATGGCCAAAGCAAGCTCCAAATCCAAATCCAAATCCAAATCGCAGGTCAATCCCAAGTCGAAATCGACGGCGACCGACCGCCATGCCAAGATGCTCGCGGTCGCGCTCGGCAAAGGCCAGATGCCGCCATTGACCTTCGAGATGGATCAATATCTCGACGAATGCCCGAACGAGATCTTCGCAGCGTTCGACGGTGTGGTCCGGCACATGCCACCCGCCGGCAAGGATGGGTCGCTCGCCGTCGGCTACCTGTTCCTGCTGCAGGGTTTGCTGGAGCGCCTGCGCCTGCGTAGCGAGCGCGGCTATGCGGATGCGACCGACCTGATCGCAAAGTTCCAGGCCGAGGTCGCTGCGAGGGTGCTTGCGGGCCGGGTCGATGGCGACATCCTGGCCTATATCAGCGGCGCCCTGGAGCAGGCCAAGGTCCCGGCATCCCCGGACCTGATAGCAGCCTCGGCCGAACTCGGTCTGGATGATGACGAGGACGAGGACCAGGACCAGGACGAGGACATGCTGCCGGCCGACGTCGAGGCCATGCTGGACGAGATGCTCGAGGCCTGCGGCGGTGACCCATTCATGCTGGTCAGTTTGTTCACCCAGGCCGCCTACACCCTGCCCGAGGAAGTCAAGAGCACGGCCGCCATCTGCCTTGCCCAAGCCGCCCGGCCGGGGGCGCGCGCTGCTGCCGTCCTGTTCCTGCTCGATGCCAGCGCCGCCGTGCGCCGCGCCGGCGCCATCGCGCTCAGCGAGGTCGCAGCGTCGTTGTCGCCGACCGACCTGCGCCGCCTGATCACGATTCGGAACTGGCGGCCTGAGAGCGAGCGCGCCGATCTCGATGCCGTCATTCACCAAGCGAGGACGGCTGGGATCGCCTGCGCCCCCTGGGACAAGGGCACCACCGATACGCTGCGAGCAAGCGCGATCGATGGCTCCGCGGCACAGGCATTCCTGCTGGTCTCGCCGGCCGGCCGCAAGAAGCGGATGTCGTCGATCATGACCAAGCACGGCATCGACGAAGCCTGGAGCGGAGAGCCGGAGACGCCGAGTCACATCGAGTTGGCAATCGGCATGTCCGGATTTGATGCGCCGACGTGCGACGTGTCGCGTCCCTATCTCGACCGCATGGTCTCGCATCATCTGGCTCTCACGATTGCGAAGGGCGGGGCGCCGTCGCCAGGCCTGCTGCAGGTGGCCGAGACCGTCGGCGGCGTGGATTGGCAGCCTGCGCTGATCGACTTCCGCGAAGCGCTGGCCGGACTGATCGCGGATTTGCCTGGAAACTTCCTCGACCCCGACGAAGTCGAGATCGCGCTGGCGGACAGCGATACGTTGATCGACCTCGATAGTATCGAGGAATCCTGGTTCGAGGATGATGCGGACGTGGCCCGGGTGGTGGCCGGAATGGCCGATCGCGATGAGGAGGCGCAGGTTGCGTCGCTGCTGCGGGGAATCCTCGACCAACGTCGCCACAAATGGGCCGAACTCTTCGTGCGGATCGCGTTGTGGATGCGCGAGGCGCCTGACGGTGAATATCCAGACTGGGCGGACCTGGCTGTGGTGGCGCGGGCGGTATGGGAGGGGCGCGATCTGGCCGAGATCGGCTTGATGCGGAGTATCGCCGAGCGGACGCTTGACGTGTTGGCTGATCAACAAAACATATAGAATCGGGTGGGCGCCATTCCACCATCCTGTGGCTGATCGACATCTCAGTGCCTTGTCAGCGGCCGCTGGGCTTGAGACCACGGCGTAGTCGGTTAGGATAGCTGCTGATTTTCGCAGACGTGCGGCCGTCCCGGTCGCCCGCGTTCGTCGGGCGACGATGAATTCAAATCCCGCCGGTACCGGCGCGTGCATCGAGGACTTCCATGACATTTTCAAATATTGTCGCGCGCGGTGTCGCGCTGGTCGGCGGCGCGGCGCTGCAGTGGCGCCGGCTGCAGGGCGATACGCCCCAGCCGGCCTGGGGGCATCAGCCAGCGATCCCGGCGGCGAAGCCGCAAGGCGCACTCCCGACCCTGAAGATGCCGACGGCGCAGGGCTGGCGCGACGGCCAGACCCCGATCGCCGCGCCCGGGCTCAAGGTCAACGCGTTCGCGACCGGCCTGAAGCATCCGCGCTGGATCAACGTGTTGCCAAATGGCGACGTGCTGGTGGCGGAATCGACGCAGGTCGCTGGCCCCGTTCGCAACGTATTCGGCTACGCGATGCAGGCGACGATGCGGCGGGCCGCGGCGCTGGGCGAGAGCGCCAACCGTATCACGCTGCTGCGCGACAAGGACGGCGATGGGGTGGCGGAGACGCAGACGATCTTCATGGAGGGGTTGAACCAGCCGTTCGGCATGGCGCTGGTCGGCGACACCTTCCATGTCGGCAACACCGACGGCATCATGGCCTTTCCTTATGTCACCGGTGCCGACCGCATCACCGCGCCGGGCAAAACGTTGACCAACTTTAAGCCGGGCGGGCATTGGACTCGCAGCCTGCTGCCGAGCCCCGATGGCACAAAACTCTATGCTGGCGTCGGCTCGCTCACGAACATCGCCGATGAGGGCACAGCGGTCGAAGAGGGGCGGGCTGCGATCTACGAACTCGATATCGGCAGCGGTGCGAGCCGCATCTTCGCCGGCGGCCTGCGCAACGCGGTCGGGCTTGCGTGGGAGCCGAAGACGAACGTGCTGTGGACCGTGGTCAATGAGCGGGACGGGCTGGGCGACGAGACGCCACCGGACTATCTGACCTCGGTGCGCGAGGGCGGCTTCTATGGCTGGCCCTATTGCTACTGGGGCCAGACAGTCGACGATCGCGTGCCGCAGGATCCGGCCATGGTGGCGAAGGCGATCACGCCGGATTACGCGCTTGGCGGGCATACAGCCTCGCTGGGACTGTGCTGGTTGCCGGCCGGCACCCTGCCCGGCTTTCCGGACGGTATGGTGATCGGGCAGCACGGCTCCTGGAATCGCAGCAAGCTGTCCGGCTATAAGCTGGTCTTCGTGCCGTTCGAGAATGGCCGCCCGGCCGGCCCGCCGCGCGATATCCTGTCGGGCTTCCTGGCGCCCGATGAGAGCGTCTCCTACGGCCGTCCGGTCGGCGTCGTCATCGGCCCCGACGGCTCGCTCCTGATGGCCGACGATGTCGGCGATTGCATCTGGCGGGTGACGGGGGCGTAAGCGGGCGTTCGATACCGCGGGTGCCGGGCCCCTGTCATTTGCAGCGCGGCGCCTGCAGCGCGGGCTGTCCGATTCAAGCGTCGAGTGGTCGGTCCCCATCCTTGCACTCCGCTGTCATCGCGCGCGCATGCGGGCGATCCAGTATTCCAGAGGCGGTTGTGGATCACTGAGAGGCCGCGGCGTACTGGATGCCCCGCATCCGCGGGACATGACAGTGGAGGAGACGTCATGCAGCGTTCTCGCGGCGCGGTGCGGCCGAGTTTTGTCCATCTCATCACCCCCTAAATTCAAGAGGGCGCGGGGAAGGCGGGGTGTTCGCCACACCCATGGCCCGCCTGCAACAAAACATGCAGGCGGCAGGTACCACAGGTCTGGCCGCAACATCCGGCCTTCCCCGCGCGATGGCTTTACGGCTTATACGTGATCTTGTGTTTGCAGCGCCCGCCAAGGACGTTGCGCCCGCGAATGCATTTTCGTTCCACGTCCCACTTCAGCCGGTGGCCCTCGACCTTTGGATCGACGGCACCACCGCCCGACAAGGCCATTGAGTCCGGGCGCTACGTTCCTGTTCGACTTGCGCAGCAATCCGATCTCCGAAATCCACACGGCGTTCGATATTGTGCGATTCTATGTTTCTCAGGCCTCTCTCGATGAACTCGCCTTCGACCAGCGGATGCCCCGGACCATGGGGCTGGTTTCATCCTGCCAAGGCCACCATGACAGGGTCATGTACGGATTGGCGAACGCTCTGGCGGATCAAGTCGAGCGCGCCAACGAATGCAACGCTCTGTTTATCGATCATATTGCGCTGGCCTTTTACGCCGACGTCATGAAAGCCTATGGCAACGCCGCGGCGGCGACACTGTCTCCGCCGCCAAGGCCGGGCGGCGACCAGCTGTTTACGGTGACACTGCCGGACCATCGCTCCGTATTGTTGAGGTCCCGGATTGCGCCTGCTGCGTTAATCCCATTCGTCGCACAATCTGCTGCTCGATTGACAGATTCAGCGGAACCAGGGCGATGCATATTTCGATCAAATGGGCGGTTATCCTATTCCTTTCGACGATGTGCCTGTTCCTGGTCGGGATTGGCGGCAACCAATATCTGGCTTTGCAGGATCTTTCGCAGATTCAGGATGCGGGTGCCGCAACGGCTTCAGAGGCTGTCTCGTTCACCAAAGCGGCCTCGCTCGGGGCCGAGGTCTATCAAGTGATCGCCGATGCCGTCATCAACCGGCAGCTCGACGAGACCGCCAAGGAATGGGCGGAAGCGAAGGCGGCGGCGTTGACATCCATCAACGAAGTGACGGCTCGCGTCAAAGAGCCGAAGGAGACCGGGCTGGTCAACGAGGCCACCGGCAGCTACTCGCGCATCGTCGAAATCTTCGAGACGGAGATGCTGCCGGAACTGAAGAAATCGACCGAGGTGACGCCTGCGATACGAGCCGTTGACGCCAAGCTCGACCAGCACCTGCGGGTCATGGCAAAGGATTTTCTCGCGTTGAAAGCCGCGCGGATCGAAGCTGCCAAGCATGGCGATGAAAAGTTCGATGCCGCAATCGAAGCCACGACAAACACAGTGCTCGCCATACTCGTGGCTTGCCTGATCTTCGCGGGCGCAAGTGCGGTCTACCTGCTGCGAAAAATCACGGTGCCGCTGGCCCGGTTGAATGGTGCGATGACCGAGATGGCCACCGGCGATCTTGGAGTTGTCGTTCCCGGTGTCGAACGCGGCGACGAATTGGGTGAAATGGCCCGCACCATGGAAGTTTTCAAGAAGAACGGCCTTGATGCCGAACGTATGAAGACCGACCAGCAAGCCGGCGAGCTGCGCACGACCCAGCAGCGCAAGGCGGAGATGATGAAGCTGGCCGACGACTTCGAAGGCGCGGTCGGCAACATCGTCAACGCCGTCACCAGCGCGTCGTCGGAGCTCGAATCCTCAGCGACCACGCTGACCGCCACCGCGAGCCGTGCCCAGCAGTTGACGTCCGAGGTCGCGGCGGCCTCCGAAGACGCGTCCAGCAATGTTCAATCGGTGGCGTCGGCCACCGAGCAGATGACCTCGTCCGTCAACGAGATCAGCCGTCAGGTGCAGGATTCCGCCCGCATCGCGGCGGCCGCCGTCGCGCAGGCGAAGACGACCAATGACCGGGTGGGCGAACTGGCCAAGGCCGCGGCGCGGATCGGCGATGTCGTCGAACTGATCAACACCATCGCCGGACATACCAATCTTTTGGCGTTGGACGCCACCATCGAGGCGGCGCGGGCCGGCGAGGCGGGCCGCGGCTTTGCCGTGGTCGCATCCGAAGTCAAGGCGCTGGCCGAGCAGACCGCGAA
>Ga0302322_100002815_pt1 | contig 14794 bp, 15 predicted proteins | sample Fen_T0_2_FD_203757 | JGI IMG/M metagenome (GOLD analysis project Ga0302322, IMG submission 203757) | Peat permafrost microbial communities from Stordalen Mire near Abisko, Sweden - Fen_T0_2 | ecosystem: Environmental > Terrestrial > Soil > Wetlands > Permafrost | place: Sweden: Abisko... | reverse complement strand
CGCGAGGTCCCGCTGCCCGCCGTCGGCGCGGGCGAGGTGCTCGTCAAGGTCCGGGCGGCCGGCCTGGACCGGGGCGCCTGGCACGTGCTGACCGGCCGCCCGTCCCTGATCCGCCTCGCCGGGTTCGGCGTGCGCCGGCCCAAGGAGCCGGGGCTGGGCACCGAGCTCGCCGGCGACGTCGTGGCCGTGGGGTCGGCGGTGACCGGCTTCGCCGTCGGGGACGCCGTCCACGGTGCCGGTCGGAGCGCCCTGGCGCAGTACGCGGTCGCCGACGCCGCCAAGCTGGCCCGGATGCCCGCAGGTGTCGGCTACGAGGGGGCCGCCGCGGTCCCCGTCTCCGGGGTGACGGCGCTCCAGGCCGTCCGCGACCACGGCCGCCTCGAGCCCGGCCAGTCCGTGCTGGTCATCGGGGCGTCCGGCGGGGTCGGCTCGTTCGCGGTGCAGATCGCCACGGCGCTCGGGGGCCGGGTCACCGGCGTGGCCAGCACCGCCAAGCTGGACTTCGTCCGCTCGCTGGGGGTCGAGGACGTCGTCGACTACACTGCCGGTGACCTCGCGGCCGGCGGGCGCCGCTACGACCTCGTCCTCGACGTCGGGGGCAACCGGCCGCTCGCGGCCCTGCGCCGGCTGCTCACTCCCCGCGGCACCCTCGTGTTCGTCGGTGGCGAGGACGGCGGGAAGGTGACCGGCGGTCTGGGCCGGCAGCTGCGGGCCCTCGTCCTGTCCCCGTTCGTCGGGCAGCGGCTCGGGTCGTTCTGGGTCGCCGCCACCACCACCGCCGACCTCGACACCCTGCGCGGCCTGATCGAGTCCGGCAGCGTCACGCCGGCGGTCGACCGCACCTGCAGCCTGGACGACGTCCCCGCCGCCCTGCGCGACCTCGAGGCGGGCCGGGTGCGCGGCAAGGTCGTCGCGACGGTGTGATCCGCCGGCCGGGCGCGGTCAGGTCCAGCCGGCCCCGGCCGGGTGGCGGATCGGCGCGTTGAGGCGGTTGAACAGGTTGGTGACGCCGATCATCAGGAGCACCGCGGCGAGCTCCGGCTCGGTGAAGTGCTTCGCGGCCCGGCTCCAGAGGTCGTCGTCCACGGGGTCCGGTCGGTCGGCCAGCCGGGTGACCGCCTCGGTGAGCTCCAGCGCTGCTCGCTCCGCCGCGTCGAAGAGGTCCGAGTCCCGCCACGCCGCGACCTGGTGCAGCCGGTCGTCGGTCTCGCCGTGCTCCCGGGCGGACCGGACGCCCGCGTGCACGCAGGCGCTGCAGGCGTTGATCTGGCTGGCACGCAGGTGCGCCAGCTCGAGCAACCGGGGGGAGACGCCGGTGGCGTACATCGCCGCGTACAGCTGCCGGACGCCGCCGGTCACCTCGGGCAGGATCGCGGTGATCCCGGGCATGCGGGCAGTGGTCATCAGGGGCTCCTCAGGTGTTACCTCGGGTGCGGCCGGGCCGTCACCCTCCTGACGGACCTGCCCCGACGGAGGTAACACGTGGAGGAACTGGCAGCCCGCTTCGAGCGGAACCGGCCCCGGCTGCTCGCGCTCGCGCGCCGGCTGGTCGGGCCGGCCGAGGCGGACGACGTCGTCCAGGACGCATGGGTACGGCTCGCGCGCCAGGACGTGCCGCCCGACGACCTGGCCGCCTGGCTCACCACGGTGACGGCCCGGCTCGCGCTGGACCACCTGCGCCGCCGGCACGTCCGCGACGATCCCTGGCACCTCGACGTCGACCTCGACGTCGTGCCGCTCGACGGCGTCCCCGTCGCCACGCCCGAGGACGAGGCGCTGCTCGCGGAGGCCGTCGGCGCGGCGCTGGCCGTCGTGGTGGACCGCCTCTCGCCGGCCGAGCGGGTCGCTTTCGTGCTTCACGACGTCTTCGGCGTGGCCTTCGCCCGGATCGCGCCCGCGCTCGGCCGCACCGAGGCCGCCACCAAGATGTTGGCCTCCCGCGCCCGTCGCCGGGTGAAGGAGCCGGACGCCGACGCGCTCGGTCCCGAGCTCGCGGTGGTCCGGGCCTTCCTGGAGGCCGCGCGCGGCGGGGACCTGGACCGCCTCACCGCGGTCCTCGCGCCCGGCGTGACGCTGTCCGCCCACCTGCCCGGACGCACCGTCACCGCCCGGGGCCACGAGGACGTCGCCCGTCGGGCGAGCCTCGCCGCGGCCCGCTCCGGGAGGACCGAGCTCGTCCTGGTGCGGGGCGCGCCCGGCGTACTGGCGAGAGGCGCGGACGACGCGCCGGCGGCGTTGCTGGCCTTCACCGTCCTCGACGGCCGCATCGTCGCGATCGAGACCTGGAACGATCCCGCGCGGCTGTCGTCCCGGCCGGGCTAGGACATCTGGAGCGCCGGCTCAGTCCTGCCGGCGCGGTGCCGCCGCGTGCACCCCCAGCTCGAGGTCGACGAAGGCGGCGATCATCGCGCGGTAGGTGCGCTCGACGACGTCCGGGCTCGCGGCGGCCTCCTCGGCGAGGGCGCGGACCCGGTCGATCACCTGCTCCACGCGCGCGGGTGCGCGCACCGCGCCGGCGTCCTGCTTGAGCAGCCCCGCCCGGCGCACCAGTTGCTCGCGTTGCGCGATCAACGCGACCAGGTCGCGGTCGAGCCGGTCGATGCCGGCCCGCACCTCGGCCAGCGCCTGCTCCCGGCCCGGTGCGGCGTCGGGTGCGGCGTCCGGTCCGGAGCCCGGTTCAGCGTCCGACGTCATGCGCCCCACCGTAGCCACCGGTCCGCTCGACGACCGACGTCACGGCCCACGGTGGGAGGTCGAGCGCGAGCTCGAGCCGGCCGGCCGGGGACGCGGTGAGGGTCTCGACCCGCAACCCGTCGGCGACGACGCGCAGCGCCGCGCTCTGCGCCGGCGTCAGGTTGAGCGGCGCCCCCATCCGGTACCAGGCCTCGGCGACGTCGCCGTGGTCCAGGTCGAGGGTCTCCACCCGGAAGGTCGCGCCCGGCCGCAGGCCGTCGACGATGTGCCGGATCGGGCGGGCCGGCCCGTACGACGCCAGGGCGCGGGTGGCCTGGTAGCTGGTGGCCGAACCCACGGGCCGGGTGCCCAGGTCGTCGGGATAGTTGAAGAAGACCGCCGCCAGCGCGCCGGTCGCGCTGTGCTGCGTCACCGCGCCGTGGGGGGTGGCGGCCAGCAGGCGGTCGCCCAGCCGGGCGAGCATGGCGAAGGCGTGGAACGTCGGCTTGTGGATCCCCTGCTCGTTGACCAGGCCGAACCCGCCGTGGAACGGGCCGATGCCCGCACCGCCCTCCTCGAAGACGTCGGTGAACGTCCAGTACGCGATCGAGTCGGCCAGCGGCGCACCGTTCAGCAACGCCCGGGTGACGTAGGTGGCGGCGAAGACGGTGTCGTGCATCCGGTCGCGGCTGGAGGGCGACGTGGACCACTCAGTGATGTGCAGCTCCGCGTCGGGGAACGGGCTCGCCGCGATGATCGTGCCCAGCCGTTCGAGGTCGTCCCGGGTGGCGTCGACGTGCCGGTGGAGCTGCCGGGCGTCGCCGTCGGCCCCGAACGCCAGGTCCGTCGGGTAGAGGTGCGTCGACAGGAAGTCGAGCGGCACCTCCCGCCGTGCGCACCACTCGATGAACTCCTCGATCCACACGGGCCGCCAGTCGAGGCCGTCGACGTCCTCGTCGGCGACCGCCGCGGTGGCGTGCTGGGCCGCCCTGTCCTCGTACTCGCCGGCGTAGCGCTCGTCCGGCACGAACACGCTCGTCGCCGGCCCACCCACCCGCAGCTCGCCGTCGACGGCCTTGACGGCGCGGGCCGTCGCCTCGTACAGCTCGAAGTACGCCGACCTGGACGCGGTCCAGAAGTAGGGCACGAGATTGGGCTCGTTCCACACCTCGAACCGCCACTGCCGCACCTCCGCCAGGCCGTAGCGCTCGACCCAGTGCTCCACGGTCGCGGTGACCAGCTCCGCCCATCGGGCCGGATCGGTGGGCGGGCTGCAGTGCGCCTGCCACCAGAAGAGCGTCCCGGTGCGGGTGGCCAGGTCGCGCGGCATGAAGCCGAGTTCCACGAACGGCCGGGCGCCGGCACCCAGGACGAAGTCGAAGACCTTGTCGACGTAGCTGAAGGTGTGCACCGGTGCGGGCAGCGGCACGTCCGGCCCGAAACCGCCGCCCTTCGTCGCCCGGTAGACGAACATGTCGTCGTGGAACAGGCCGTGGAAGCGCACGTAGCGGGCGCCCAGGACGTCGACCGCCTCGCGGAAGTGCTCCTGCCAGTCCGCGCGCAGCGCCTCGTTCGCCCGCCCGGCACCGACACAGGCGTTCCAGACGTGGTGCAGCGGGACGTCCGGGCCGTCCTGCCCGTCGACGATGAGTCGCGGTGGCGCCGGCTCGGTCATCGCAGTGCCGTCCTTTCGTCCCGTGTCCGAAAGAGTTTCGCAATTCAGAGAGACCCGTGGCGACTTTAGGGGCGGCCTCGACGGAGCGTCAACGGCGTCGGCGGACGCCCGCGAGGCGCCTGGCGGGCGCCCGTCGCCCGGAGTAGGCTCGAAAGAGTTTCGGAAACAGGAGGTGAAGGTGGCGGGCAGACCGGCACGGGAACGGGTCACCATCGAGGACGTCGCCCGACGTGCCGGGGTCTCCAAGGCCACGGTGTCCAAGGCCGTCAACGGGCGCAGCGACATCGCCCAGGACACCCGTCGCCGGGTGCTCGAGGCGATCGAGGAGCTGGGCTACCGGCCCACCACCGGCCGGTGGGAGACACCGAGGATCCGGAGCCTGGTGGCCGTCCTGGACGTGCTCGAGTCGCCGTACATGGTCAACGTGCTCCAGGGCGTGCTGGCCGCCGCGACCGGCTTCCACACCAACCTCATCGTGCGGCTGGCGCCGGACCGCGCCGTGCGCGTCACGAGGGCGGCCGCCCGGTCGTGGGTCGCCGAGCAGAAGGAGGCGGGCGTCGTCGGGATCATCGGGGTGACCCTCGCCCAGCCGGACGCGGTGCTGCGCGCGGCCGAGGAGCACGAACTGCCGTTCGTCATGGTCGACCCGGTGGACACCCAGGACTCCCGCATCGTGAGCATCGGCTCGACCAACTGGGCGGGGGGCCGGAGCGCCACCGAGCATCTGCTCGAGCTCGGCCACCGGAGGATCGCCTGGATCGGCGGGCCGACCGGGTCCGAGGCGGCCCGCGAGCGGTTCCACGGCTACCGCGCGGCGCTGGACTCCGCCGGGGTCGACCTGGACCAGGCCCTGGTGCGCCGCGACTGGTTCGCCGTCGAGACCGGGCTCACCCACGGTCGCGAGCTGCTCGCCCTGCCCCTCCCGCCGACGGCCGTCGTCGCCGGCAACGACGAGATCGCCGTCGGCGTCCTCGCGGCGGCGCGCGAGCTGGGGATCCCCGCGCCCGGGCAGCTGAGCGTCGTCGGCTTCGACGACACGCCCCAGGCGACCTGGGTCAGTCCACGGCTGACGTCGGTCCACCAGCCGCTCATCGGGATGGGCCGGATGGCCGTCGAGACCCTGCTGGCGATGGCGGACGGCGTCCAGCCGGCGTCCCGGCACCTCCAGCTCGCGACCACCCTCACCGTGCGCGACTCGACGGCGCCGGCTCCTGCGGGCCGGTGACGCCCCGGGCTGCCTGGAAGTGCGTGAGCCAGCGCGCGGCGGCCGGCCAGTACGGCGAGGTGACCTCGACCAGCCGCGTCTCGGCCAGCGAGCCGAGCGCGGTGTGGATCTCCAGGAACAGCTCCCGGGCGGCCTCCCGGGGCCACGGCGAGGGGAGCAGGTGGTCGGGCAGGTCCGGGTCGACGTCCGCGAAGCGCCGCCAGGAGTCCATCACCGACGTGCGGGCGATCAGGGCCGCGCGCGCGTCGAGCCGGCCGGCGCGCAGGTCCTCCCGCGCGCCGGCGAACCGGTCGATGAAGGACTCGTACTCGGCGGCCAGCCCGGCCAGGTCGTACGCCGCCGCCGGGCCGTGGGGGCCGGGCTCGTCGTCGAAGCGCGCCTGCATGACGGACCAGCGCCCGCCGTCGACGTCGTCCACGATCTCGCGCAGCAGGCGGGTCACGTCGTCCGTGTCCGAGCCGGGCCGGATCCACAGGCTGTCGTAGAGCCGCGCGAAGGCCAGCGCGCCGAGCGCCCGGCGCAGCACGTGCCGTTGCGCCTGCCGGGCGTCGGGCAGCGAGAAGGACACCGCCACCCACGTCCCGGTCCAGTCCGGCGGCCGTGCCCCGAAGCCGAGGAAGTGCCGCATCCGGGTCCGGTGCCGGGCGATCGCCTCCGCCGTCAGGTGGTAGACCGGCGGGCGCCGACCGGCCCGGACGGCGATCAGCCCCCGCTTCGTCAATCGCGAGAGCGCCGCCCGGGCGCTCGACTCGCTGATGCCGAACTCCGCCAGCATCGCCACGACCGCCAGTGACGGCAGGTCGGCCTCGGCGGAGTCCAGGTACTCGCCGAGCAGGGTCGCCAGCAGATGCTGCGGATTCCGGCCGCCCTGCTGGCGCGGGAGAGCGACGTCGGCGGGTGGTTCGGGGGCGGCCACCCGCCCAGCTTGCAGCACCACCGAGCCGGCAGCGACGACGTCGCAGGGAACACGGCGCCACGGTGGCGTCCGGTGCTTCGATAGGACCATGACAGCCCACGAGGAGCAGCGCGTCGTCAGCGCAACGCGGGAGATCGCGGCGCCCGCCGACCAGATCTTCGAGCTCATCGCCGATCCGGCCCAGCAGCCGCGCTGGGACGGCAACGACAACCTGGCCCAGGCCTCCGCCGGCCAGCGGGTCACGCAGGTCGGCGACGTGTTCCGGATGACGACCACGAGGGGCAACGAGCGGGACAACCACGTGGTCGAGTTCGCGGAGGGGCGGCGCCTCGCCTGGACCCCGTCCGAACCCGGCCGGCAGGCGCCGGGACACCTCTGGCGGTGGGAGCTCGAGCCGCTCGACGCGTCCCGCACCCAGGTCACCCACACCTACGACTGGACCCGGTTGACGGACGAGAACCGCCTCCCCCGGGCCCGCTCGACCACGTCCGACAAGCTCCGTGCCTCGCTCGACCGGCTCGCCGCGCTCTGCGAAGGTTCCGGGCGCCCGACGTGACGCCACCGGTGCGCCGTCCGGAGCGGCTCGCCGAACTCGTCTACCAGGCCGGCTACGGGCCCGGCGAGGCGCTCGTCCTCGGCGTGCGGCAGGGCGGCGCGCCACCGGTCTTCCTGGCCCGTGGCCGGACGGCGACCGGCGAGCCGCTGTCGGCCGGCACGGTCGTCTACACCGCCTCGCTGTCCAAGCAGCTCACGGCTGCCTGCGCGGCGCTGCTCGTCCGGCAGGGACGGCTGGACACCGCGTCGACCCTCGCGGAGTGGATGCCTGAGCTGCCCGCGTGGGCCGGCGACATCACGGTGAACCACCTCCTGCACCACACGAGCGGCCTGCCCGAGGGTGTCGACTTCGACGAGCTGCACCGGGCGGGGCTCGACCGCACCACCGATGCCGTCGTCCGCGGGCTCGCCGGCGCCGACCACCTCGACGGCCCGCCGGGAGCGCGGTTCCGCTACAGCAACGCCGGCTACGTCTGCCTGGCGCTGGTCGTCGCGCGCGCGGCGGGCCGGCCGTTGCCCGACGTTGCCCGCGAGCAGGTGTTCCGACCGCTCGGGATGGCGGACACCCGGTACTGGTCCGGCCCGGCGGCGCATCCGCCCGGCGCCGCTCCGACCGACGCCGGGTACCCCGCCGCGCTCTCCCTCGGCGACGGCGGGGTCTGGTCGACGGCCCGGGACCTGCTGCGCTGGAACGCGGCGCTCGCGCACGACGAGCTGGGCGTCTCCGCCCTCCTGCACACGCCGGGCCGGCTGGACGACGGCACCCCGCTCGCCTACGCGTGGGGGATCGACGTCCTCACGCACTCCGGGCGCCGGGTCCACAGGCACGGCGGCCTCTGGGCCGGGGTGAGCACCCAGCTCGTCCGCGTCGTCGACCCGCCCGCCGATGTCGTCGTCCTCGTGCTGGACGACGACGAGGAGCGCCTGGCGAGGCTGACCGGGAGCCTGGTCGAGGAACTCGGGTGATCCGTCGGCGTCCCCGCCCGTCAGTGACTGAGCCGGGCGGTGCGCTTCGCCTCGTACATCGCGGTGTCGGTCCGGGCGAGGGACTCGGTCAGCGTCTGACCCGCACCCATCACGGCGATGCCCACCGAGGCCGAGGCCACCACCACGGTCGCATCGAGGAGGGGGACCGTCAGCCGGGCCAGGCGGCAGCGGACGAGTTCGGCCTGGGTCCGTGCCCCCGCCGGTAGCAGCACCGCGAACTCGTCGCCCCCCAGGCGCCCCACCACCGCTGCGCTCCCGTGACCGCCGCAGGTCAGTTCCTCCGCGACGGCCCGCAGGACGGCGTCGCCCGCCGCATGGCCGTACGTGTCGTTGACGTCCTTGAAACGGTCCAGATCGACGAGGAGGAGCAGGACGTCGGCGCCCGCGACGGCCTCGGCCGCCTCGAAGAAGCCTCGCCGGTTGAGGACCCCGGTCAGGGGGTCGTGCCGGGACTGGTACTCCAGCTGGGCCTGGAGCTCCGTGCGGCGGGCGATCTCGTCGCGGAGCTGGCCGTTCACGGTCTGCAGGCGGTTCTGGAGCCGCACCCGCGGGACGGTCGTCAGCGGCGCGATGATCAGCGGCAGCACGAGGGGAGCCCACCGGGCGACCTGCTGGGCCGCACCGGGCTCGAACCTCACCCCGATGGCCAGGTACGCCAGGTTGGAGATCGTCCACGAGAGCACGGCGCTGGTCCCGACCCACAGCGCCGCCGTTCTCGCCGTGGACCGGGTCGACGCTCTCCCCGTGGACCGGGCCGACGCCGACGGGGCCGCCGACCCGTCCCTTCGAAGCCGCCGGCGCACCCACTCCTCATCGACCCCGCCGCCGGACGTCTTGAGGTGCCGGGAGCCGGCGCCGGCGCCGCTCACCGGCTTGCGTTCGCCGTCCTGACCCTGAACACTTAGCCGCGTGGCACAGTATTCATCGCTCGACGAGGTGTTCACGGCACTGGCCGATCCGACCCGGCGCGCCGTTGTCGGCGCATTGGGCCGCGGGCCGGCGAGCGTCGGCGACCTGGCGCGGTCGGCGTCGATGACCTTGCCGTCCTTCATGAAGCACGTCCACACCCTCGAACGCTGCGGGCTGATCCGTACGGAGAAGTCCGGACGGGTGCGCACCTGCACCCTCGACCGTACACGCCTGGACATCGTCGACGGCTGGCTCGCCGAGCAGCGGGCGATGTGGCAGGACCGCACCGATCGCCTCGATCGGTTCGTCACCCGACAGGAGCCGTCATGATGCTGGACTTCGACCCGGAGCTCGACCTGCGGATCGAGCGCACGATTCGTGCCCCGAGGAAACGGGTGTGGGAGGCATGGACCCACCCGCTCGACCTTGCCCGCTGGTGGCTGCCGGCTCCCCTGCGATGCCGGGTCGAGCGGCTCGACGTCGTCCCGGGAGGCGCGTTCGTCACCTCGATGAGCGAGGACGGCGTGCTGTTCAGCCCTCACCTCGACGCCTGCTTCGTGGTCGTCCACCCCGCTGAGAGGATCATGTTCACGAACGTCCTCGACAGCCGCTGGCGGCCGACCAGCCCCGCCCCGGTGTCGATGACCGCGGAGATCACGTTCGGCGATCACCCGCAGGGCACCACCTACCAGGCGATCGTCCGGCACGCCGACCCGACGTCGCGCAGGCACCACGAACACCTGGGGTTCGCCGACGGCTGGGGCACCGTCACGGCACAGCTCGCCGCCGTCGCCGAAGCCCAGGAAGCACGCCGATGAGGACCAGACGTTCAGCACCATCGCCGCCGAACGGCTCGAGCGGGCCGGCGGACTCCTCCTGGGCCGCCGCCCACGCCCGGTACCGAGGCGTCAGCTCAGCCGTCGGCTGACGTGGAGGCGGTCCTCAGGATGGCCGTCCCGACACGTTCGGCGATCCATCGGGCCGAACGGTCGACGCCCCAGCCGAACGCGTCCACGGCGAGGGAGAACTGCGCATGCCGGAAGTGGAAGAAGATGATGCGTGCCGCATCGTCGACCGTCAGGTCGTCCGCCAGGTCGTCCGCCAGGTCGTCCGCCAGGTCGCCGATCGCCCGGATTCCCTCGCCGATCACGCAGAGCGCCTCGAGGTGGGGCCGGTCGGCGATCTCGAGGAATTCCGCCGCGACGCCAGCGCTGGCGGCAGCCCTCGTCACGATGTGACTGATGTCGCCCGATTCGGCATACAGTTCGGCATTGCCGTCGGCGAGGACCTTCACTTTGGCGTGGCCCGTCCCGGCGGCCCCGCAGTCGGCAATGATGCGGGCGACCAGATCGCCTGTGGTCCAGATCCCGAGCGAACTCGGGCCACCGACTGCGGGCGGGTCGGCGCGGTTCGCGGTGCCGCCGGCCCGGGTGACGGCGGTCCCCAGGTGCCTCCAGTGTGCTCACCGCCGTCCATCTCTTCCTGGACGACTTCCGACCCCGTCGTCCGGCCGACCCCGGGAGGGCTTTCGGGGAGTTTCCCAGGACTCGGCGGATCGGGAGGCGGGCCGCGACCGCCCTCTCGACGTCCCGTCATCGCCCGGAGTCGGTCACGGGCGAGCCTCCTCCCGAGATCAAGATGTGCGCGGTTCTCTCAGGGCTGATGTGTCGATGACCGAGGCGCGCAAGCGATTCGGTCTGCTGGTGAGGCAGGCCGCGACGTCCCGCCGACGGACGACGATCACTGATCTTGGGCAGCCCGCTGCGGTGCTCGTCAACGCGCAGGAGCTGGCGGATCTTGAAGAGGCGTTGGCCTTGGCCGAGTACCGGGTTCAGCAGGCGAGCGGGACCTTCGTGTCCGTGTCGCAGGCGGACGCCCGCGAGCGACTCGGGCCGCCTCGTCGCTGATCCTCGTCGCTGACGCCCCTCCCCTCGGCTCCCCGGATCTACGCCGACTTCATGCCGGTCGATACCGAGCGCTGTACGAACTCGATGACGAAGCGCGCACCGTGACCGTGGTCCATCCATCTCGGTCGACTGGGCTGACCGCACAGTCAACGCCGATCTGACCTGCACGCTTGTGGGCCCCGCGTACCACAATGCGAACCGCCACGTGCGGGTCGACGGTGCCCCACTCCCGGTCCAGATGGCCAGGTCACGGGGCATATTCGCGGCCTCGTAGGCGAGGCGAGCCTGCAGGTGTCCTCCCGAGAACTTCTCGGGTAGCCGTCCACCGGCGACAGCGATCCGCGGCGGCATCGCCCTCACCAAGGTCGTGGCCAATCACCAGGTCGTCGTCGTGACGTGACCAGGTCAAGGCTGCCGAGCCTCCCGTTCCGGGCCGGTCGGCAACTCCCTCTGACCGACCGGAGACGGGACAGCCCGACGCGGGTGACGCCACGGTCGTCGTGCGATGGGTCGCTCAGGCCGGGAGGGCTCGGCGACCCAAGCCCCAGACGACGAGTCCCGGTCAGCCGGCCGAGGATGCCGGAGTGGCGGGGACCGGTTTGCCGAGCATGGCGCAGACCGCGGCGTCGACCAGGGCCTGGTTGGCGGTGCGGGCCTTCGGCGGCGTCAGACCGAAGATCGTGGTGGTGAGGATCGAAGCGGTGCGCTGGCCGGTGGCGTCGGTGTAGTTCTCGGCGGAGTAGCCGGCGACCTGTCCGTTGTGACCCCAGACGGTGCCGCAGGGGGTGGTCACCTCCTCCAGTCCGAGCCCGTACCGGCGGTGGGGGAAGTCGGCTTCCTCGGGGCGCGTGCTGCGCATCTCCTTCAGCAGGGCGGGCGGCAGCAGCTTGCCGGACAGCAGTGCCGTGTCGAAGTGGGCCCAGTCCTGCGCGGTGGAGACCATGCCACCGGCAGCCCACTCGGTGCTCATGTTGTTCCAGGTGGTGTCGACGTACCCGCCGGGCCGGGCCGGGCCGGCAAAGGTGGTCCCGGCGGGGACGCCCGGCGGAAGCAGGGGGCCGATGTGGGCGGCGTCGGGTTCGTAACCGTGCGCGAGGGCGGGACTCCTTCCGGCACCGGTGCCGGTGACCAGGTAGGTGTTCCTCAGGTGCAGTGGCCCGGCGATCCGTTCCTGGACCAGGCTGTCCAGGGTGTGTCCGGTCGCCTTCTCGGCGATCAGCCCGAGCGTCACGTAGTTGGTGTTGCTGTAGGAGTAGCTCGCACCGGGTGCGAACATCGGGTCGTGCCGGACGGCGGCGCCGATCAGCTGCCGGGGCGTCCACACCGTGGTGTCCTGGCCGGTGAACGCCTTGAGGACGACGGGGTCGAAGGTGTAGTTGAACAGGCCGCTGGTGTGGTTGAGCAGCATCCGCAGGGTGATCGCGGTCCCGTTCGGGATCAGGCCGGGCAGCCATTTCTCGACCGGGTCGGTCAGCCGGAGCCGGTGCTCGGCGACCAGTTGCAGGATGACCGTGGCCACCATCGTCTTGGTGTTCGAGCCCATCCGGAACCTGTCGCTCGGGGCAAGCGCATGGTCGGCGGTGCTCCACGGCGCCTGCCGGGCGATCTCCACCGCCGGCCCTCGGCCGTCGTCGACCCGGACGATCACCCCGGGTGCTCCGGCGTCGACATCCTGCTGGGCCAGTGCGGTCAGCCGCGCCACTTCGGTCCGCCGAGTCTGCTGGGCGGTCGGGACGCCGGGGCGCTCGGCGGCGGGGACGTCCGACTGCTGGGCGGCCGCCGAGTCGCAGGCGGTCAGCGTGCCGGTCAGGGCCGCGGCTGCCAGCAGCGCCAGACCCATCCGGTGCCTGTGGCGCCGGGTCTTCGGGTGCATGGTCATGAGGGGTCTCCTGGAGGGTGCGGAGCCGGTTGATCGGACGGTCCGACCGGCGACTCCAGGCTCGCCGGACCGCGAACGCAGAACATTGCTGCCTGCGACACCTGGGGGGTGGAGTTAACCCCACCGTGCACCGAGGGCCCGGCTGGTCATCATGGAGGTCCGGCAGGCGATCCCGGCACCCCGGCGCGGCGCAGGTCACCGACCGAGTCGAACCGGCACCGAGGCACGATGATGGAGGGCGATGACCAACGGACCGCCCAGCCCCGGTGCCACGTCTCGACCCGGTGCCACGTCTCGACCCGGTGGCACATCGCGCCGGCGGGAACGCCCCGGTTCCGTAGCGCACCGGCATCGTGCCCTGCGCTCCCCAGTGGCCCTGCGCTCACCGGTGGCCCTGCCCTCCGCGCTCGCCCTGCGAGCGGGCCTGCTGGGCTGGTCGCTGGTGCTGCTGTGCGGCGCGGTCGTGGGTCTTGCGCTGGGCACGCTCTGGATCACCTCGGTCGCAGGCGTCGCGCTCGTGGCCGGGATCCCGCTGACCCTGCTCACCACCGCGCTGGTCCGCTGGTTCGCCGACCTGCACCGCCAATGGGCGGCCGAGCGGCTCGGTGAACCTGTGGCCCGCCCCTACCGGGCCGCCCCGGACGGTGGCTGGCCGGCACGGCTGTGGGCCGTCCTTCGCGATCCGGCGACCTGGCGGGACTGGGCATGGCTGGCGGCCAATTCGATCACCTGCTGGTTCAGCAGCGGCCTGTCACTGATGATGTTCCTCGCCGGGGTCGTCTACCTGATCTATCCGCTCGTCTACCAGCTGACCCCGCCCGAGGTGTTCCGCACCCCACTGGGCGAGGGCTTCCGTCTGCACAGCGTCGCCCAGTCGTTCGCGATGGTCCCGTTCGGCCCGGTGCTCCTGCTGCTCTGGTACGTCACCGCGCAGCGGCTGGCGAACCTCAACGCCCGGGTGATCCGCACGCTGCTCGGGCCGACCGAGCAGGCGCGGCTGCGAGCCCGGGTCCAGCGGCTGGCAACCTCGCGGGCCGAGACGATCGACGCCCAGGCCGGCGAGCTGCGCCGCATCGAACGTGACCTGCACGATGGTGCCCAGGCCCGGCTGGTCTCGCTCGGCATGAGCCTCGGCCTTGCCCAACAGCTGCTGCACGACGATCCGCAGGCCGTCCAACAGCTGCTGGCCGAGGCCCGCGCCTCGACCTCCAGTGCCCTGACCGAACTTCGTGACCTGGTCAGAGGGATCCATCCGCCGGTCCTGGCCGATCTCGGCCTCGACGGCGCCCTGCGGGCCCTGGCCCTGGCCAATCCGATCCCGACCACGGTGACAACCCGGCTGCCGGGGCGCCTGCCGCCCGCCGCGGAGTCCGCGGCCTACTTCGCCGTCGCCGAGGCGCTGTCGAACGCCATCAAACACGCCGAGGCCCGGCACATCCGGATCGCCGTGGAGTTCGACCCCCTCCAGGACGCCACCACCGGGACGCTCACCATGACGGTGTCCGACGACGGCCGTGGGGGCGCCTCGACTGACGCCGGCACCGGCCTGCACGGCATTTCCCGCCGGTTGGCGTCGTTCGACGGCACCCTGGGCGTGAGCAGCCCGCCGGGCGGACCCACCGAGATAAGGATGTCGCTGCTGTGCGCGTCGTCGTAGCCGAGGACCTCGCCCTGCTCCGCGAGGGCCTGATCCGGATCCTCCAGGCCAACGGTTTCGAGGTGGTGGAAGCCGTTGACAACGGGCCCGCACTGATCCGCGCGCTCACGACGCACCGCCCCGACGTCGCCATCATCGACGTGCGGCTGCCACCGACCTTCACCACCGAGGGCCTGCGCGCCGCCATCGACGCCCGCCGGCACATCCCCGGTCTACCCGTCGTGGTGCTCTCCCAGTACGTCGAGCAGCTCTACGCCAGGCAGTTGATCTCGGACCGTGCCGGGGCGGTGGGCTACCTGCTGAAGGACCGCGTGATGGACGTCCAGCAGTTCGTCACCAACGTCCGACAGGTCGCCGCAGGCAGCACCGTGATGGACCCCGACGTCGTCACCGCCCTTCTCACCCACCGCT
>Ga0302322_100002814_pt1 | contig 14795 bp, 14 predicted proteins | sample Fen_T0_2_FD_203757 | JGI IMG/M metagenome (GOLD analysis project Ga0302322, IMG submission 203757) | Peat permafrost microbial communities from Stordalen Mire near Abisko, Sweden - Fen_T0_2 | ecosystem: Environmental > Terrestrial > Soil > Wetlands > Permafrost | place: Sweden: Abisko... | reverse complement strand
TAATTCGTAATTGTTGTTTTTTGCGGGATACAAATTTATGATATAAACAACGCCTTCATTTCAAAAACCATTCCATCAATTCTGGTTCTATGCTTCTTTAACAATTTGAATGCTGCTGCTGCAACCCAACCTGTTGGCGCCTGCATTCACCAGTTCAAGGGCAAAACTATAGTTTTTTATACCGCCACTGGCCTTAATTTTTATCGTATCAGGCAGGTGTTTGCGCATCAGTTGCACTGCTTCAACAGTAGCACCTTTTTCAGCATAACCGGTACTGGTCTTCATAAAATCCACCCCGGCGGCTCCATAAATATCGCAGCAGGTAATAATTTCTTCATTGGTTAAAATACCGCTTTCAATAATTACTTTTATGACTTTGCCTTTGCTTCGTATCACCGGCATCACGGTATTGATCTCGTTGGCCAGAAATTGCCAGTCCTTATTCTTTACTGCACTAATGTTGATCACCATATCCAGTTCATCAGCACCATCCACTATGGCCAACACTATTTCCGCCACCTTGGCTTCAATGGCCGAATAGCCAAACGGGAAGCCTATTACCGTAGCTACTTTTACAGTACTTGCCCCGGTTAAGGCCTTTGCTTTTTTTACAAATAAAGGAGGCACACAAACTGCGGCAAAGCCATATTCAATGGCTTCGTGACATAATTTTTCCACATCAGCAATGGTGGTGGTGGGTTTTAAAACCGTATGGTCTATGTAAGAGGCTATGTTCATAATGGGATGTAAAAATACGGTTTTCGCAGAAGGAGAAATACAAATGTTCAATAATCAACGCTCAATGTTCAATAATCAAGTAGGAGCCAGTAGCATCATAGGGCTGCCATTCAACGAAAATTGAACATTGATTATTGAACATTTTCTTCAGCCTTTAGGCTTTGCTCAGCCAACTGACAATAATAATTACATCAACGGTGGCCATGCAATGAATAGTTTCATTATTTTTATCGTTCATTCCTTCTATTACCAAAACCTATTCAGTATGCTTACATTAAAATTCCCGGCATTGGTATTTGTATTTGTGATAACTGTGTTACAGATCAATGCACAGGCCACGTTTCCGGTTAATGATGTGGCCAGCCCCAAAGATGGCAGTTACGCATTTACCAATGCCACCATTGTAAAAGATGCCCAAAACACTTTACAAAATGCCACCATGGTCATCCGCCAGGGAAAAATTGAAAATATTGGTACCAACATCAGTATTCCCAAAGATGCCGTGGTGATTGATTGCAAAGGAAAATTTATCTATCCCTCATTCATAGATATTTTTAGTGATTATGGTATTGCCATACCCCAGCGCCAGCAGGGCGGTGGATTTTTTTCGCAACAGATAACCTCCAACACCAAAGGTGCATTTGGATGGAACCAGGCCATTAAAAGCGAAACCGATGGCGCCAGAATTTTTACCGGCGATGATGCTAAAGCAAAAACCTTACGTGATATTGGTTTTGGTGTTGCACTCACCCATCAAAAAGATGGTATTGCAAGGGGCACCGGCCCACTGGTATCGTTAGCCACACAACCCGATAATTTGGTAATGCTGAAAGATAAGGCGGCAGCATTTTATTCTTTTAATAAAGGCACTTCCACACAAGGTTATCCCAACTCTATGATGGGTATGATAGCCCTGTTGCGCCAAACTTACCTGGATGCTCAATGGTATAAATCTGTTCCGGCAAAAGAAGGTACCAACCTGTCTTTAAAAAGCTGGAACGATAACCAGGGCTTACCACAAATATTTGATGCCAATGATAAATGGAACGACCTGCGGGCTGATAAAGTGGGCGATGAATTTGGTGTGCAATACATTATAAAAGGTGGCGGTAACGAATACCAGCGCATTAAAGAAATTGCGGCTAGAAAAGCACCCTATATCATCACTTTAAATTATCCTGCTGCCATGGATGTGGATGATCCTAATGATCTGCGTTTTGTAGGATTGGATGACCTGAAACATTGGGAGCTTGCACCCGGCAATGCCGCCGCACTGGAGAAAGCGGGCGTTACCTTTTGCATTTCTGAAGCCGATTTAACTGCAGCTACCGACTTTATGCCCAACCTGCGCAAAGCTATTGAATATGGTTTAACAGAAAGCAAAGCACTGGAAGCCTTAACCAAAACCCCGGCTACATTACTAGGCATGTATGATAAGCTGGGCAGTTTAGATAATGGCAAGCTGGCCAATTTTGTTATTACATCAGGGCCCATCTTTGCAGAGAAAACCACCGTATTTCAAAACTGGACACAGGGTATTAAAAATGCAGTGAAAGAAGATGGCTGGTTTGATGTAAAAGGATCTTACAAATATACCGCCAGCAATGCTAAATCGTTTACGTTAGATCTAAAAGATGGTGGCGTGGCCAGCTTCATCAGCACCGATACACTTACCGGCAAATACAGCTTTGATGGTAAGCTGGTAAAACTAAGTTATACCGAAGGCCGTGGCAGGGATGCTAAAGAAACCATCTTAAGTGGTACTGCAAACGGCGATACCTGGAATGGTATGGGAAGGGATGTTGCCGGTAATACCTTTACATGGTCGGCCAGCTATGACCATGCTGCTGAAGCCAAACCCGATAGTGCCAAACCAAAAACACCATTGGTTTTAGGCAAGGTCATTTATCCTTTTGTAAGTTTTGGATGGGAGGATGCGCCTAAACAAGAAAATATTTTAATTAAAAATGCCACCGTATGGACCAGCGATGCCGCAGGTAAATTAGAAGAAACCGATGTATTGGTAAAAGATGGCAAGATTGCAGCAATAGGAAAAAATTTAGCTGATGCTTCTGCAAAGATCATTGATGGCAAGGGTAAACATTTAACGCCGGGTATTATTGATGAGCACTCACATATTGCCGCAGCATCTATTAATGAAGGTGGGCAAAGTGTAACCGCTGAAGTGAGAATTGGTGATAACCTTAATCCCGATGACATTCAGATTTACCGGCAGCTAAGCGGTGGCGTTACCACCTCACATATTTTGCATGGTTCGGCCAATACCATTGGCGGACAAACACAATTAATAAAATTACGTTGGGGCGCCAATGCAGAAGACCTGAAATTTGCAGGGGCTGATCCGTTTATAAAATTTGCATTGGGTGAAAATGTAAAACGCAGTTCTGCCTCGCAGGGCAACACCCGTTTTCCCGATACCAGGATGGGTGTGGAAGAAGTGCAGATGGATGCTTTTCAACGGGCCAGTGACTACCAGAAAATGTGGAAAGCCGCAGAAGAAAACAATAAAAAGAAAGGTGTTGCCCCAATGGTGGTAAGAAGGGATCTGGAGCTGGATGCGTTGGTGGAAATCATAAACAAGAAAAGATTCATCACCTGCCACTCATACGTACAAAGCGAAATTCTTGAAACGATGAAAGTGGCCGAAAAATTTGGTTTTACTTTAAACACTTTTACGCATATCCTTGAGGGTTATAAGGTAGCCGACAAAATGAAAGCGCATGGTGCTAATGCATCAACCTTCAGCGATTGGTGGAATTATAAGATGGAAGTGGTGGATGCTATTGCTTACAACGCTTACATTATGCACCAGGTGGGCTTAAACGTGGCCATTAATTCTGATGATGCAGAAATGGCACGCCGCCTTAACCAGGAAGCTGCAAAGAGTATTAAGTATGGCGGTATGAGTGAAGAAGACGCATTGAAGATGGTTACCATTAACCCCGCCAAAATGCTGCATGTGGATAACAAAGTGGGCAGCATTAAAGTAGGTAAAGATGCCGACCTGGTATTATGGAGCGATAACCCGCTGAGCATTTATGCCAATGCACTAACCACTATTATAGATGGCACTATTTATTTTGACAGGGATAAAGACATGGAATTGCGCAAGCGCAACGTGGCAGAAAAAGCCAGGCTGATACAAAAATTAGCCACTGCTAAAAAAGCATCCGACACACCGGGCGGTACAAGAGGAAATTTTCAAAGGCCCAGGCCAAGATTTGAAGTGATCAACTCTTGTATGGACCATTATCATAGTACAGGTTTATTAGCTGTTGATGCAGATGAACTGGATGGGGAATAATTAATAATTCACAATGAAAAAATTCACAATGAGAAAGATATTAATGGGTTGTTTTACAGTGTGCACCTTTGCAACTGCAGCAGCGCAGGAAACAGTTTATCCTGCCCCTGCACAAAAAGAAACGATCACTTTAACCAATGCCACCATTCATGTAGGCAATGGCCAGGTTATTACTAATGGCAACGTAGTAATTACTAACGGTAAAATAACCGAAGTAGGTGCCACTACTTCCACCGCAGGAAAAATTGTTGATTGCAGGGGCAAGCATATTTATCCCGGATTAATTTTAACGGCCACCGAAATTGGTTTGATGGAAGTACCAGCAGTAAGGGCCACCAGTGATGCAGAAGAAATTGGCGAGCTGAACCCCAGCATCCGCTCTATTGTAGCCTACACGGCCGATAGTAAAGTAACCAATACTTTACGCCCCAATGGTATATTGCTGGCCAATATTGTACCGGGGGGCGGCATTATTTCAGGCTCTTCATCTGTAGTGCAGCTGGATGCCTGGAACTGGGAAGATGCCGCATACAAACTGGATGGGGCTATTCACTTTCGTATGCCTTCATTACTGGCACGTACCCGTGGCCGTGGTTTTGGTGGCGGGCAGCAAACACCACCTGTTGACCCCGTAAAAAGAGGATTAGAACAAATTGAAAATGTAAAGAACTTCTTCAGGGAAGCTAAAGCTTATTTGGCCGAACCTGCACACGAGAACACCAATTTAAAATACGAAGCAGTGAAAGGTTTGTTTACCAAAAAACAAAAACTGTTTATCCATTGTAATATTGTAAAAGAAATGCTGCTGGCTGTTGACTTTGTAAAAGAATTTGGTTTTGATGTAGTGCTGGTAGGCGCCGCTGATAGTTGGCAAATTGCCGATCTTTTAAAACAAAACAATATTGCCGTAGTGCTGGATCAGTTGCATGCACTGCCTGTAATGGTGGATGATGATGTTGACCAGCCTTTTAAAACACCGGCCCTGTTACAAAAAGCAGGTGTGTTATTTGCATTGAATGATGATGATGAAAACACGCGTAGCCGCAACCTGGCTTTTAATGCCGGCACTGCAGCTGCCAACGGCCTAAGCAAAGAAGAAGCTTTAAGTGCTATTACGTTAAACGCCGCAAAAATATTAGGCATTGCCGACAGAACAGGTTCTGTAGAAACCGGTAAGGATGCCAACATTGTGGTAAGCGACGGCGATATACTGGATATGAAAAGCAATATCATCAGCCATGCCTTTATACAAGGCAGAGAAGTAAACCTTACCAACAAACAAACACAATTGTTTGAAAAGTATAAGTATAAGTATGGGATAAAATAATTCCCGGCTTTGATACAAAAAAATCCCGGCTTGTTAAGCCGGGATTTTTTAATGGCATAAAGTGCCGGAATTAAATAATATCTTTAAAGTACAAATCCGGGCTTATAAACCAACCAGTACCTTGGTGCTGTGAAGCTGTAAAAAGTTGGATTAGCCATGATTTTAAAATCACTCAACACGACTTGCCGGTTTGGCATGACCGTATAGTTGTAGTCGTTAGTTTATATACAGTAACCTCACAACAGGCATGAAAAAACAAAATACCGAACTGACTTTTTTAGATCAACTTTCTTTTGAACCACTAACCAAAAAAAACTGGAACAAATTTGTGCAGCTTTTTGGCGACAAGGGCGCTTGTGGAAATTGCTGGTGTATGTATTACAGGTTAAAAAAATCAGACTTCCTGGATGGTAAAGCAGATAATGGTAACAAGGAGGCCATGAAAAAAATTGTTTGGGCAAACCTGCCAACGGGGCTTCTTGCATTGTATGATGGACAGGCCATTGCCTGGTGTGCTTTTGCGCCCCGTGAAGATTTTATTAAACTTGAAAATTCCAGGGTGCACAAACGTATCGACGATAAACTGGTCTGGTCAATTCCTTGCTTTTTCATAGCAAAAGATTTTCGGCGGAATGGTATTTCTGTTGAACTTTTAAAAGGAGTGGTAAAATATGCCAAAGCATGCGGGATAAAAATCATTGAGGCCTACCCCACTATTCCAACGCAGGAAAAACTTCCCGACTCGTTTGCATGGATCGGCTTATTTAAATCTTTTGACCGGGCAGGGTTTGAAATTGTTGACCGAACTTCTAAAAACAGGCCGATGGTTCGATATTATATTGATAAACAGATCCCGAAAGAATGAACCTTAATTGCCGTCAGATGAATTTGTAATACGCTTTTAAAACTATACTTAAGAAAATGTCACGACTAACCATTACAATATCGTTATTGATTATTGTAACCTCATGCAGGAACAATTCCGATTCATTAAATCCTGAAAACATTACTGCTGTCAGGGATAGTGTTCAATCAATGGCTGCGTCAATTGCAAAAACTGTTTCGCAGGAAGGCCCCACTGCATGGCTAAAATATTTTGAAAACACGCCGGAGTTTTTTATGGCTTCGGATGGCCAGTTAGCTTTTCCCAATATTGACACGGCCAAAAATTTTATACACAATGTTCTTGTAAAAAGCATTAGTAAAATTGACCTGCACTGGAGCGATTTACGAATTGATCCCCTCACTACTAATATAGCAAGCATTGCTGCAGTTTTTCATGAAGATATTACTGATTCGGGAGGAAAGAAAATGCCCTTTGATGGTTATTTTACAGGTGTGGCTCATCAAAGTGCTGAAGGTTGGAAATTATATAATGCGCATTGGTCAATTAGAAAAGCGCCCTGAAATAATTTTGGCTTTACTGCTAATTGTAATCACAAATCTATTTTAATTAAATTGCAGGTATCTTGAAGTTTCTAAGAAAAATATTCTCCTCTCTCAATATAAATAGCCCGGCCAAGCCGATCATCAAAGTAAAAGATGAGCTCATTGGATTATGGGAAAATGATTTAGATGATGGAAGTGGATTACACGCAATTTGGGGATGGTCATTTCAATTCAATGAGGATGGATCCGGCACCTACTATTATTGGAGTGAGCAAAAGCTGGATAGTGAAATTCCTTTTTCATGGTCTCGTATAAACCAAAACTCAATTACAGCTAAATATGAGGATGACGAAGATTGGGTTACCATTGAATATTCACTAAAGATCATTAATGCACCTTATTCAGGCAAACTGGTTCAATTAACTGACAATAATTACGCTCCAACTGACTTGAGTGAGGTGGGATTTTGGGATTGTTTCGGGGCAATTTTTAAAGCTATATAAAATACTCCTCCTGGCTTAGCAATGTTATTTTCTATTTAAAAATAAAGCCTGCCCGCTGGTACTCAGTACAAAAAAAATAATGCAAAAAAAAATTTCGCTTCTAACCTTACTTATTAACCAGCAACCAACCCAACCTCCTGGTTTATTTTATCCCCTTGCATTTTACCATCATTCATCGTGGCATTTACAAAACTGTAAACCTTTTTTAGCAATCCCCCTTTTCAGGGTGTGGATAACTTTTACCAAATAAAGGCATATATTTATTGTTTATCAATAAATATTTATCTATATTTGCATTGTGCTGGCCAAGGTAACTAAAAGTGGTTTAAAAATTAATTACTCGTATATCCCATGCCTATAGTATAAAATCCAGGTATGCTGGTGGCTTAAAGAAAGATGTTTTTATATGAGCTCTCTGAAAAAGGTGTGCTTACCCAAGCTAACCTTTCCATCGTAAAACCAGGTAAAGCAAAGGTGGGGAGCTTAGTACGCTTCAGGCTATTTGCAAAGCATTGAACCACCAAGCCGGCGATATTTTGGAATTTGCGGAGTAACTGATTGCAGTCATTTCCTTTAAAATAAAAACAAATGGTTAGAAAGCATTCTATATTACCAAGGATAATACTTGTGCTGACATTATTACTGTTGGCTGCATTGCATTTACCAGGAGTTGCATCACCGGGAATAAGCCCCGATAATGATCAATCTAAAAACAATAAGCTGGTAAGCCTGATTAACAACAAAGCAATAAATGAATTAGACAATCCATCCAGGTTATCTGTTATTTGCGGATTTATTTTCTTCTTAAATAAGTAAAACAGGCTTTCAGAAAAAGTACCATCGTAATTAAATTAACGGCAGTTCCTTTACATTTGTGCAAGCTTATTGTATTGCCATACAAGGCAAAATTCAATTTTACAAATATAATTACAGGATCATGAGCCTGACAAAACAAATAGCACAACAATTTAAACAACTACATTCTGGCGGCAACTGGACAGCAGTAAACCTTACAACAACACTGGCTGATGTAGATTGGCAAACAGCCACCACAAAACTGCATGACCTGCATACTATTGCTACCCTTGTATTTCATATAAACTATTATGTAAAAGCAGTAATGAAAGTATTACAAAAAGAACCGATTAACGCCCATGATAAATTTAGTTTTGATTGCCCTCCGATTAAATCACAGGAAGACTGGGATCAACTGCGGGATAAAGCTTTATCTGATGCAGCGCAATTTGCCAATCTTATTGAGCAATTACCGGAGCATATGGTATGGGAAATATTTGTAGTAGAAAAGTACGGCAACTATTACCGGAACCTTACCGGCGTAATAGAACATACACATTATCATTTAGGGCAAATAGTTTTAATTAAAAAATTAATTTTGCAAATACCTAACAGCAATATGGAATAATACAATTGTTAATCATCTACTGTTATGGATCAGTTACTAAAAATCATCACCGCTTTTGAACTTCACGCTGTACAAGGCATTAAGGAATGTTTTGAAAATGGCGTTAACCCCAACGACACTATTAATGGTAAACCTCTTATCAACGACATGATCAACATGTATTCCCGTGGCCCTTTATTTAAGGCCTGCATCAGGGTTTTTGTTGATTATGGTTTACAATATAATGATAAAATTTTGCTGGCCGTTTTGCTGGATGATGCTGCCACACTTAATGCATTACTGCTTGATGATAAGAAAGCCCTGCAAAAAAAATATTCTTTTGACTGCACTTTTACACCACTTTACGAAGCTTCGTTATTGCATATTTGTGCAGAATATAATCACCTGGCCTGTGCCAAAATATTGGTACAACATGGCGCTGATATAAATGCAAAAGCAGGATTTGATACACATGGTTTTGGCGGGCATACTCCCATATTTCATACTGTAAACCAGAGTGCCAATAAAAGCATTGATGTACTGAAATATTGCATTGCACAAAAGGCCGACCTGTCATTAACTGTACAGGGACTCATTTGGGGAAAAGGATATGAATGGGAAACGTTTATTCCTGCTGTAAATCCAATCAGCTATGCCCTGATGGGATTGCTGCGCCAGTTTCAAAGAACAGAACAAGATATTTATGAAGTAGTATCGCTGTTGCTTAAGGCCAGTTACCATATTGACTATTATCCTCCCAACATTCCTAATAAATACCTGGCTACGTAAAAGCAACCACTCTTTTACAGCTGATGAAGTTTAGAACGGCTTTTGATTTTCAAAAAAAATTTGTTTCTTTATGCAAACCGTTATTGGTTGATGCAACCGCATTTTAAAATAATAACATGGCAACAGCAAAAAATAAAACAGTTGAAACCAAAAGCAGTGTTGCTGCATTTATAAAGGCAATCAAAGATGAACAAAAGCGTAAGGACTTTTCAGCAATTGTTGACCTGGTAAGCAAACAAACAAAACTGGAACCCAAAATGTGGGGCACCGCTATTGTGGGCTTTGGCACTTATCATTATAAATACGACAGTGGGCGTGAAGGAGATGCACCGCTCTTTGGAATGGCGGCCAGGGCAAGCTCCATTACTTTATACCTTGGATCTGAATTTGATAAAAGAGAAGAATTGATAGCCAAATTGGGAAAACATAAAATAAGTGGCGGCTGCTTTCATATTCAAAAGTTGCAGGACGTTGATACGGCCGTTTTGCTGAAAATGGTACAATACTCCATTGCACACCGAAAAAAAGAGCATGGATGCTGATCATCAGAAAACCTTGCTCATTACAAACTATTTATATGCTGTAAGCTTTTACGAACAGCCGGTAACCATTTTGTAAAATACCCTCCAGTACTTATACCTCTGCACCATTGCCTGTTTATCTTTATTGCACAAAATTTTACAGCATGAAAAATATTGTATTGTTATTGCTTGGCATTTTTATTTTTCCGGCTACCATGGTTCAGGGCCAAAAAAAGGCACCTGTTCATTTTTCTATAAAGCAGGATGATGACCAGAAAGATTTGTTTATTGTGGATGTTCCTTCGGGCAGTGAAATTAATACCATTTATAATTTTGCTTTGTATGAGCGGGGCAAAAGCTCGCTTACTGTAAATTATGTGCTGGATGACGACCCGGAATCAACTGTAAGAAGAACTGAAAGAGATAACAACATTGATCTGCTAAAATACAGCAGGGAAGTACCCGCTACTGTGCTGGCAGGTACTACCGATATAACCATAACCAATAAAACAGTTGCTGCTGCAATGATAACTTATAATGGCTTTCAAACTGTAAAGCTTACTTATGATTACAGCCATGTGATCAGCGGCGCAAACGTGACAGAAACAGGCAAGGTTGTTTTGTATGTCATTAAAGTAAATGGTTCAAGTATGATTAATACAGATGAGCATAATTTTATCGTGCGCCTTAAATTTAATTACCAGCAAAACGGAGCAGATGATCTTAGTAAGCTGGATGCACAAATTATCGGTACAATAAAAAAAGCAACTGATTAAAGGCAAACTCAACCTGCTTTCAAAAAAATGCAGTTGCAATGTTGCCTGCTCAATAAACAGTACCTTTCAATACCCCCCTCCGGCACCTGCTGTATAAAGCGGTCATTACACCGCACACCGTATGAAGTCATTCCAGCAATGACCACAAATTGGTTTTTTCCTGATAAGCGTCATTAGGCGCCAATTACATCATTCTACCTTTGCGTATTGCATTGCTTCAATTTAATGCAAGTGGTAATAATGAATTGCTCTATATCCTTTCTGCACAATTTTCCAATTTCAAAATTTACAATTATGAAAAAGTCCGGCATTATTCTATTAAGCCTTATCATGCCATTTTTTGTTCATGCAGGCGAAGCCGATCTTAAGATTCCTGATGCGGTCCATTCCAGTTCAATTTTATACTGGGGGTTTTTAGTCACTTTATCCGGCCTCATTTTTGGCCTGTATCATTACATGAAAATAAAAAAACTACCTGCTCATAAAAGCATGCTCGAAATTTCTGAGATCATTTATCAAACCTGCGTTACTTATTTAAAACAACAGGGTAAATTACTTGCAGTGTTGTTTATTTTTATTGGCACTGTGGTGGTATTTTACTTTGGTTTTTTAGCCAAAGACCATGAAGGCAATTCGCTTTTTGGCATTGGCGGCGTACTACTCATCATGACATGGACGATCATTGGCATGCTCGGCTCCTACTCTGTTGCTGCATTTGGTATAAGAATGAATACTTTAGCCAATGCACGTATGGCTTTTGCATCCCTGCAAAGGAAACCACTGCGCTTATTGAAAATACCTTTGAATTCGGGTATGAGTATAGGTGTGGTACTGATATGTGTGGAGCTGATGATGATGCTGATCATTTTACTATTGATGCCGGGTAACCTTGCCGGCGCATGTTTTATTGGTTTTGCCATTGGCGAGTCATTGGGCGCTTCGGTATTGAGGATTGCCGGTGGAATATTTACAAAGATCGCCGATATAGGTTCTGACCTGATGAAAGTGGTTTTTAAAATTGGTGAAGATGATCCCCGCAACCCTGGTGTAATAGCAGATTGCACCGGCGATAATGCCGGCGACTCTGTTGGCCCCACTGCAGATGGTTTTGAAACATACGGTGTAACCGGTGTTGCCCTGATATCTTTTATTTTATTAGCAGTAACCGGTGCCGGAATACAAACCTCTTTATTGGTATGGATATTTGTAATGCGGATACTGATGGTGATCACGTCGGTGGTATCTTTCTGGATAAATAATCTCATCAGCAATGCCTTGTTCAGTAAAAAAGAAGATCTCGATTTTGAAAGGCCATTGACCAATCTTATCTGGATCACTTCTATACTTTCAATCATAGTCACTTTTATAGTAAGCCGTTTATTATTGCCCGATTTAAATGGCAATACTAACATGTGGTGGATACTCTCCAGCATTATCAGTTGCGGTACCATTGGCGCTGCATTGATACCGGAGTTTACAAAAATCTTCACTTCACCCAAATCCATACACGTAAAAGAAATTGTGAGGGCTGGTAGGGAAGGTGGTGCCTCATTAGTATTACTCTCTGGTTTAGTAGCAGGTAATTTTTCTGCATTCTGGAAAGGATTGGTTTTCTTTTTCCTGATGTTTGCAGCCTATTTTATCAGCACTTTCGGTTTGCACGAGATCATGATCTACCCTTCTATTTTTGCCTTTGGTCTTTTGGCTTTTGGCATGCTGGGTATGGGGCCGGTTACCATTGCGGTAGACAGCTATGGCCCTGTTACTGATAATGCACAATCGGTGTATGAATTATCGCTGATAGAAGAAGTACCCAATATTGATAAGGAAATTGAAAAAGACTTTGGTTTTAAACCCGATTGGGAAAAAGCAAAACATTACCTGGAAGAAAACGATGAGGCCGGTAATACTTTTAAAGCTACTGCTAAACCGGTGCTGATTGGTACCGCTGTTGCTGGTGCCACCACCATGATATTTTCACTGATACTGATGATCAGGTCTACATTGAATATTGAGCCCGAAAAAATATTAAACCTCTTAAATCCATACACCATCCTTGGAGTAATAATGGGTGGTGGTGTGATATACTGGTTTACCGGTGCGTCGTTGCAAGCTGTAACCACAGGCGCTTTCAGGGCAGTAAAATATATCAAAGATCATATTAACCTTGACCCCGATGCACCTAAAAAAGCAGATCTGCAAATGTCAAAAGATGTGGTAAAGATCTGTACACAGTATGCACAAAAAGGCATGTTCAATATTTTTATTGCGGTTTTCTTTTTTGCATTGGCCTTCGCCTTCTTATCATCCCCATCAGGTGTGGGTGGTGTAAATGCTGTATCGTTATTTGTAAGTTATTTACTGGCCATTGCAGTGTTTGGTTTGTTCCAGGCGGTGTTTATGGCCAATGCCGGTGGCGCATGGGATAATGCCAAAAAATTAGTGGAGGTAGACTTAAAAGAAAAGGGAACACCGTTGCATGATGCTACTGTGGTAGGTGATACCGTTGGCGATCCTTTTAAAGACACTTCATCAGTAGCTTTAAATCCTATCATTAAATTCACTACACTGTTTGGATTACTGGCAATGGAAATTTCCATCTCAAAAAATTTCAGGGATGTGGCGCCCTATTTCGGATTGGTCTTTCTTGCAGTGGCATTGGTATTTGTATGGCGTTCTTTTTATAAAATGCGGATAGATAATTAAAGATATTAAAATTGTACCGGTATGAATACGATCTTATATAAGGAACAACTCTCGCAGGATGTATTTTTAATGCGGCTGCGTGCACCGTTGATTGCCCTCGAGCGGCAGCCCGGGCAATTCATCATCCTGCAAACAGATGATGACCTTGGCGAACGCATACCGCTTACTATCGCCGATGCAAACACGCAGGAAGGCTCCATTACCATCATCTTCCAGGTAGTAGGCAAAACCACCAAACATTTATCCACCTTTATGGTTGGCGATGTTTTACCGGCACTGGTTGGCCCACTGGGCCGCCCCACGCATATTCACCATTTTGGAAAAGTGGTTTGTGTATGCGGTGGTATTGGTGTGGCGCCAATGTATCCTATTGCGCAGGAATTGAAAAATGCCGGCAATCAAGTTACTGTGATCATTGGTGCACGAACCAAAGCGCTGATCATTCTTGAAAAAGAAATGCGGGCCATTGCCGATGAATTAATTATTTGTACAGACGATGGTTCTTATGGCAACAAAGCACTGGTAACCGCACCACTGAAAGCATTATGCGAAAGTGATGCCAGGCCGGATATGGTGATTGCCATTGGCCCTCCCGTGATGATGAAATTTTGTGCAGCAACAACCAGGCCTTTCAATATTTTTACCCAGGTATCATTAAATACCATAATGGTAGATGGTACAGGTATGTGTGGCGGTTGCAGGGTAACGGTAGACAACCAAACAAAATTTGTTTGCGTAGATGGCCCCGAATTTGACGGCCACCTGGTAGATTTTGACAACATGATTGCAAGGCTGAATGCTTATAAAGAAATAGAACGCAGCCATTATAAATGCTTTGTTGAAAAAGCTTTTACAGAGCATACAAAAAAATTACTGGTATGAGTTACCAAACAGAAGGAGCATTGCAAAGGGAAGCACAGATTTTATTGCGTGAATTTGCTGCAATAGCTGATGGATTAAAAGTAAAACAAAGACAAAAGATACCTGCACAGGATATGCCGGTACAGGATCCGGAAATACGTTCGCACAATATGGAAGAAGTAGCATTGGGCTATAGTTTTGAACAGGCCCGGGTTGAGGCTTTCCGTTGTTTGCAATGCGCCAAAAAAAATTGTATGGAAGGTTGCCCGGTTAAGATTAACATCCCGCTTTTTATTGATCATATTGCAAAAGGAGAGATGGAGCAGGCCATTGCAGTGGTAAAACAAACTACTTTATTGCCTGCAGTTTGCGGCAGGGTTTGCCCGCAGGAAAAACAATGCCAGTTGCATTGCACCCTGGGAAAATCTTTAAAAGATATTGACTACAGTGTGGCCATA
>Ga0302322_100002813_pt1 | contig 14796 bp, 9 predicted proteins | sample Fen_T0_2_FD_203757 | JGI IMG/M metagenome (GOLD analysis project Ga0302322, IMG submission 203757) | Peat permafrost microbial communities from Stordalen Mire near Abisko, Sweden - Fen_T0_2 | ecosystem: Environmental > Terrestrial > Soil > Wetlands > Permafrost | place: Sweden: Abisko... | reverse complement strand
GGTGCACTGGGATCGAGGGACGATCGAGGGACGATCGAGGGACGATCGAGGGACGATCGAGGGAACGGAGTGGCTCACGTCACACTAGCGCGGTGACGGGAGCCGGGGCGGGCGGCACGTGCGGGCCGTTCGGGGGACCGTCACTCCAGGGCCGGGAGGGGCTCGCCGGTCTCCAGGACGGTCTTGAGGCTGCTGAGGATGAACGACCAGCCCTTGACGTTGGCGGCGGTCCGGGGTGAGCCGTCGAGGCGGTCGTGGGTGAGGGTGAGCTTGCACGTCCCGCCGGGCTGGCCCTCGATCTCCCAGGTCACGCGGCTCTCCGGTTCCGCGGCCAGGGCCGGGTCGTACAGGCTGCGCCAGGTGTGGACGAGGCGCCGCGGCGGGTCGCACTCCAGGATCGTGTTGTCGCCCCAGAGCCTGCTCCCGTCCGGTGAGAGGCTGCGCAGCTTCGCGCCGACCTGGTAGGTGGACTCGACCTGGGCGCCGTGGAAGAACTTCGCCACGATCCGCGGGTTGGTGATCGCGTCCCACAGGGTCTCCGGGGATGCCTTGATGTACAGCTGGTAGACCTGGGTGGCCGTGGCGGTCCCGGTGGTGGTCATCTCTCTCCTCCTTCGATGTCGTTCTTGAGGTCGAGCAGAGCGGCGCTCAACCCGTCGGTGTACTTGTCCATCCAGCGCCCGTAGATCCGGCGGATCGGCACCGGGTTGAGGTGGTGGAGCTTGTGCCGCCCCTGCTTGCGGGTGACGACCAGGCCTGCCTGTTCCAGCACGGCCAGGTGCCGCATCACCCCGAACCGGGTCAGCTCGGGGACCTCGGCCTCCAACTCGCCCAGGGTCCGGCCGTCACGTTCGAACAGCCGGTCGAGGAGGCGTCGACGGGTCGGATCGGCGAGGGCCTTGAACACCAGGTCGTCGTCGTCCACGGCCAGGACGATAGGTGAGTATCTCGTCACGTGTCAATGGAGTCACCTGATGTGGGGGCTTCCGGGGGAATCGCGCACGGGACCCCCGTCCTGGGGTGGCCGGCGGCCCGGCGTCGGGTTCGTCACGCCGGTGACGGTGGGCCCGGTCGCTGATCTGCCTGTAACCAGTCCCCACTACGGTGACGTCGTGACCGACAACGAGTACGTCATCGACCCGGTGAAGGGGCCACGCGTTGTCCCCACCAACGAGCGGGCCCTGGCCCCCGTCCAGCCGCCGACGGCGGATGTCGACGGATTCGTTCGCCAGTTCCTGCGTGAGCTGAACTTCGGTCAAGGTGTCTCGCTCGCCCGAGCCACCGTCAACGACCAGCACCTGGCCCTGTCGCGCACGGTGCGGCACTACCTCATGGCGCGCTGGCTGGAGGCCCTGGCCCAGCAGCGCAGGAACCCCGTGAAGGCCGTGGGCTACCTCTCGGCGGAGTACCTGCTCGGGCGGCAGCTGGACAACGCCCTGCTCGCCACCGGCCTGGTGGACATCGTCCGCGAGGGCCTGACGCAGTGCGGTCTGAGCCTGGACACGCTGCGCGACCAGGAGGTGGAGCCGGGGCTCGGCAACGGGGGTCTCGGCCGGCTGGCCGCCTGCTTCATCGACTCCCTCGCCACCATGAGCGTGCCGTGCATCGGGTACGGCATCCGCTACGAGTACGGCATCTTCCGGCAGACGTTCGTCGACGGCCGCCAGGTCGAGCAGCCGGACACCTGGCTCACCCTGGGCGGTCCCTGGGAGTTCCCGCACCCGGAGTCCTCGAAGGTGGTCGACTTCGGCGGCCACACCGAGCGCTACGTCGACGAGGACGGCGAGGAGCGCGTGCGCTGGGTGCCGGACTGGAACGTCGTCGGCGTGCCCTACAACTACATGGTCCCCGGCTACCACAACGGCCGCGTCAACACGCTGCGGCTGTGGAGCGCGACGGCCACCAAGGCGTTCGACCTGGAGATCTTCAACTCCGGCGACTACGCCGACGCCGTCCGGGCGCAGACGTTCGCCGAGAACATCTCCAAGGTGCTCTACCCCGAGGACTCCACGCCCCAGGGCAAGGAACTGCGGCTGCAGCAGCAGTACTTCTTCGTGGCGTGCTCGCTGGCCGACTTCATGTTCGAGGTGCTGCACGACGACTTCGACCTGAGCAAGCTGCCCGAGCGGATCATCTTCCAGCTGAACGACACCCACCCGGTGATCGCCGTCCCCGAGATGATGCGCCTGCTCGTCGACGTCAAGAAGATGCCGTGGGACCAGGCCTGGGCCATCACCCAGCAGTGTTTCGCCTACACCTGCCACACCCTGCTGCCGGAGGCGCTGGAGGTGTGGCCCGTCGAGCTGATCGGCCGGTTGCTGCCGCGCCACCTGGAGATCATCGACCGGATCAACGCCGAGTTCCTGGCCCAGGTGCGCGCGACGTTCCCGGGCGACGAGATGCGGGTGCGCCGCATGTCGATCATCTCGGACTATCCCGAGCGCGGCGTCCGGATGGCCTTCCTGGCGACGGTCGCCGCGACCCGGGTGAACGGGGTCGCGGCGCTGCACTCGCAGCTGCTGCGCGACAAGGTGCTGCCGGACTTCTCCGAGCTGTGGCCCGAGAAGTTCATCAACATCACCAACGGCGTCACCCCGCGCCGCTTCCTGCGGCAGGCGAACCCGAGGCTGTCCGACCTCATCACCGAGGCCGTCGGCGACGGGTGGGTCACCGACCTGGAGCAGTTGCGCGGCTTGGAGCCGCTGGCCGAGGACGCCCAGTTCCGGGCCCGGTTCCGCGAGATCAAGCAGGCGAACAAGGCGCGGCTGTTCGAGGTGCTCCAGCGACGCGACGGGTACGTGCTGTCCAACGGCCACATGCTCGACGTCATGGTGAAGCGGCTGCACGAGTACAAGCGGCAGTCGCTCAAGCTGCTGCACATCGTCACGCTCTACGAGCAGATCGTCTCGGGCCGGGTCGACCCGGCGGACGTCGTGCCGCGCACCTTCATCTTCGGCGCGAAGGCGGCCCCGGGATACCGGATGGCCAAGGAGACCATCTATCTCATCAACTCGGTGGCGTCGGTGATCAACGCCGATCCCGCGGTGCACGGTGTGCTGACCGTCGCCTTCCCGGCCAACTACAACGTGACCCTGGCCGAGACCCTGATCCCCGCCGCGGACCTGTCGGAGCAGATCTCGCTCGCGGGCAAGGAGGCGTCGGGGACGGGCAACATGAAGTTCGCGCTCAACGGCGCGCTGACGATCGGCACCGACGACGGCGCGAACGTGGAGATCCGCGAGCTCGTGGGCGACGACAACTTCTTCCTGTTCGGCATGCTCGAACCCGAGGTCGCCGAGCTGGGCGAGCGGGGGTACGTCCCCAGCCGGTTCTACGAGGAGGACGAGGACCTGAAGCGGGCGATCGACCTGATCTCGTCGGGGGCGTTCTCGGGCGGTGACCGCCGGGCGTTCGAGCCGCTGGTGTCCAACCTGCTCTACGAGGACCGGTTCATGGCTCTCGCCGATTACCGGGCCTACGTGGACGCGCAGGCGGGCGTCGACAAGGCGTACACCGACCAGGAGTCCTGGAGCCGTTCGGCGATCCTCAACGTCGCCCGGTGCGGCTACTTCTCCTCCGACCGGTCCATGCGCGACTACATCGACCGGATCTGGCACGTCGAGCCGACGTCCTGAGCCCGACCGTCCCCGACCGGGTCCCGCCGGGCCCGGTCGGGGAGGGGTCAGACGGTGAAGCGGGCGAGGGCGAGGCGCAGGTCGTCGGCGACCGAGCTGAGTTCCTGGATCACCGTGTCGGCCTCGCCGAGGCTGGTGGCGGTGCTCTGGGTGGCCTGCGCGACGGCGGCGATGGTCCCCGTGATCCCGCTGCTGCCCTGGGCGGCCTCGGCGACGCTGGTGGTCATCGTCGTCGTCGTCGCGCTCTGCTGCTCGACGGCCGCGGCGATCGTGGTCTGGTAGTCGTTGACCCTGGCGATGATCGCGCTGATCTGCTCGATCGCCGCGACGGCGTCGCCGGTGTCGCCCTGGATGGCCTCGACCCGGCGGGAGATGTCCTCCGTGGCCCGCGCGGTCTCCTGGGCGAGCTGCTTGACCTCGTCGGCGACGACGGCGAAGCCCTTGCCCGCGTCACCGGCGCGGGCGGCCTCGATCGTGGCGTTGAGCGCGAGCAGGTTGGTCTGCTCCGCGATCGCGGTGATGACCTTCACCACGTTGCCGATCTCCGTCGAGGACTCGCCGAGCTTGGACACGGTGCGGGTGGTGTCCTGGGCCACGTCCACCGCTCCCGAGGCGACGGCGGCCGCCTCCTGGGCGTTGCGGGCGATCTCGTGGATCGAGGCACCCATCTGCTCGGCGCCCGCGGCGACCGACTCCACGTTGGTCGTGACCTCGTCCGAGGCACTGGCGACCAGGGCCGCCTGCTCGTCGGCCTTCCGGGCGGCGTGCATGATCTCGGCGGAGACGCCGGTCAGCCGGTCGGCGGTCCGCCCGACGACGTCGGCACCGGTGACCAGCGTTCCCATCATCGTGCGCAGGTCCTGCAGTGCGCGGTTGAGGTTGGACGCCATCGCGCCGACCTCGTCGCGGCCCAGCACCTCGGCGGTCCGGGTGAGGTCCCCGGCGGCCAGCCGGTCGAGGGAGTTCATGAGACTGCGCAGCTGGCGGCGGATGACCCGGTTGCCGGCCAGGGTGAGGGCCAGCGCCGCGGCGAGCCCCACGAGCAGCGCGGCCACCAGGGCCAGCCGCGCCGACCGGTACTCCGCGTCGGCCTCGGTGATCGACCGCTCCCCGGCGAGGGTCTCGGCCGCCCGCAGGTTCTTGACCGCCGTCATCACGGCCTGCTCCTGGTCGCTGAACGCCTTGCCGACGTCCTGGGGCATGACGAACCCGGCGCCCGGTGCCTGCCGGAAGATGATCACATCGCGCAGGGCGGCGTAGGCCTTGACGGCGGAGCGGACCTGCGCGACCGCCTGGCCGGCGCCCGTGCCCGCGTCGGCGACCCGCTCGTACGCGTCCACGGCGGCGAGCATCTCGGCGTCGCCCTCGCGGGCGTTCTGTATGTAGGCCGGCGCGGACTTCGGGTCGACCCCCATCATCACCTGCTGCAGGAACCCGCCGCGGTACATGTGGGCCAGCCCGAGGGTCAGCTCGTCGACATGGGCCAGCCCCACCAGGTGGTGGTCGCGCACGCTGTGGAGCCTGTCGTTCAGGGCGCTCATCCGCACCAGGGCGGTCGCTCCGACCCCCAGCGCCACCAGGGCCATGACGACGACCGGCGCCATCATCTTGACGATGAGCCCGGCGTCGAGGAAGGCGCGGGACCAGGGGAGACGGCGGCCCGCACGTCGGGAGTCCGTCAGGGGCGGGGAGGCCGGCATCTCACCCTCCGGGGTGGGGTTCCGCTGCGGGGTGACCTGTCCCTGACGAGATCGGCTCCTGGGCCGCTGACTTGAGGCCCGGCACCGGTCCGGCGGCGTCGGCGGGCTCCCCGAGGTCGGCGGTCCACACCCGCCAGGTCTGGCCGCCCGCCTTCTTGGCCTGGTACATCGCCTGGTCCGCGCGGTGCAGGGCCGCCTCCCGGGAGTCCCCGCTCGGCAGGGCCAGGGCGATGCCGATGCTCGTGGCGATCTGCAGCCGGTGCGGGCCGTGGATCACCGGCGTCGCGGCCTCCTCGAGGAGGCGCTCGGCGACGGCGACGGCGTCCCGGGCCTGCTTGATCTGGGAGAGCACGACGACGAACTCGTCGCCGCCGAGCCGGCCGACGACGTCCTTGCCCAGGAGGTTGTTGCGCAGCACACGTGCGAACCCGACGAGCAGGGCGTCCCCGGCCTCGTGGCCGATCGTGTCGTTCACCTGCTTGAACCCGTCGAGGTCGAACACCATGACGGCGGCGGGCAGGCCGGTGCGGGCCGAGCGGGCCAGTGCGGCGTCGACCGCCGTCCCGATCGCCGCCCGGTTGGCCAGGCCCGTCATCGGATCGGTGCGCGCCAGCCGCCTCTGCTCGGCGCCGGTGAGCACCTGCCGCACGAGCATCCCGCTGGTCATCAGGACCGTTCCGATCACCAGGCCGCCCCAGGGGTAGAACCCGGAGCGGGCGGCGGCCAGCCCGAGCAGGGTGTATCCGGCGACGACCGCGACGTACGGCGCGACGTCGGCCCACGCGGACGCCGTCCGGCGCCCGTCGTCCCTCGACGCCATGCGCGCCGCGGCCCGGTCTCGGCCCCAGACCTGCTCGGCGGCGGCGACGGTCATCAGCAGGATCCCCAGGCCCACCGAGAAGACCAGCACCGGCGAGGAGTCGTCGATCCTGCGCTGCACCACCTGCCGGGACAGGTCGAGGTCGGGAGGGATCAGCAGCAGCCCGGCCATGAGCAGCATCCGCAGCTGGCGCCGGAACCGCGGATCGCCCATCCGGGCGAGCAACGTCCAGCAGCCACCGGCGAGTACGAGGTTCTCGACCGGGACCGCCACCCCGGCCAGGAGGGCCAGCTGCACGTCCCCGGACCTCAGTGCCGGCCCGATGACGAACAGCCAGGCCGCCATGAGCCCGAAACCGACGATCATCATCAGGTCCAGCAGCCGCGCCGTCAGCTCCCGGCGGGTGAGCGGTGGCGCGGGGAACGAGAACACCGCCGCCAGCAGCAGCGGTGCCAGCAGGATGCGCACCAGGTACATCACCATCAGCGCGGAGTATCCGGCGGGCCGGTCCAGGCCCAGCCCGGACGCCAGCCCGAACGCGACCCCCGAGGCGACGAGGACGACGAACGCCGCGGCGACCGCCACCCAGGCCAGCCGCACCCGGCGGGGCAGGCGCCCGGCCAGCGCGGACCGGATGCTCAGCCCGATGCCGAGCAGTTCCAGCGGGACCAGCACCGCCGGCGCCAGGAGGCGGGCGGGGGTGAGCAGCGCCAGGACGCCGGCCCCGCCCACCGCCCACAGCACCCGCACCGGTCGGGGGACGGCGAGGACGCGCGCCCACGCGGCCGACCCGCCCCAAGCTGCCGACCCGCTCGATCCGCGCATCCGCGACCTCCATCGCTCCGGGTGCCGCCCGCCCGTGGCCGGGGGCGCCGCACAGCGGAGTTCGGTTCGGCGGGCGCAGATCTTGAGCGGTTGACAGTCCGTGACGAGATGTCCCAAGAACTGACCCGTCGCCGCGCCGTCGCCGGTCAGCTGCTACGCCATCGGTGACGACGTGCGCCAGGGTTCGTGGCCGTCGGCCGTCTGGGACTACCTGCACGACCCGGCGACCGGCGCCACGGGGTACGCCGCGGACACCTGGATCCAGACGTCCGGAGACATCAGGACGCTCGTCGACGCGTGCTCGCCGTAGCACGCGCGGGGCGTCGCCGTCGAAACTGCAACTGTTTCACCGCACGGTGCAGGTGGGAGCCCGGATGATCGGGGCGATCCGGGCAGGAGCCGGTCCCCGCGGCTACCGTCGAGATCGTTCGGGTGACCGGGCGCCCCGTCCGGTCGACGATCTGAGGGGGGTCTCATGGATCGATCGAGCCGGCCTGCCGGCGTCCGGGTGCTGCGTCACCGTTCCCGGGTGGTGGGCGGTGCCGCCGCGACGCTCGCCTGTCTGGTGACCGCGGGGGTGTGGGCCGTGGGGGCCTCGGCGGAGGAGGGCGGGGGCGCGCGGGCGTTGTGCACGCCCTACCCGAGCAACTCCGGCGGTTGTGCGACGGGGTCGACGTCGCTGCCGCCGTCGGGGTCGCAGGGGTCCTCCGGCGGGGTGACGCCGAGCCCTGATCCCACGCCGAGCCCCGACGTGACGTCGCCGCCGCCCACACCCTCGGGGACGCCGTCCACGCGCCGGTCGTACACCTGGACCTTCGAGGACGGCACACCCGGCGGCTGGTACGGCTATCCCGCGGCCGGGTCGGTCGTGGGGCCGTGGGTGGCGCCGTCACCCACGGCCGCGGCCTCCGGGCGGGGCGGGCTGCTGGTCGGCGCGGTGCCGGGCCGGGGTGCCGGCGCGGCCGTCGACGTCAGCCGGGTCACCGTCGTCCCCGGGACCTACGCGGTGACGGCCCGCCTGCGCCTGCCCGCGGGACAGCCCGCGACGACGTTCAACGTCGAGGGGGTGCGCCCGCCGTTCGGCAGCGGCGACGTGTCCGACACCGGGTGGGCGACGGTCTCGGGCACCCTCGTGGTGCCGACGAACGGCGCGGCGACCCGCCTGACGATCGCTCCGGGCTGGGGGTTCTGCGGTGGGTACGGCCCCGACGACTACGCGCCGGCGACGAGCTTCCAGGTGGACGACGTGACCATCACCCGCACCGGTGAGGTCACCACCCCGCCGGTGGCCGTCACGCCGACGTGCACGGTCAGCCCGTTGCCGCCAGCCACCGCGAAGATCCACTACGAGGTGACGTCGGTCGGCGCGACCGGCTTCACGGCGACCCTGGTGCTGACCAACCTGCGCGACACCCCGATCACCGGCTGGCGGGTGCCGCTGTACCCGGGCAGCAACCGGATCACCTGGGTGTCCGGTGCCCGGGTCGTCGCCATCCCCGAGACCACCAGCGGGACCGGCCTGGCGGGCGCCGACGGCGTGCCCGACATCCCCGCCTACGGCAAGGTCCGGATCTCGGTGGGGCTGAGCGGCAGCCCGGTCGGCTCGTCGAGCGTCCTGAGTTCCATCCTGGGCCAGCAGACCGGCCGCGACTGACCGACGGCGCCGGCGGCCCCGCACCGGAGACGCCTCCGGTGCGGGGCCGTCGGTCCCCCCGCTCCCTCCGCCGTCGTTCCCCCGGCGGGGACGCGCCCGGGTGAGGTTGACTGTCGCGCACCGGTGCCCGTCGCGGCCCGTCGGCGACTGGGGGGCGCAGGTCGGTGAGGGTCGTCGTCTTCCGCATCGTGGGACTGCTCGGGTGCGCGTCGCTGGCGTTCGGCGTCCGCACGCTGTACGGGCTGCCGGGGTGCCCGCCGGGCCAGGACTCCTGCACCGTCCGGGTGGACGACGGGCTGGTGGCGACGCTCGCCTGGGCGTTCGGTCTCGGGCTGGTCGCCCTCGTCGCCGGGTTTGCGGGGGGCGGCGGGTACGTGCCGCTGGCGCCGGCGTCGTTCGGCGCCGTCGCTGCCGTCCTCCTCGTCGAGGGCGCGCAGCGCCCCCTCCTGTCGTCCGCTTGGTGGTGGAGTCTGGGAAGCGGCGGCCTGATGGCGACGTGGGCCGGGTCGATGGTGGTCGAGGAGCGGAACGACGCCCGGGCCGCGGCGCGCCGGGCCCGGGTGCTGGGCGCCGGGGTGCGGGCGGTGGCGTCCGTGGTCGAGGCACGGCGGGTGGGGGCGGAGGACGACTGGCCTCCCAAGGCGCGGCTGGTGCTCGACGTCACGCCGTCCGACGAGTCCGAGCCGTTCCGGGTCGAGCTGACCCTGGTCATGGCGGAGCCGCCCCGGCCGGGGGAGCGGCTCGCCGTCCGGCTCGACCCGGCCGAGCGCACCTGGCTCCTCGTGGACCCCGCGGCGCCGCGGCCACCCCCTCCCTACGGGACCCCGGAGGCCGGTCAGCCGGCCCCGCCGCGGTAGCGGGACCAGGCCTGCTCGGCCTCCTCGGGACGTCCGAGGTCGTCGAGCAGGTCGACCAGGCGCCCGCCGAGGTCGCGTGCCCGGGCCGGTGAACCCGCCGTCAGCGCCTCCTCGGCCGCGGCCCGCAACTCGGCCAGCCCCTCCTCGGCCCGGTCCAGCGCGGCCAGGCTCTCGGCGCGCAGCAGGGCGACGTCCCACACCGACCCGACGTCGCCGAGCTCGCGGTAGGCCTCGGCGAGCCCGTCGAGCAGCGGGAACGCCTCGTCCGCCCTCCCCGCCATCGCCAGGACGCGCGCCGACTGCTCGGTGAGCGCGAGGCGTTCCCAGGCCACCGCGGCGACGTCCCCCTCCGGCACGGAGTCCAGCGACGTCCGGAGGGTGTCCAGCACCGCCAGCGCCTCGGACACCAGGCCGAGCTCGACGGCGCGTCCCGACGCCTGACGCCGGCACCGGCACGCCTCCTGCCGGCCGCCGTCCTCGTCGTAGCCGGCCGCCGCCCGCAGCAGCAGGCGCAGCGCCCGGTCGCCGTCCCGTTCCGCCCGGCCGGCGAGGTCGAGCGCCTCCGCCTCGGCGCCCCTCCATCCGGTGAGCCGGTGCCAGGCGGCGCTGCGCAGGGCGTGCGACGTCGCCCGGTCGCGCTCGCCCAGTTCGGCGCAGCAGGTCGCGGCGACGTACGACACGGTGCCGGCGGCCCGCACGGCCGGCACCAGCGGGCCGTCGAGCGGGACGCCGCCCTCCGGGGGTGCAGCCCTGCCGTGCACCAGGTCGGCGAGGTCCCCGTCCGGCGGGGGCGGCGCGGGCGCCACCCCCTGCTCGGCGAGGTGGTCCTCCACGCCCCGGACGGCGGTCTCGGCCACCTCCGCCGCCTCGGTGATGCGCCCCGCGGCCTGCAGGGCGAGGGCGAGGTCACGCCGCAGGGCGGCGACCTCCACCGGGTCCGGGTGCGCGGGTCGGGTGGCCGGGTCCAGGGCGGGCAGGTCCTCGTGCAGCCGGCGGTCGGCCTGCAGCAGGCGCTCGACGGCGGCGGGGTGCTCGCCGCGGTGCTGGTGGACCCGGGCGCTCATCGCGAGCGCGCGGGCCGCCAACCCGGGATCCGCCGCGGTCCGGGCGTCGTCGACGACCTCGGCCAGCACGGCCAGCGCGCCGTCGAGGTCGCGGGCCTCCGCCAGGGCCGGGGCGAGCTCCGAGCCGACGACGGCCCGCTCGTGGGCGCGCATCCCGGCGGGGAGCAGCGACCAGGCCGCGCGCAGCCGCTCCAGCCGTGCCTCCGCCGGCAACGGCCGGGCCGCGTCCTGCACCCTGAGCAGGGCGAGGGTTCCGCGCCGGGGCGGCGTCAGGTCGTCCGGCGCGGCGGCCTCCAGGAGGCGCAGGCCGCGCTCCAGCTCGGCGGTGAACCGGGCCCGGGCGACCTCCGGGGCCAGGAGCCCGCGCCGGGCGGCGGCCTGCAGGACGCCCAGGACGGCGACGACCACCGTGTCGCCGGCGTCGGCGTCCGCCTCGGCGAGCAGGGCGTCGAGGCGGCCCGGCAGCGCGTCGCCGTCGGGCGGCTCCGGGCCCTCCACCTGCAGGTGGAGGGCCGACAGCTCGTACCGGGCGGCGGCGCCGTGCTCCCCGGCCTCGCGCAGGCTCTGCAGGGCCGGGTGCAGCACGGCGGCGTCCGCGCCGCCCTCGAGGACGCCGTGCAGCGCCAGGGCGGCGTCCAGCCGGGCGACGTCGCGGGGTGCGGCCCCGGGGAGGAGGTCGTCGCGCCGGCTACGCCACTCCCGCAGCACCTCCAGGTGCGGGCCGACCGACTGGCTCACCCGGCCGGCCTCCAACCGCGCGGCGAGGCCCGCGGCGTCGAGCGCGGGGCCCCCGGGGCGCGCGGGGTCTCGGGGCACCGCGCGGGGACGTGCCGGGGCGGGCGGGAGCGAGCGCCGGCTCACCAGGCCGTCCAGGGGGAGGGGCGGCAGCTCGTCGGCGTCCAGCCAGGACTCGACCTCCCGGCCGACGGCTCGGGTGCCGTTGCGGGCGTCGAACCGGGCGGCGAGGTCGCGGGCGGTGCGGGTGAGCCGGTCGGCCACCTCGCGGGCGGGCTCGGTGCGGGCGCCCTCGTGCCCGCGGGACACGGTGCCCCCGCCCCCGCCCGCGCCCCCGCTCCCGCGCGGCACGGTCACGGCGACGTCGCCGTGGCCCGCGTCGACGAGCGCGTGCAGCAGCCTGGCCCCGGCCGCGGCCAGCCACATGCCGGCGGCCGGGTGCGGCGGGTCGTCGACCACACCGAGGTGGTCCTCCAGCAGGTCGAGCCCCCGGGACAGGTGGCCGCTGCGGGCCAGCACGTGCAGGTGCCGCGCCCACAACTCGGTCTGCCCCTCCGTGCCGCGCAGCAGCCGCGCGCCCCGCAGGTGCTCGGCGGCCGCCCGCTCGGGGTCGGCGACGTGGACCAACGAGGTCAGCACCTGGCTGATGGCGTCCTGGGGCTGGTCGGAGCAGCCGGCGTCGCGCAGCACGGTCAGCACCTCGCGGACGGCGTCGTCGTGGCGCCCGACCGCCGCCAGGTGGGTGGCGCGAAGGGAGGGCTCGCAGGCCCGGCAGTCCGACAGCGCCGTCCGGGGGGCGCGGACCCAGGCGAGGTACGCCGCCGCGGCGTCGGCGTGCCCGTGCACGTGGGCGTCCACCTGGAACCGGCAGCCCAGGTACGGCGCGAGCCCCTCGCCGGCGTCCTCGTACCGGCGGCGCATGTCCGCCAGGCCCTGCTCGATCCGGTCGAGCGGGACGCCCGGGTGGTCGACCGCCCCGACGGTGACCCACTTGAACTGCCACAGCAGCCGGCGGTAGGCGCTCTCGCCGAACCCCGACGGGTCGGCGTCGAAGCGGGCGAGCAGCCGGGCGAAGACGGCGAACCGCTTGAGCGGCTCCCCGCCGTGGCTGTAGCAGGACACCAGGTCGAGCCGGGCCTGCTGCGCGAGGGCCTCGTCGCCGAGCGCGTCGGCGCCCTCGACGACCTGCTCGACCAGGGCCGAGCGGGCCAGGCCGTAGGGCAGGCCGTGCGCGGTGTCCAGCAGCGCGTGCAGCTCGGTCGCGGTGCTCATGCGCGGGCCACCGCCTGCTCGATCAGGCCGAGGAACGAGCGGTTGAGCGCCGCGGTGTCGGCCGCCTGCAACGGGTGCCGGCCGGCCAGGAGCGCCTGGCAGTACAGGCCCTCCACCGCCAGGGCCAGTACCCGGGCGTCGGTGATCGCGGCGATGCGGGCGACCGTCGCGTTGCGGTGGTTGACCAGCAGGACGCGCCGGTCGGCGCCGCCGTCGTCCGTGGCCGCCGCCATCTGCGCCCACGCCGAGGCCGGCTCGGCCCGGGCGCCGGCCCGGGCGGAGCGCCGGTAGCGGGCCTCCCGGTCGTCGAGCACCAGGGCGGGCAGGGTCACCGGGTCGAACGAGCGGAGCTGGACGTCGACGTCGAGCGGGTCGAGCACCGCCCGCGCCGCCAGCAGGAACGGTCGCAGGGCGAGCACGACGTCGTCGGGCGGGGCCTGCACGTGGGCGTCGAGGTCGCCCGGCAGGAGCAGCTCCACCCGCAGGTCCGGGTCGATCGCGGCCGCCCGGGCGATGAGCGCGGCGTCGTAGGTGTAGCCGCCGTCGACGACCCCGATGCCCTGGGCCGCCGCGACCGGCGCCACCTGCCGGAACTCGTCGACCGTGGCTGTGTGGCGGACCACGCCGAACCGGGCCGCGACCTCGGGCAGGGTCAGCGGCCCGGCGGTCGTCTCGAAGGTCAGCCACGGCAGCACCACGCGCAGCAGGTCGTCGTCGACGACCGCCATCGCCTTGACGCCGAGGGCGTGCAGCTCGAGGAAGCGCTCGAACAGCCGGGGGTTGGCGTCGGCGGTGCGCAGCATCCAGCGCCGCAGCTGGTCCCCGAGCGACACCCGGACATGCTCCAGGAGGTCGTCGTCGTAGAGGGCCTCCCGGGAGGCGGTGAGGCGCAGCTGCTCGGCGTCCACGACGCAGCGGGCGAAGAAGGCCCACGGCGGGAGCAGGCCCTCTAGCTCGCCGCCGACGAGCATGCCCTTCACGTACACCCGGTGCGCCTGGCGGCCCGTGGGCGCCGAGGGGCGGCCGAGCACCAGCGCGGCGCCGCGCAGTCCGGCCTCCGGCACGCTGACCGGCAGGACGGCGAGCGCCTCGACCCCGGCGAGCGCCTCCAGCTCGGTGCGGGCGGCGCCCACCCCGCCGGGGGCGTCCCAGGGCCGGGACGTCGCCGAGACCCGCCGCGCGGCGTCCCTCGACGTCGCGACCTGGACCGTCCACGGCAGCATCCGGCCGTACTCCGCGGCCAGCGCCTCGACCTGCGGCGTGCCGGTCCAGTCGGTGAGGCCGGGGCGGGGGCGCAGGCTCACCCACGTGCCGGGCTCGTCGACCGGCCAGCCCTCGACGCCGGGTCCGTCCAGGAGGGCCGCCGCGCGCTCGCCGTCCACCTCCTCCAGCCGGTACGAGCCGTCGTCGCGGCCCTGCCACAGCACCGCCGGGCCGCCGCGGGCCGACCGGGTGAGCACGGTGACCTCGTCGCTGACCAGGAAGCAGGACAGCAGGCCGATCCCGAACTGCCCGAGGAACTCCCCGCGGGCGAACCCGAGGTCGTCGCGCTTGGACGAGGACCCGATCGTCGCCAGGAACTGCTCGACCTCGTCGCGGGTCAGCCCGACGCCGGTGTCGAGGCAGTGGACGCGACCGTCGGCGGCCACGTCGGCGGGGACCAGCAGGATGCGTGCCGGCGCCTCCGCGTCCAGGCGCCGGCGCGCGGTCAGGGCGTCCACCGCGTTCTGCAGGAGCTCGCGCACGTACACGCGCGGGCTGGAGTACAGGTGGTTGCTGAGCAGGTCGACGATCCCACGGAGGTCCACCCTGAAACGCTGGCTGGTCACGCCGGAATCATGGCGGGTGGCACCGACAGCGTGCACGGGACTTGACGCGCTCGTCCGGTGACGTGACGGGCCGCCCGGGTGCGTGCACCCGGGCGGCCCGTCGACGTCATGGCGGGTCCGAAGGTTCCTCCGGCGCGGGTCTCACGACCTCACGAGGCGCTGCAGGAGACGGTCGGCCAGGTCCAGGTGCCGTTGGTCATGATGGTGACGCCGAAGGCGTTGCCGCTGCCGTTGGGCTTGCCGATCATGACTTGGCTGCTGGGCCAGGTGGCGTTGACGTTCCAGGTGGAGGAGATCTTCTCGGGGGAGGGGACGTTCAGCGTGACGGTCCAGGTGCTGCTGCCCGACACGGTGACGTTGAGGTTGTAGCGGTCACCCCAGAGCTGGCCGGCGGACAGGGTGGCG
>Ga0302322_100002811_pt1 | contig 14803 bp, 16 predicted proteins | sample Fen_T0_2_FD_203757 | JGI IMG/M metagenome (GOLD analysis project Ga0302322, IMG submission 203757) | Peat permafrost microbial communities from Stordalen Mire near Abisko, Sweden - Fen_T0_2 | ecosystem: Environmental > Terrestrial > Soil > Wetlands > Permafrost | place: Sweden: Abisko... | reverse complement strand
ACGCCACCCCCAGCGGCCGGAATTTGTTGATCGTGATCGTGAACTTGGCGACCGGCATGGGCTTGGACTGATTCGTGATCGTGGGCATTTGAATTGAAGCTACTTGTTGGGAGTTGAGGTGGCGGAGGGGTACGAAAGATCGAGGAGAGTCGCAGCGGCCGGGTCAACCGGATGATAACCAAATCGCCGCAAGCGTTCAATGAAAGGACGGGCTTCCTCTTTTCTTCCGCTCAACAGCAGGGCCTGCGCCGCCGGATCCAAAAAACGCCAGTCGTTCGAGTTGGCCAGATGCGGGGTCACGACCTCCAGGACCCGATCCCACTGCAGTTGCGCCGCCTCGCGCCGGCCCTCGACCTGTTCGATTCTGCCCGCAAGCAGGCAGGCCTGGGCGAATTCCCAGCGGGTCAGGTTGTCCGCCCGGGCCTCCTTGATCAGCCGGTCGCCGAGTTCCAACGCCCGATCAACGTTCGCCCTGGCCGACGGTAGCTGCGCCGTCCAATCCAATCGGCCTTGCTGGCGGCACGCGACGGCCAGATTCCGGGTGAAAACATGAGATGCGGGCTCTGCTTCCACCAAGGTTTCAATTTTGGCGCGAGTCTCGGACGCCAACGTGGTCGCCGTCGGCACGTCGCCCGTCGCGATGAGCAGCGAGAGTTGCTGCAACTGGATCCACATCAGCGCGGACAGCCATTGGCGATTCTTCGAATCCTGCACGACCAAGGCCTCCAGCAGGCGATGAGCTTCCGCATAGGAGGCCAGCGCGTCGCTGGTTCGTCCCATCATCGCCTGGAGATTGCCCGTGAAAGTCGCGCTCTGCGCCAGTTCCAGCCGCCAGCGGGCCACGGCCGGTTCCTTCGCCACCAATTCCTTTTCGCGCATGGCCATTTCGCCGTACCGGTCGAGCGCGTCCGCGAACCGACCATCGCGTTCGGCTGCGGTGCCGAGCCATGAGGCGATATCGGCCAGGCGAAAGCGCAATTGCGCATCGTCCGGGGTCGCCGCCAGCAGGCTGGCGACCGCGCGTTGTTCGGCCAGAAATCCTTCCTGAGCGCCGGCAATATTGCCGCTTTCCAACTCCAAGGCCGCAAGATTGTGGTGCCCGTAGGTGACCTCCAGCTGGGCGCGCGGCGTGTTTCCCTCCAGTGTCGCCAGCGCGAGGGTGGAGTCCCGGTATCGCGTGAACCACTGGCGCTCGCCGCCGAAATCGCCGCGGCGAAGGGCCACAAAGCCCAGCCAGTATTCCGCCTGCCCGCGCTCAAAAAGCATGTTACCGTCCCGCGGGTGCCGGTCGACCAGCGCCGCGGCACGGGCATAGGCGGTGGCGAAGGCGGAAGCGGCGTCGGCATAGCGCGCCTGGTCCATCCGGATTTCGCCAATTTGCGTCAAGGCCTTCGCCTGCCGCGTGAGCGCGCTGTCCGTGAGGTCGCGCGGATCGAGCGCGGCAAAGTTGGCCAGGGCCTTTTCCCCGATGGCATCGAGCAGGTTGAGCCGTCCGATCTTCTTCAATTCCGATCGGAAATCGCCCAACATAAAAGTCAGCAGCTCCTCGGTTTGTTCCTGCCGCCGCTGGGCGTCGGCACGTGCGAGCGCCTCGGCCCGACCCGCCAAGGTCGCCGCATCGCGCTCCGCCCGCGCCATGACTTCCGCCCGATTGGCCCGGACGGCTTCGCGCACGCTGACCACCGTGCCGATGACCAGCGCAGCCACCACGGCCGCCGCGCTCGCGCAGGCCACCCGGTTGCGGGCCACAAAACGTTGCACCCGGTAAAGCCGGTCCGGCGGACGAGCGAGAATCGGCTCCTGCCGCAGGTGCCGGCGCACGTCGTCGGCCAGCTCGTGCGCGGTGCTGTAGCGGCGGGCCCGATCCTTTTCGAGACAGCGCATGACAATCCAATCGAGATCGCCGCGCAGCACGGACGTGAGCTGGGTCGGAGCCGCACACCGTGACCGTGCCACCGTGCTCCGGTCGGCATCGGTCAGCGTCAGAACCCGGGTAGACGGACGCGGCGGCTCCACCTCGCGGATGATCCGCCGGATTTCCTCGACCCCGGCGCGGATCAGCGATTTCGCGTCATAGGGCGGCCGGCCCGTGAGCAACTCGTAAAGCAGGACACCGAGCGAGTACACGTCGCTCCGCGTATCGATGTCGAGGTCGCGCAATTCCGCCTGTTCCGGACTCATGTAGGCCGGCGTCCCGATGAATTGCTCCAGCGCGGTGAAAACGGTCTGCTCCGTCAACCGGCCCTGCGTGGCCTTCGCAATGCCAAAATCGATTACTTTCGGCGACGCCACCCCGTCGTGCAGGGCCACCAGGATGTTGGATGGTTTGACGTCGCGGTGGATCACGCCCTTCTGGTGCGCGTGCTGCAGCGCCAGGCAAACCCGCGCGAACAGCTCGAGCCGGGCCGACATCGTCAGGCTGTGGTCGTCGCAGAATTTCGTGATGGGAACCCCGTCAACGTATTCCATCACGAAGAAGGGGCGCCCGGCCTCCGTGGCGCCCGCATCAAAGACACGCGCGATGTCGGGGTGGTCCATCATCGCGAGGGCCTGACGCTCGGCCTCGAATCGCGCGATGACGCTGCGCGTGTCCATGCCGAGCTTGATCACCTTGAGCGCCACGAGGCGCCTCACGGGTTCCTTCTGCTCCGCCAGGTAAACCACGCCGCCGCCGCCGTCGCCGATCCGCTTGAGCAGCGTGTAGCGGCCGATCACGTCGCCAATTTGTTCCTCCGCGCGCGCGGCGGGACGCTCGACTGGTGATCGTTCGAGAAAATTGGCCGCCGTATCATAGCTGGTCAGCAAAGCATCCACGCGGGCCCGCAGCGCGGAATCACCCGCACAAGCCCGGTCGAGGAACGCCGCTCGCTCCCCCGGCGGGAGTTCAAGGGCGTCGGAAAAGATTTCGTCGTCGCGATTCATGGCAAACTCAGGCGGACCGGGGGTCGGCTACAAAGCGTAATTCGGCGGTCGAAAGTGCCATTGAAATGGATTTCTCACTAAGAGGGAAAGACAAGGCCGTGAGTCGGGATTTGAAAGAGGTTTTAGGGGTGGTCCCGGCTGCAGGTTGATCGTGGGCTAGCTGCCTTCCGCGGGTTCAGTGGAGTCAGGAACGAAGTCTTTTCACTTCGTTGAACAGCCAGGCCCGGGCGTAGGCCCAGTCGCGCTTGGCCGTGCGGGCGGAGATGCCCAGGACATCCGCCGCCTCCTCCAGGGTCAAACCCACGAAGTACTTGAGCTTCACGAGTTCGGCCTTGCGGGCATCGTGCAAGGTCAGCGCATCAACCGCCTCGTTCACGAGGAGCAGTTCCTCGTCGTTTTCGGCCGGCGAAGCGACATCGAACCCGGTGGCATCGGCGGAGATTTTGGCCAGGTCGCCGCCATGCCGGGCCGCCCGTTTGTGGCGGGCATTGTCGATGAGGATCCGGCGCATGCCTTCGGCCGCCGCGGCAAAAAAATGCGCGCGATTGGCCCATCGCGGTTGCGCGTCGGCGCCCAGGCGCAGCCAGACTTCGTGCACCAACGCCGTCGGTTGCAGGGTCTGGCCGGGATTCTCCCGGGCCATTTTCGCCGCCGCGAGCCGGCGCAGTTCGTCGTAAACCAACGGGAGCAGCCGCGCCGCGGCCGAGGAATCGCCCCGTTCGATGCCTTGGAGGATGACGGTGATTTCGCTGTCGCTCACTTTCTTCCAGAACAACGTGCCGCCTGATTATTTTAAAGCAGAAATGCGCCCGAATACACGAACGGCGGCCACGACACGCGGGAACGCCAGACCGGAGCTCTGTTCGCCGGACGCAGCTAGCCCGGAGACGGCCGCCCATCAGTCCGACGGCAATCGTCCTTTCCCTTGTTGCGCGGTAAACCCGTGTCCCGTTTCATCGCGTAAAAGCCGACTCGCAAGGCCTCCCTGCTTTCCGCGGGAATGGCTTGCCAGTGACAGCCCGCGAGTGCGCCCTCGAGGGCGTAGGCCATCGCGACCGACACCGGGCACCCGCCCGACCTTAGCCGCCGGCAGACCTCGATCGGTCCGAGGCGCCTGATCTCCTCGACCGAATCAAACCCGGCGTCGACCAGCCACCTCACCGATTTGGGTCCAAGATTGAGGCACCCTTGCAGGTGCTCGCGCGGTTCAGGCTTGGCGCGAAAAGGCAGAATGCGTTCAGGTTTTCCCGCCACGGCTCAACCCTCGGACCGGGGACCCAGCATCGTCTTCGCTCCCGGCGCAAACGACGCCCGTTGGATCCGGCCATCGATGATTTCGTAGATGCACAACATTTCCAGCGTGCCCCGCCCCTCCGGAAAGTTGCGCGTGATCAGCTCCACATCCGTGACCACATTGGCCACGATGATCCGCGATACCAGCTTCGCGTGCAGATCGGGTTCGGCAAACCGGGTCAGAAAGCGCCCCCGAATTTGTTCGTGACCCTGGGCCAGCCGCTCGCCGTGGAGGGTGAATTGCTCGGCGTCCAGCGCATAGGTTCGCAGCAGCGCCTCAATGTCCTTGGCGTTATAGGCATCGAGCTGGGCTTGCACGACGGAGAGAGGCGACGGTTTTGGCATGATTGAATTCAAGAAATAATGCGAACCGCTCGCGGCAAACCTAAAGTCCCCGCTTCAAATGTCGCGGGGCGGCGGCTACGCCCGAGGGTGAGCCTTGCCGTAAATCTCCTTCAGCCGGGCCACGCTAGTGTGGGTGTAGATCTGGGTCGTGGTCAAGCTGGCGTGGCCGAGCAATTCCTGGACGACCCGCAGGTCCGCCCCGGAATTCAGGAGATGCGTCGCGTAGGAATGACGCAGTTTGTGGGGCGACAGGTCGCCCGGCAGATCCGCCAGGGCGAGGTACCTCTTCACCAGCAACTGGACCGCCCGCACCGGCAAACGTGCATGAGCCTTCGTGATCACGATGGGATCGTCCGGACCGGTTCGACGGGCAAAATCGTCGCGAAACTTCTTCGCCACCGCCATCGCCATCGCCCCGAGCGGACACACCCGCTCCTTCCGGCCCTTGCCGATCACCCGCGCGCTCCCGTGACTGAAATCCACTGCGCCGTAATTCAACGCCACCAACTCGCTGACGCGCAACCCGCCCCCGTACAGCAGCTCCAGCACCAGGCGATCACGCCAGGCTTCAAACGCGCCGATCGACTCGTTTTGCAGCAATTTGGCCGGCCCCCCGACGAGTTGGACCATTTGTGATTCGGTCAGAAATTTGGGCAAACTTTTCTCCAGCCTCGGCAGGGGCACGCCCGCAAATGGATTATGGGCGATCTTTCCTCGTTGCATCCAAAAGCGAAAGAACGAACGCAACCCCGACACGTGATTGTGCAAAGTGCGCCGGTTGTAGCGCCGTTGGGCCTCGATCACGAAATCGCGGGTGTCGCGGACAGAGAGCGCGGTCAAATCCAGAGCGCGATTCGATTTCGTCAACCAGGCATGGAAATCAGCAAATGCCTGGCGGTAGTTGCGGACCGTGTAGGCGGAGTAACGCCGCTCCTTCGCCAGATAATCGAGAAATGGCTGCAGCCAGACGGTCATAACTCCCGACGGTACATCCGGGTTGACGCAGAGGGAATCGCGAGTGGTCGCTTTCATCAGGCCGACAAGGACCCTCGAAACGCAGGCGCGCCGTTGAAGTCCGAATCAATCGCCCACAAGCCAAAATAAATGGTCAGGTGATTCATTCGCGACGGGCTTCAGCGCAATTCGTGAAATTTGTGGGCCAATTTGTTTCGCCCGGTCAGAACGAACCGCCCGGCGCACCCGCCGCCACCTTGCGCTCGATTTCTTGCATGATGCGATCGCTTTCCTTCCGCAAAGCGCCTTCAGGATCGAGTCCTCTGATCCGGGCGGCCGCGGTGAGCTCGAACAGCATCCGTCCGAGAGTGGCCTCGTCGAGCCGCGGCCCGAGCGATTTCACCTGCGCTTGGTCAAAGACGCCGTCCGCCGGCAGCTGCTTCTTTTCGATTCGCTTGGCGACTTCCTCGGCGAACATCAACGCCGGCAGCCGCGGCGGGAGCTGCTTGAACAGAGTCGACTCCGCCTTGCCGGCCGCGGCCTTTTCGCCGGCCTTCACTTTTTCCCAGACCTCCAATACTTGGGCGGAGGTATCGACCTTGTTGGCCCCGAAGACGTGGGGATGCCGGCGCACCAATTTCTCGTTGACCTCACGCGCCACCGCCTCGAAGTCAAAATCACCGCGTTCCGCCGCGAGTTGGGCGTGGAATACGACCTGGATCAGCACGTCGCCGAGTTCCTCGCGCATGTGCGGCAGGTCAAGTCGGTCGATGGTATCCAGGAGTTCGCTGCACTCGTCGATGAGACAGCGGGTGAGGGTCTGGTGGGTCTGCTCGCGATCCCAGGGACACCCATCCGGGGCGCGGAGCCGGGCGACGGTGCGGCATAGGTCTTCGATGGCACTCATTGAGCCGGAGGAATTACCACGGAACCTGACGAACACACGGAAAAACCGCGGCAATTTGGTTTTGCTTCGAGGGTCGCAGTGTATTGCGTGATGCGACGGATGGACAAATTGACCGAAATCATGGCGCATAAGCGGCGCGAGATCGCCCCACTCATTCGGGACGTGTCGTTGGGCGAGTTGATCGACCTCAACCGAACGCTGCCCTCGCCGCCCTCGTTTTTGCAAGCCCTGCGTCGGCCGGACGGCCAGCTGGCGGTTATCGCGGAAATCAAGCGGCGGTCGCCTTCCGCCGGTGCCATCAAGGAGATCGCCTCGTCCACCGCCCAGGCGCTCCGCTACCGGGCGGCCGGGGCCAGCGCGCTGTCGATCCTGACCGATGAAAAATATTTCGGAGGCACGCTGGCGGACCTGACGGAGGTGACCGGGTATTTTGCGCAAAATGCGCCCGCTCTGCCCTGTTTGCGCAAGGATTTCATGGTTCACCCAGTGCAGGTGCTGCAGGCGCGCCTGGGTGGCGCCAGCGCGATCCTGATTATTGTGCGCGCCCTGGATGACGCGGAAATCGCCGCCCTCCAACACGCGGCCACCGCTGCCGGACTGGATGCCGTCTACGAGATTCATAACGAATCCGACCTGGCCCGGGCCGTCCGCCATGAGGCCAAAATTATCGGGGTGAACAATCGCGACCTCGCCATTTTCAAGACCGACCTTTCGCTCAGCGAACGGCTTATACCCCAATTTCCGGAAGGGGTGCTGGCGGTCAGCGAGAGTGGCATCTCCACGGCGGCCGATGCCATTCGCGTTCGGACCGCCGGGGCCCGCGCCGTGCTGGTGGGAGAATCATTGATGCGGGCGCCGGATCCTGCCGCTTTGATCGCGGATTTCCGCCGCTAATTTGGCCGCGAACGGCGCGATCAGCCCTTTTCCCGAGTCGACAGAACGCCAAACGAAATCTCCCGGCCAACCGCACCCGCACCCGCACCCGCATCCAATTACTTGAAAACTCACGTGAAAAGCCAGCTCCTCTCCCCGCGAGAACTCGCCTCGCGGCTGGGTCGGAGTGTAGCGGCCGGGTTTGTATTGATCGCCTTTTCCCTCAGCGTCGGCATGGCGGGCTATCATTGGATCGGTGAATTGTCCTGGATCGACGCCTTCCTCGATTCGGCGATGATTCTCTCGGGCATGGGCCCACTTGCCACGTTGCATTCAGACGCGGCCAAGCTGTTTGCCGGGTTCTACGCCATCTACTGCGGCATTATGCTGATTGCCACCACCGGAGTGATGTTCGGGCCCCTGATCCACCGGTCGCTGCACAAGTTTCACTTGGAATGGGGCAAGGACGAGTAGACGATGCCACTTTCCCCTTCCGACACCCGTGATCTGCTCGCCCAACTGGGCCACGAGCCCAAGCAATTTCTCGGCCAAAATTTTCTCGTCGACGGCAACATCGTCCGAAAATCGCTCGAGCTCGCCGCGGTGTCTCCCGGTGACTTCGTCATCGAAATCGGCCCGGGGCTCGGCACGCTGACTTCGGCCCTCCTCGCGGCCGGGGCCGAGGTCTGGGCGGTCGAGAAGGATCGAAATCTCCACTTACATCTCACCGAAACGCTGGTACCAGCCAACCCTCGGTTGCACTTGCTCGAGGGTGATGCCGTCGAGCATCCCCTGGCCGGCTTCGATCCCGCAGCCTTTGCGCGTCAAGGCGCGGCCGATCCGACCGGCGGGACGTCCGCACCGGGCGGATTCAAAGTGGTCGCCAACCTCCCGTACGCGATCGCTACGCCCTGGCTTGACGAGGTGTTGAGCGGAGCCCTGCCGTCCGTGCTCGTCCTGATGTTGCAGCAGGAAGCCGCGCAACGCTACGCCGCCCAGCCGGGCACGAAGTCGTTCGGCGCCATCTCGATTTTCCTGCAGTCGGCCTACCAGGTGGCACCCGGCCACAAAGTAGCTTCGGGCTGCTTCTATCCCCGTCCCGACGTCGAATCGTATCTGTTAAACCTCGTGCGCCGGCCGGTGCCTTTTGTATTTTCTGCCGAGACGAAAAAGCTGATTCGCGCTTGTTTTCAACAGCGTCGAAAACAGATCCGCGCGCTGCTGAGGGACAAGTTGCCGGATGAAAAAGCGTTGCCGTGGCTGGAACGCCTGACGGCGGCCGGATTGGGTCCCCAGGCGCGACCCGAGCAGATTCCGGTGGCACTCTGGCAGGAATTTCCGGTCTGATTCGGCACCGGCTTGAAAAATTCGCCGGGAGTCCTAAGTTCATTTGATCAATGCATTCCCGCGCTTTAGCTCTCACGATCGTTGCCGCGGCCCTGACCCTCCCGGTGGCTGGTCAGGACGGGGTCATGGCCGGAAAGATCCAGGGAGAAAACTACGTGTCGCCCACGGGCGAATACAAACTGCCGCTGCCGGTTCTGCCTGAACTCGGCGGAACAATTACGGACACCGACAACGTCGTCACCTTTAGCGACAAGTATAACACGCACTTAAGTGTCGCCTGTTTCGAGCTCGATGCCGCGCAGCGCTGGGAACTCGATACCCGTGGCCTGCGGGATTATCTTCTTTATTTTTTCAACAGCTTCGTGCTCGCCGATTTTCAGACCCGGTTTCCCAAGTCCACCATCGAGAGCGCTCGGTTCATGCCCGAATTGATGAACGGCACCATGATCACCTTTGCCCTGCTTCCGGGCGGCTCCTATTTTGAAGCCAAGAACCGCATCGGCGACGAGCCGCCCGTGAATCCCGTCACCGCCAAGCGTGGCACATTGCTCTTTGTGCGCAATCACCACATTTACGTGATCAGCTCCGAGCTGGCGGAAAGGGCGACGCAGCGTTCCTCCTACAATCGAAACGTCGAACAGGAGAATCAGCTGTTGTCGGAAAGACTCACGAACCTGGTCGGCCGCTTTATCTTTACCGACCCTAAGGCGCGCACCCCATAGTGGCGTTGAAGTCGCGGCCCAACTACCGCGCGTCGATTCAAATGAAACCCGCCGGAAGCTTCGCGACCTCGACCGGCCCAAGACTGACCCGGCCAAGGTCGGCCGCTAGACCGTGAGCGAGGAGTATGAAGAAATAATCTCCGGCGAGCGGAACCTCCGCCGGCCACCGACCGCGGCGCATGAAGCGCTTGTGAACCGGTTGCACCAGCTCGTGGCGCAGGCGCTACCTCTTAACTCGACGCTCCGCCTGCTGGCCCCGCGTTCAGAATTGTCGCTCGACAGCGGAACCGTGCTCCGCCCCGACCTTTCCTTGATCCGACAGGGGCCCAGTGAGGGCGCCACTTCGACGGTTCAACTTTACCTCGTGGCCGAGGTACTGCAGCCCGGCGACCATCACTTCGACACGGTCGTTAAGAAACAGCTTTGGACCGACGGACGTCTGCCGCGATTGTGGATGGTTGATCCCCGGTACCTTAACGTGGAAGTCTATGGGTCGGTCGAGCACGGCTTCACTCTGCTGGACATTCTCGCCAACCACCATCCGCTCACGGATCCACATTTGCCCGGGCTAAACTGCCCGATGACCGAGCTCTTCGTCGGATGCCATTGAGATGGGAACCGCTGAAATCCGACAAGTGATTAGGCAAAGAAATTTTGAATAAGGGACAGGCTATTACGAGTTGACTGTATTCGGTAAGGTTTGGCAGAACACAGTTCTCGCATGCGGCGGGCTCGAATAACGGTGCCGGCAGAAGAGGGCCCGGGGGTTTACCATGCCATCACGCGAACGGTGAACGGAGATAGGTTGTTCGATGAGGTCGCCAAGGAAGTGCTCCGAAAGCAGCTCTGGCAGATTGCCGACTACTGCGGGGTCGAAGTGTTTACCTACGCCCTCCTGTCGAATCATTTCCATGTGCTCGTGCGTGTGCCCCAGCGAACCGAACTTTCTGATGCGGAGCTGCTCCGGCGCTACCAGGTACTCTATCCGAAACCGACCCGGTACCAATTGGTCCGCTTGGAAGGGGTACGGGCTCAACTTCGTACAAACGGCCCTGAGGCGGTCGTCTGGCGGCGCCGGCAGTTGGCGCTGATGGGGAACCTCTCGCAGTTCATGAAACTGCTGAAGCAGCGTTTCTCGATCTGGTTCAACAAAACCCATCGCCGCTTTGGCACTCTTTGGGCCGAGCGCTTCAAGAGCATCTTGATTCAATCCAATCCCGCCGTACTGGAAACTATCGGCGCCTACATCGACTTAAACTGTGTTCGGGCTGGTCTCGCCGACGACCCAAAGGAGTATCGTTTTTGCGGCTACGCGGAAGCCGTCGCCGGATCCGCTCGCGCCCGGCGAGGCTTGGCTGCAATCCTCGGAGCCGCCGAGCGTCCGTGGTCAAAGGTTCAAACAGATTATCGCCAAGGGTTGTTCGGCACCGGCTCGGCTCCGCGCCTGTCGCGCGGTGGAATCGCTGTCGAGGAGTTTCAAAAGGTCGCAGCAGCCGAAGGCCAAATTTCCCGGGCAGAATTCCTGCGATGCCGAATCCGTTATTTCAGCGACGGGGCCATACTGGGCACCAAAGCCTTCGTGGCCGCGCAGCTGGCCCGGTATCGAAAACGATCCGGCCCGTGCACTCGGACCGCCCCACGCCTTCTACCCGATTTCATCGGCGGCGGTGATTTGGCGGTCTTGAAGAAACTACGACAACCCAGAAGCGCCTGATCGCGGACGCTCGCCGCGACACGAACAGCTGTTCGAGCGGTATGCGAATATTGATCCCGTCAACTCTGGTTTCGTACCACAACGGCGAGTTCAGATTGGAATTTGGACGGTAACGCTGGATCGAAAGCGTTGGCCGCCGCCGAATGCAGCCCCTGCGTTCAGTCGTTCTTCAATCTAGCGAAAAATAGCCTGTCCCTTTTGCCCCACGCAGCGCCGGACTTCGCCAGGTTCACTGCCACAACTCGCTGGCTTCGCCGCTCGGTGTCTGTTTGGATCCTTGGCCTCTGAAATGCCGACTGCTCTGACCAACCTCCATCAGCCACCCCCCGATTGGTTCGGGCGAAATTGGAAATGGCTCGTCCCTTCGACGATTCTGGGAATCGCACTTCTTATTGGAGCCTTTTTCGTTTTTCTCCTGGGATTGATGAAGTCGTCCGGTGCCTATTCGGGCGCCGTCGCGCGGGCCAAAACTGCGCCGGCGGTCGTTGCCGCCCTTGGCTCGCCCATTTCCGCGAGGTTCTGGCTATTGGGAAGCGTCGAGGTCAACGGCTCTTCCGGGCGAGCAAACCTGACCATCCCGCTTGCTGGACCCAAGGGCTCGGCGACGGTCTATGAGCGCGCCACTAAGACCGAAGGCCAGTGGCACTACGACCGGCTGATCGTCCAAATTGAGAATACCGGGGAAGAAATCGATCTCTCCGAGACGGCCGCTCCAGCATCCTAATGGTCATCGTCTGGACCACGAAAGGACGGGTTCGATAGTGCCGTTTCGGGTTTGAGCAACCCATCGAAGGCAGTCGTCGCGCGGTCGCCCCGGTTTGGGATTGCCGGAGGCAAATCTGCTCGATAGCGAATTTTCATGGACCACGTAAAACTCCTGGAACAATGGCAACGTGGCCTGCGCATCGCGCACAAGGCCCACCAAAAGGCCGCCGTCAAATTTGAATCCCAAGGGCGCTGGCTCGGGGTCGCCGCAGTCATCACCAGCACGATTGTCGGCACCAGTCTCTTCGCCGACGCCAATGCCACCGTATCCCAGGGGTGGAAAATCGGCGCCGGCGTTCTCAGCCTTGTTGCCGCCGTGCTCTCGGCGGTCCAAGGGATCCTGAAGTACGGTGAAATCGCGGCCCTCCACCGCGCGGCGGCGCAACGCTACGGGCCGCTCCGGCGCGAAGTCGAGGAATTGCTGGCCGAAGTCGATCCCGCCAATCCGATCGCGCACCAAGTGGTGGCCGGCTTGCGCAAGCGCTGGGATGAAATCGACGCCGACTCGCCGAGCGTGCCGCAAAAAATCTACGACGACGCACTCGCTTCCCTCACGCCCTCCCCGGCCTCGGTTCCGCCGCCCCACTAAGTCGCCGCACCCGGCGGACCTCCCATGCGACCGGAATTTCTCTGCCACCTGCCATTCGTTCGGCTCGAGACCGGCGCGGTCGCGCCCCTAGCAAACGACGCCCGGCTTGAATCGCTCAGCTTCGAGGACTGGCTCGCACTGGAGGATCCGGCGATGGAATACTATGACCGGCGTTACCGCGAGGTTGCGCCGGTTTTCGTCCGCGGACTACTCCCCGATGGGACGACGGCGGGACGACTGGACGAGGAACAAGAAAAGGCCGCGGAGGAAATCATCGAACAGGCACACACCGCCGTCATCCTCACCGCTCCCGCCACCCCAATACCTCCGCCCTCTTTGTCGGCCGGCTATGTGGTCTGGCGCGGTCTGCCCTGCGATCCGCCCGACGCGGACAACTGCTTTTGTCCACCCTACCTTGATCCCGTTCCCGTCGTCGACGATGACGGCTTCCAACTCGGGCGGATCACGGTATGGCTGCAACAGGCGGGGACGGGCGGAGCGCACGAGCAATGGATCGTCGAACGCCGCTTCGGCCCGGCCCAGCGCGAGTGGTTGCTCGCCCGGCACGCCCGTGAGGGAATCGTATTGTCCGCTGATAAAGTCCAGGCGTTCGTCCGCCAGTTTGGCCGACTCAGCCAGGCCCGGTGGGGCCCACGGCGGGCGGCCGCGGGCCGCTGTGCCGAAGCCTTGACCACCCTGAGCTCGACTCCTGAACTCAATCCTGAAGGCGTGGTGCTGCTGGTGGCGGCGCTCGAAAATCTGGTCAACGCCCGCGCCGACCGTCCGCTCGGCGATACATTCGCCCGCCGCTGCGCCGCATGGTTTGCTGAAAACGCCGGGGAGCGGATGCGAGACGTCGGCCGGTTCCGCCGCCTTTACGGCACCCGCAGCGAGATCCTGCATGGAACCGACCCGGCGACGGCCCTGCGCGATATGGCCTCGGCAATCGACGCGACGCCCCACGCCGAAATTCTCAACTGGCTTCGATTGCATGCGTGGCTCGCCGTCGATTACCTCATCGGGTGGTACGCGCGCCACGCGGACGACGATGCCGGGGCAACCCAGTTTCAGGCCGCCTTGGCCCAGGCGGCAAATGAAACGGATGAGGAATGGAAAAACCAGCGGGCCAGGATTGTGGAGGGGCGCACGTATGCCCGAGGATAAAGCCGTTCCCGCGACGCCGCCAACGAAGGTCGACGGTGGAACGGTCTACCTCCCCGCCCATGCGCTGCGACTAGCGGCGGAACGAATTGCCTGCCATGGATTGCTCTTCGCCCGGGTCGACAGCGAGGAGTGGTCAGCCATCGAGTCACTTTGGATGACCGATCAGGAACTTGATCTTTGGCGCGGCGTAGAGCGCGTATTTGCCGTGATGCCCTACGCGGAGGATGCATCGACCGAAAGTTCGACCATCTTTGGTCGCGCGTTTGCCGCCTACGGAGCCATCGTCGAAGCCGCGCGACTGGTTGCGCCCGGGACCTGGATCGACACCGTCCACCTGGTTCCGGTGGCCGCTGGGAATAACGGCTTCAATGTGCGACTCACCGGCCCGGAACGTCCGCGGCTCTGGGCTGCGGTGTTTGGCGATCCCCTAAAAGTTCACGGCCGGCGTCGAGCTTGGCGAAATCGGGTCGAGTGCCGGCCGCTCCAATACCACCTGCCCCATGGACCGGCCTTCCTGCTCGATGAATCGCGCGCCCGAATTATCGAAACAGTTATCGGCAACCTCGACAACCTGCGGAAGCTTGCCCCCGACCATGGCTGGTGGTTTGCGAACCGCGCCTACCAGCGCGCCCATGATTTGTTCCTTCCCCGTCGTCACCGGCTCACTGCATTGTTCGGTGTGCTTGAGGCAATTTACGGCCCGTTTCGCCGCGAGCCCTGCGATGCCGGGCTCGGCGTCGCCGTGGTTGCCGCTTTGGAACGCGCTGGTCGAGATACAAGTAACCTGAGCGCATACGTTGAGCGAGAGTTGCGCCAGGCTCGCAATCGGCTGGCGCATGGCTCGGACCTTGCCGTTTCAATCGACTTCGCGTCCGTCGAGGCAAACCTGCTCGAGATTGTCCGCACCGGTCTAAACCAAAGCCTCGATTGGATTTGTGGGTGCAAGGATTCAGAAGCACCGCGCACTCTGGGCGCTTTCCAACTGACCATCGGCCGCGTCGTCGCCGAAGAGGACTGAAGTGGCTCGCGATACCCCGCGAAGGATGGAAGGCAGAGCCCCGGGCGCCCTTAATCAGGACTAGCACCGCACGGTCTTTCTCTTCGGCGCAATCGGTGCCCCTCGCCGACTTTTCAGAATATATGACTCGGCATCGGGCACTCGGCAGGTGGTCTCGCCCGGGGCGACTTCAACGCGACCAATATTTCGC
>Ga0302322_100002810_pt1 | contig 14806 bp, 17 predicted proteins | sample Fen_T0_2_FD_203757 | JGI IMG/M metagenome (GOLD analysis project Ga0302322, IMG submission 203757) | Peat permafrost microbial communities from Stordalen Mire near Abisko, Sweden - Fen_T0_2 | ecosystem: Environmental > Terrestrial > Soil > Wetlands > Permafrost | place: Sweden: Abisko... | reverse complement strand
ATAGGAAACATCGAACGTTTTTGGATAATTGCGGATAGCATTTTATGCAACATTGGCGGAGAGGGCGGGATTCGAACCCGCGGAGGGCTATTAACCCTCGCACGCTTTCCAGGCGTGTGACTTAAACCGCTCATCCACCTCTCCGGTGGCCCGCATTTTACTCCATGCCCTGCATTCGGAGGCCTGGCCGGCGTTCCGGCGGTGCCGGATTTCACGGACAACAGGAATTCGGCGCCAGGGCAACATCAAGGCCGGCACGCTGGCGGGCCGGTCCCGTGCAGGTGTACGCTGCACGGTTCCTGCACCCGTTGAAGGGGCCAAGGAGATGATCGACTCCAAGTCCATTCAGATCATTCTGGCGAGGCAACTCGCGAGTTGCATCGCCACGCCGGTCCTCCTGGTCGACGCGCAGAATGCGCTCATCTACTACAACGAGCCGGCGGAGGCGATCTTCAATCAGCGCTTCGACGAGACCGGCGAAATGCCGGCCTCGGAGTGGACGTCGCGCTTCACGGCCGTCGACGATGATCGCAATCCCATTCCGCCCAAGGACCGGCCCATGGGGCGGGTACTCGCCGAATGCGCTCCGGTCTCACGGACGATGTGGATGCGCGTGTCGGGCGGCGATTGGCGCCACTTGAACGTGACGGCCTTTCCGCTTGTCGGCGAAAAGGGGCAGCTCTTTGGCGCGATGAGCATCTTCTGGGCCATTTGAAATGAACGTCACGCTGTGGGGCACGCGCGGCTCGCTCGCTACACCGGGTGCGGCGACGGCGCGCTACGGAGGCAACACTTCGTGCGTCGGCGTGACAGGTCGCGACGGCACGGTGCTGGTGCTGGACGCAGGCACGGGCATCCGGGGCATGGGCGCGACAATCGCCGCGTCCGCGTGCCGCGTGGACATCCTGCTCACCCACCTGCACATGGATCACATCCAGGGGTTGGGATTCTTCGCCCCGCTGTTTCGCCCCGATCTGGAGGTCCACATCTGGGGCCCGGTAAGCAGCCACATCAGCCTCCGCGAACGGCTGATGCGCTACCTTTCGCCGCCGCTATTTCCCGTGAGCCTGCGCGAATTGCCATGCATGATCACGCTCCATGAAGTGCCGTGCGGCGACGTCGCCATCGGTGAATTTCGCGTGACGTCCGCATTGGTATGCCACCCGGGACCCACGGTGGGGTACCGAATTGCCGATACCCTGGGCAGCGTGCTGACTTACCTGCCCGACCATGAGCCCGCGCTGGGTTCGCCGGTGTTCCCATCGTTGCCTCTCGCCTGGACCTCGGGAGGCGGGCTCGCCGCCGGGGCGAACCTGCTGATTCACGATAGTCAATACAGCGCGGCGGAATACCCCAGCCATGTCGGCTGGGGACACAGCTCGTTCAAGGACGCTCTGGCGTTTGCGACGTTGTCCGGGGTGAAGCACCTCGTGCCCTTTCATCACGACCCCAGCCACACCGACACCGATATCGACCGAATGATGAAGGAAGCGATGGCAGAGATGACACCGGCCTGTCGCGTCACTACGGCGCTGGAAGGCGCGACGTTCCAGATCTAGACAATTCCGGGATTTCCATCGACCGCATGAAGGATCACCCGCCATGATCGCTGTCGTTCCGGGATTCCTTGTCGCGGCCGCGATTGGACTGGCGATAATGCTGCGCGTCACCCGACACGGCAAGGCAAGGCTGGTCGATCATCCGTGGTTGTTGGCCGAAACGGCGAAGCTGCACGTTGGGATCATGGGAGGGCTTGCCGGGTTCGCCGTCACCGGGATCGTTCTCCTTGTCAGTCTCGCGCACGACCGATCCGATGTCGCGGCGGCGTCCTTCGATACGGTCGTGGTCATGTTCATCGTCGCGTATTTCTACTATATCGGCAACGCCTTCCTGATTTCGTATCTGCCCGATCCGGGGTCGACGGGAGAGCTTGTTCCACGCGTCCATTTCGGACTCGCCTCGTCAATCGAGTACCGGACGCTCTTCGTGTCCTGGTTCGCATTGCGTCCGCTGCTCGAAACGTATGGTCTCAGCCGTCCCGCCCAGGTACTCGATGTCCTGCTTCCGGTCTCTCTGGCACTCGGCTCGGTAATCCTTGCCATGGCTGCTGACGGCCTCGGGCTGATGCGGCTTAAGGAGACGTACATCTCGGCCGCGGTCGGTACCGGCCTCGCATTGATCTATGCCGGCATTGTTCGATTCGCGGCCCCGCACGCAAGCACCGTAAACTCGACTCTCTATGTCACGATTGCCATCTTCTGGGTCAACGGCATCGGATTCGCGCTTGCCGCCCTGACCGCGCTCGCACCGCGATATCCGGGACTCGCGTACTTCTATCAGCGTCATGGCAGAAAGATCGTGATCGCAGATATGCAAATCACCATGGTCGCGCTCGCCTTCCTTTGGCTGGCCGTCATAGGCATCATTTAGCAAACGGTCGCGGGAATTGCTGCAACGGCGAAAAACGACGAGGAAGCGTCACGATGAAAAGGATGCTGAAGTACGTTGGATGGGGATTGGCGGCGATCCTGGGTGTCGCGCTGATAGCGTGGGTTTGGGCGAACCAGGTGGCGACCAGCCGGTACGAGCAGCAGTGGACTGTGCACAAGGCGGACTTCCCGATCCCGTTCCCGGTCAGCGCTGCCGACCTCGCGACCCTACGCGCGGAACGAATTCTGGCGGGGGCTCCGGAGGCGGACCCGCTCGCCGGCGTGGACATTCAGGCGCTGGCGCTCGAGCGCGCGATCAAGCGGGGCAAGCACATCGTCAACAGTCGCGTTTCGTGTGATGGTTGTCACGGCAGCGATTTCGGAGGCGCGGCCGTCGTCGACATCGCGCTTGTCGGACACTGGGTGGCGCCCAACCTGACCACCGGCGAAGGCAGCGTGACCAAGGGCTTCACCGCGAACGACTGGGACCGCGCTGTGCGTCATGGCGTGCGCCGCAACGGAAAGTCATCTTCGATGCCCTCCGGAGACTTTTCCAATCTGACCGACCACGAACTGTCGGACATCGTCACCTACATTCGCTCGATGCCGCCGGTAAATCGCGACATGGGCGCCGTGAAGCTGGGGCCGGTGTTCGCGTTCATGATCGCCACAAATCCCAAGGCATTTACGGCTGCCACGATCGACCACGACAAGGCGCACGTCGTGGAGCCTCCCACCGAGTCGCCCAGCGTGGAATTGGGGCAGCACATCGTGCATGTCTGCCGCGGATGCCACGGGCCGCAGTTGTCGGGCGGTACGCTGGCGGGCGACCCCGACATGCCGGTCGTCGCGAACATCACGCCCCACGCCACCGGCCTCAAATCATGGAACGAAGCCGACTTCATCCGTGCGCTGCGCGAAGGCAAGCGCAAGGACGGGACGGCGATCAGCAAGATGATGCCGTGGCAAGCCTACGGGCAGATGACGGATGCGGAACTGAAAGCCGTGTGGGCGTACCTGCAGACAGTGCCGCCCCTGGAAAAAGGCAATCACTGAGTCGCAACACGTCCTTCGGTCCGGCGAACGCCTTGCGGCGCGGCCGCCGTGATCAGAGCAGTTCCTTCTGCCGGTGCGTCGTGCAGTCCACGACCGTCAGCGCGGTCATGTTGACGATGCGGCGCACGGTCGCCGACGGCGTCAGTATGTGCACCGGCTTGGCGACCCCGAGCAGGATCGGGCCCAGCGTCACGCCCGAGCCGCCGGAGACCTTCATCAGGTTGAACGAAATATTCGCGGCGTCGAGCGTGGGCATGATGAGGAGGTTCGCCTCGCCCTTCAGCCGCGAATTGGGGAACGCCGCCAGGCGCACGTCCTCCTGCAGCGCGGCGTCGCCGTGCATCTCGCCCTCGCATTCGAGATCGGGATCCATCAGCTTGACCAGCGCCAGCACCGCCTGCATCTTCTTTGCGGTGGGATTTGTCGATGATCCGAAGCTCGAATGCGACAGGAATGCCACCTTGGGCACGATGCCGAAGCGGCGCATCTCCTCCGCCGCCAGCAGCGTAATCTCAGCCAGCTGCTCTGCCGTCGGATCGGCATTGACGTACGTGTCGGCAATGAACAGTGTCCGTTCCGGCATCATCAATGCGTTCATTGCAGCGTACGTGCGCACGCCCTTGCGCAGCCCGATCACCTGGTCGACGTAGTAACGGTGCAGGTCGTGCGTGCCGAACGTGCCGCACAGCATGCCGTCGGCGTCACCCATGTGCAGCATCATTGCGCCGATCAGCGTGTGGCGGCGGCGCATCTCGATCCGCGCATACGCCTGCGACACGCCGCGGCGCTCGGTCAGCCGGTAGTATTCCTGCCAGTAAGAACGGTAGCGTTCGTCGAATTCGGGGTTGATGATCTCGAAGTCCTCGCCCGGCGTCAGCCGCAGGCCGTAGCGTTCGATGCGCTGGGCCAGTACCGTCGGCCGGCCGACGAGGATGGGCCGCGCCAGGCCTTCGTCGACGACGACCTGCACAGCGCGCAGCACGCGCTCCTCCTCGCCTTCCGCGTAGACGATCCGCTTCGGGTCTTTCTTGGCCCCTGCGAATATCGGCTTCATCAGCAGGCCCGAGTGGTAGACGAACGTCGTCAGCCGCTCCTTGTATGCGTCGAAGTCGGCGATCGGGCGCGTAGCCACGCCGGAGTCCATCGCGGCTTTGGCAACGGCTGGCGCAATCATCACGATGAGGCGCGGGTCGAACGGCTTGGGGATCAGGTATTCCGGCCCGAAGTGCAGGTTCTCGATGTTGTACGCATGCGCGACGATGTCCGACTGCTCGGCCATCGCGAGGTCGGCTATTGCGCGCACCGCCGCCAGTTTCATTGCCTCGTTGATCATCGTCGCGCCGACGTCGAGTGCGCCGCGGAAGATGAACGGAAAGCAGAGTACATTGTTGACCTGGTTGGGAAAATCGGAGCGGCCGGTGGCGATGACCGCGTCCGGCCGCGCCGCCTTGGCCAGGTCCGGCATGATCTCGGGCTCGGGATTGGCCAGCGCCATGATCAGCGGCTTGGCGGCCATCGCGGCCAGCCATTCGGGCTTGAGCACGCGCGCGGCGGAGAGCCCGAGGAAGATGTCCGCGCCCGGCAGGATCTCGGCCAGCGTGCGCGCGCTTGTCGGCTGCGCGTAGATGGCCTTGTGGTCGTCCATCTCCTCGGTGCGGCCCGCGTAGACCACGCCCTTGATGTCGGCGACGAAGATGTTCTCCCGCCTGATGCCGATGCCGACGAGCAGGTCCAGGCACGCCAGCGCGGCAGCGCCCGCGCCTGAGCACACGAGCTTGACGTTGCCCAATTCCTTGCCGACGACGCGCATCGCGTTGGTCACGGCCGAGGCGACGATGATCGCCGTGCCATGCTGATCGTCGTGGAAGACCGGGATCTTCATCCGCTCGCGGCACTTCTTCTCGATGTAGAAGCACTCGGGCGCCTTGATGTCCTCCAGGTTGATGCCGCCGAACGTCGGTTCGAGCGCGACGATCATATCGACCAGCTTGTCCGGGTCGCGCTCGTTGATCTCGATGTCGAAGCAGTCGATGCCGGCGAACTTCTTGAACAGCACCGCCTTGCCTTCCATCACCGGCTTGGCGGCGAGCGGACCGATCGGCCCCAGGCCGAGCACCGCGGTGCCGTTGGTGATCACACCCACCAGGTTGCCGCGCGCGGTCAGGTTGGAGACTTCGCGCGGATCGCGGACGATCTCGTCGCACGCGGCCGCCACGCCGGGCGTATAGGCGAGCGCCAAGTCGTGCTGGTTGGTCAGCTGCTTGGTGGCCTGCAGCGCAATCTTCCCCGGCGGATGCTGCCGGTGGTACTCGAGGGAAGCCGCACGGATGTTCTTGTCCGACATGAGAGTCGCCGCAGGTTGGGCGCCGCTTCCGGGCGCGGGGCCGTCAATCATAGACGATTGCCCCCGCTCCTTCACCGGCATCGGTTGATGCACTGCGGCATGGCGCCGGCGCGGTCGGTTCGAGAGGTTATAATGTCGCCTTTCCCGCGTCGATGGCGCGCTGCAAAACGCGCGCGCCTGCCCACTGATGAATCCCACGCCGATCTTCTGGTTGTCCGCGTTTGTCCTCGCCGCGGTCGTGCTCGCAGCGCTGGTCTGGCCGTTGCTGCGGCGCCGCGGCAGCAGTTTGGCGCCGGGCGCCGAGGCCGCGGCCACCGCCATCTTCCGCGATCACAAACGCCAACTGGACGCCGAATTCGAGGCCGGGACGTTGAGCGCCACCGAGCGCGATGCCGCGCAAGCCGAGCTCGTCGCGCGCTTCGGCAACGAGCTGGCCGCCCCGCCCGCCGCCGCCTCCGCCGTGCCGTCCGATCGTTCGCGCTGGATCGCCGCCATCGCGGTAGCGGCTATGGTTCCCGTCGTGGCCGGCGTGCTCTACACGATGCTGGGCAATCCGGCGGCGGTCAATTCGACGACCGTGCCCGTCGCGAGTAATCCACATGGCGACGGGTCGGCCAACGATCCGAAAATCGTCGCGATGATCGAGGCGCTGGCGGAGAAGATGAAGGCGAATCCCGATGACCCCAATGGGTGGGTGTTGCTGGGCCGCTCGTATCTCAAGATGGGAAGGTATGACGATTCGGCGGCGGCGTTCGCGGAAGCCGCCAAGCGAATGCCGGAAGTCGCCGGACTGCTCGCCGACCAGGCCGAGGCCATCGCGATGGCGCAGGGCAAATCGCTTGCCGGGCGTCCGTCCGAACTGCTGAAGCGCGCGTTGGCGCTTGACCCCAATGACCCGAAGACGGTCGCGATGTCGGGCGCTGCGGCGGCGGAACGCAAGGATTACGACGGCGCGATCAAGCTCTACACGCACCTGAAGTCGATGGTGCAGCCCGGCAGTGAGGATTCGCAGCAGATCGAACAAGTGATCGCGGAACTCGGGGCCATGAAGAATGGCAAGCCTGCGCCGTCCATTGCGGCGGCGTCGGCTGCAAAAGACCCTCCCGCGGCACCGGCTGCAGCAGCTCCCACGGTGTCGATCGCTGCCACCCCTGCCGCGCCCGCACCGTCAGGCGCTGCGGGCGCCGGAATCGACGGGCGCGTCGAAATCGATCCCAAGCTCGCAGCGAAAATGGCCCCGGGAGACAAACTGTACATTTACGCGCGCAATGCCGAGGGCTCGCGCATGCCGCTGGCGATCATGCAAGGATCCGCGTCCGAACTGCCCAAGGTGTTCGCGCTGACGGACGCCATGGCCATGACGCCGGCGCAGACCATTTCGATGGCCAGGTCGGTCGTCGTCGAGGCACGCATCTCCAAAGGCGCCAGCGCGATGCCGCAGTCCGGCGACCTGCGCGGCACGTCCGCGCCGCTTTCTCCCGGCGCGACCAACGTCCGCATCGTCATCGATCAAGTCATCCCCTGACGCGCACCGCAATGGCGCGCCGCATTGTGGAAATTCCGTCGCAGTGTGAAGGATTTGTGACACCGCGATTTGCCGGCATCCGGTATAACTTGGCAGCAGCCAAATTCGCGGGGAGCTTGGGATGAAGGAGAAATACGACAAGAAGGTCGACCTCGGCCGTTGTGGCGACGTGACGCTGCACGTGAGCAAGGGTGGCAAGCGCCTGCTGCTGGAATTCGACACCGAGCCGGAAGGCCTGGACAAGACCGGCCTCAACAGCTTCATCGACGCGCTCAAGAAAGTGCGGGAGCGGATGGAGCGCTAGGCGGTCCCCCAGCGCCGACCGCGTAGTCCAAGGATTTCTGCGGCGCCAAGCGCGGCGCCGCCCCCTCCGATTTGATCGGCGTCAAGAACATGGCACGTACCCCGTAACAATCGCCTCCCGCGGCGACCGGAGCAAGGCGTGCCCCCGCTATAATGGCGCGTGTTTTCAATGCCCCCCGCGGTATCGCCGGAAAGCGGCCGCAACCGCCCGCCGATGCCCCCCAAGACCGTCCGCCGTGCCCATGCTCGAAGCCATTGAACTGGCCGCGCGGCGGGGTTCCTCGCGTCTGTTTTCGTCGCTGTCGTTCAGCGTCGAGCCCGGTTGCGCGCTGTTCGTCACCGGCGCCAACGGCACCGGCAAGACCACCTTGCTGCGCATACTGGCCGGCCTGGGCGCCCCGTCCGGAGGCAAGGTTCGCTGGCGCGGCGTGGACGTGGCACCTTTCGCGCAAAGCCTGCGAGATGACGTCGCGTATGGCGGCCACCTGCCGGCATTGAAGGATGAACTGACGGCGGAGGAAAATCTCGTGCTGCTGGTCGCGCTGACCGGCGAAGCGGTGGATTCCGTCCGACTTCGCGAAGTATTGACCAGCGTCTCGCTCGAACGGCAGGCACGGCTTCCTGCGCGCGCCCTCTCCCAAGGGCAGCGACGCCGCCTGGGGCTGGCGCGCCTGGCTCTCTCGCGCCGCCCGCTGTGGCTGCTGGACGAGCCGGCGACGGCTCTCGACACCGCCGGCATAGCCCTCTTGAAGCGCCTGATCACCGGACACCTTGAGCACGGTGGCAGCGCGCTGGTCGCGACGCACCAGGCGCTCGAACTCCCCGCGGCGCATTCGCGTGCGCTTTCGCTGTCATGATGGCCGAACCCGTCGTCGCCCTGCGGGAAATGCCCGCGCACATACCCGATTCGGGCGCGTGGTCCGGTGTGCGCTGGGCGCTGTCGCGCGACCTCAAGCTTGCGCTGCGTTCGCGCGCGGAGCTCGGCGTGCAAGTGCTCTTCTATGTGATCGTCGTGTCGCTGTTCCCGCTGGCCAGCACGCCCGAGAAGAACCAGCTCGCGCTGATGGGTCCCGGCGTGCTCTGGGTCGCCGCGCTGCTGGCATCGTTGCTTTCGCTGCCGCGACTGTTCGCCTCCGACTATGCCGACGGTACGCTCGAGCAGATGGCGCTGTCGCCGTATCCGCTGTCCGCGCTGGTGTCGGGTAAAATGATCGCGCACTGGCTGACCACGGGGCTGCCGGTCGTGATCCTGGCGCCGTTGCTGGGATTGCAATACGGGATTGATGGCGAAGCGCTCGCGGCGTTGACCGTGGCGCTGCTGGTGGGCACGCCGATCCTGTCGCTGCTGGGCGCGATAGGCGCGGCGCTCACGCTGGGGCTGCGTGGTGGCGGCAGCCTGTTGGCACTTTTGGTCCTGCCGTTGTGTGTACCGGTGTTGATCTTCGGCGCGGGCACAGTGGACGCCGTGCATGCCGGCTTAGGCGTTGCCGCAAACCTGTCCCTTCTCGGCGCCGGCTTGCTGGTCGCCATCGTCGGCGCGCCGCTCGCCGCCTCCGCAGCTGTCCGCATAGCCCTCGACTGATGACCCTATACCGCTTTTCCTCCCCGTCCACCTTCTATCCGCTCGCCGGCAAGCTCGCGCCGTGGTTCGGATGGAGCGCTCTTATCCTGGCCATCATCGGACTCTGGATCGGCTTCGGGATCGCGCCCACCGATTTCCAGCAGGGCGAGGCGTACCGGATCATCTTCATCCACGTGGCGACCGCATGGATGTCGATGTTCATCTACCTGGTGATGGCGTTCTGGAGTGCGCTGTCACTCGGCTTCAATACGCGGCTGTCCGGCATGATGGCGCAGGCCATGGCGCCGACCGGAGCGCTGATGACGTTCATCGCGCTGTGGACCGGCGCGTTCTGGGGTCGCCCCACGTGGGGCACCTACTGGGCGTGGGACGCGCGGATGACATCCGAGCTGATCCTGCTGTTCCTCTATTTCGGGGTCATCGCGCTGCGCAACGCCATCGACGACGACCGCCGGGCGGACCGTGCCTGTGGCGTGCTGGCGCTGGTGGGGGCGGTGAACGTCCCGATCATCTATTTCTCGGTGCAGTGGTGGAACACGCTGCACCAGGGATCATCGATCTCCGCGTCAGCCGCGCCGAAGATGGCGGCGATCATGCTCGCCGGCATGCTCGTCATGGCATTGGCCGTTTGGTTCTACTCGATCGCTGTCACGCTCGTCCGGGTCCGCTGCATCATCCTCGAAAGGGAACGCGGGGCGGCTTGGACGGGTCAACTGCTGGAACCAGGAAAGTCATGAGCGAATTCCTTGCAATGGGTGGTTATGGGTTCTATGTCTGGGGCGCCTATGGCGTCGCCGCGCTGGCCATCGTCGTCGAGCTGCTCGCGCTGCGTGCGCGGCGCGCGGCCGCGCTGGAAGCGACCGCCGAAGCGGGTGCGCGATGAAGGCCCGCCATCGCCGTTTTGCGTGGATCGCCGCGGGCGTGGCCGTCCTGGGCCTGGCCGTCGCGCTGGTGCTGAATGCGTTCCAGTCCAACCTGGTGTTCTTCTTCACGCCATCGCAGGTCGTCGCCAAGGAGGCACCACAAGGGCGCCCGTTCCGCATCGGCGGGCTGGTCGAGGAAGGGTCGCTGCAGCGCACGCCCAACTCGCTCGACGTCAAGTTCATCGTGACCGACACGGCGCAGCGGCTGCCCGTCACCTACAACGGCATGCTTCCCGACCTGTTCAAGGAAGGTAAAGGCGTCGTGGCGCAAGGCAGCGTCGGCGCGGACGGCGTGTTCCGCGCCACCGAAGTGCTCGCCAAGCACGACGAGAACTACATGCCCCCTGAAGCCGCCGCCGCGGTCGACAAGGCCCACAAGGGCCCGCGCAATGGCGGCATGTCGATGAACTCACTGAGCCCCTCCAAATGATTCCCGAACTCGGCCACTTCGCACTCATCCTCGCCCTTCTCGTCGCCATCATCCAGGGCGTGGTCCCGATCATCGGCGCGCATCGGCGCGACGCCGTGCTGATGGGCATCGCCAAGCCGGCGGCGCGCGCGCAGTTCTTCCTGGTCGCGCTTGCGTTCGGATGCCTGGCGTGGAGCTTCGCCACCAGCGATTTTTCCGTGGTCAATGTCGCCGAGCACTCGAACACGCAGCTGCCGCTGCAATATCGGATCGCGGCCACCTGGGGTTCCCACGAAGGTTCGCTGTTGTTGTGGGTCCTGATGCTCACCGGCTGGGCCACCGCGGTGACGCTGCGCTCGCAAAACCTCCCCGATGCGCTGCTGGCGCGCGTGCTCGCGGTGATGGGGCTCGTTGGAGTCGGCTTCCTGATGTTCCTGCTGTTCACGTCCAACCCGTTTCTGCGCCTGGTGCCGGCCGCCGCCGAAGGCAGCGACCTGAATCCGCTGCTGCAGGACCCCGGCATGGTCATCCATCCGCCGTTGCTATACATGGGCTACGTCGGCTTCTCGGTCGCCTTTGCGTTCGCCATCGCGGCGTTGCTGGGCGGACGGCTCGACGCCACGTGGGCGCGCTGGTCGCGGCCCTGGACCACGGCGGCGTGGTCGTTTCTGACCATCGGCATCGCGCTCGGCAGCTGGTGGGCCTATTACGAGCTGGGCTGGGGCGGATGGTGGTTCTGGGATCCGGTCGAGAATGCCTCGTTCATGCCGTGGCTGGTCGGCACCGCGCTTCTGCACTCGCTGGCCGTGACGGAAAAGCGCGGCACGTTCAAGAGCTGGACGGTGCTGCTCGCGATCATCGCCTTTTCGCTTTCGCTGCTCGGCACGTTCCTCGTTCGTTCCGGGGTCCTGACGTCGGTGCATGCATTCGCTACCGACCCGGCGCGCGGGGTGTTCATCTTGGCCTTCCTCGCGGTCGTTATCGGCGGCTCGCTGACGCTCTACGCGATGCGCGCAGGTGCCGTGGGCGGCGGCGCCGGGTTCGCGATGGTCTCGCGCGAATCGGCGCTGCTGGCGAACAACATCCTGCTCGTGGTCGCGCTGAGCGCGGTGTTCCTGGGCACGATGTACCCGCTGTTCCTCGATGCGCTCAACCTTCCCAAGGCCTCCGTCGGCCCTCCGTACTTCAACCTGGTGTTTCCGATCCTGATGGCGCCCGCGGTGTTCCTGATGGGCATTGGCCCGATTGCCAGCTGGCGGCAGGCGGAACTGCCCGACCTCGCGGCGCGGCTCAAGTGGGCGTTCGTCGTCGCTGCCGCCACCGCCGTGCTGCTGCCGTTTACGCTGGGCAAGTGGTCGCCGTTGGTCGCGGTCGGCCTCTTCCTGGCGCTGTGGATACTCGTCACGACCATTGCCGCCGTTGCACATCGCGTACGCAAGGCGCCGCAGCAAGGACTCTGGGCGAAGCTGGCCGCCAATCCGGCGGCGTGGTACGGCATGCTGCTGGCACACTTGGGCGTGGCGGCGTTCATTGTCGGCGTGACGCTGGTCAAAGGCTATGAGTTCGAGGTCAACGTGCCGCTCGAAGTCGGGCAAAGCGTCACGGTCGCCGGCGAGGACTTCACGTTCCGCGGCGTCGCTCCCGTGATCGGACCGAATTACCGCGGTGTCGCGGGAACGATCGAAGTGCGGCGCAACGGCAAGCTGGTGGAGACGATGCGGCCGGAGAAGCGCGTCTACAACGCCTCCGGTTCGGCGATGACCGAGGCCGCGATCAACACCGGGTTCCTGGGCGACCGCTACGTTTCGCTCGGCGAACCCACCACGGACAAGGGCGAGGCCGGCGCATGGGGAGTGCGCGTGTACATCAAGCCCTTCGTCGACTGGATCTGGGGCGGCGCGTTCCTGATGGCGCTGGGCGGCTTCGTCGCGATGAGCGACCGCCGCTACCGTCTCACCGTCAGGCAGAAATTCACCGCGCTGTCCGGCGCTGCGCGGGCGGCCTGACCAATGAAAGCCATGCGCTACCTGCTGCCGCTCGGATTCTTCGTCGTCCTCGTCGGCTTTCTCTACGTCGGTCTCTTCCGCGATCCGCACGAAGTGCCATCACCGCTCGTCGACAAACCCGCGCCCGCATTCAGGCTCGCGCAACTGGACGATCCGGCGAAGCAGCTGGGTCCCGACGACCTCAAGGGTCAGGTCTGGCTGCTCAACGTGTGGGCATCGTGGTGCGTGTCCTGCCGCGTCGAGCATCCGCTGCTGGTCGACCTGGCCAAAACGAACGTTGTCCCGGTCATCGGGCTCAACTACAAGGATACGAACGCCCTGGGCCGCCGATGGCTCGCCGACAACGGCAATCCGTACCAGGCATCGGTCGTCGATGCGGACGGGCGCGTGGGCATTGATTGGGGCGTCTATGGAGTCCCCGAAACGTTCGTCGTCGACAAGGACGGCGTAATCCGCTACAAGCAGATCGGGCCGATCACGGAGGAAAGCCTGCAAAAGACGATCCTGCCACTGGTGCGCAAGCTGCAGAAGTCATGAAGCGCGCGCTCATCAAGGCGGGATTCGCCGCATCGCTGTTCTTCATCGCAGCCACCGCCGCCGCGCAGGCGCCGAGGGATACCGCCCTCGATGCGCGCCTGAAGACACTTTCCGAGGAACTGCGCTGCCTCGTCTGCCAGAATCAGACGCTGGCCGATTCCACCGCGCCGCTGGCCGAGGACCTTCGCCGCGAGGTGCGCGAACTCGCGCAACAGGGAAAGTCCGACGCCGAGATCAAGCAATATCTGGTCGCGCGCTACGGCGATTTCGTTCTATACAAACCGCCGGTCAAGCCGACGACGTGGATTCTCTGGTTCGGACCGTTCGCGTTTCTTCTGGGCGGAGGATTGATCTGGTTCGTTGTGCTCCGCCGACGCAGACGTGGCGGCAGCGATGACAACCCGCTTCCCGCGACGAGCCAGGTCGGTGGCGAACAAGAGGAACGCGCGCGCAGGCTGTTGGGCCACGCGCCGGATGAGTAGCGGTCCCTAGAGCGCCGCTCCGCAGTTCCAGCACAGATCGAAATTGGCGGGCGAAGGCTCGCCGCATCCACCACACTTGACCTCGACTTGGCCGGACCCGGCGGACTCGATGTCGCGCAGCACGATCTGCGCACGCTCATGGTCGCATTCCCGCTCGATCCAGACCTGCGGCTGCGCGTTGTCTGGCGGCAGATCGCCGACAATGCTCGACGCGTGCTGATTGAACACATGCGCCTTGATGCCAGCCTGGTTCAGCCGATCGGCGACAAGGAATGCATCGTAACGCTGCCGCGCGGTGTAGATCCGGATCATGCGTGCGGTCGGAAAGACGCCAGCGCGCGCACGAGGCGATGCAGCACTTGCCCTAAGCGCCCCGCTTTGCCGGGATCCCAACGGTAGGGCAGCGCCTCGTCCATGTAGCAGTCCTGGGCGATTTCCAACTGTAGCGCATGCACCCCTTCGTGCGGCCGACCATATCGGCGCGTTATCCAGCCGCCCTTGAAGCGCCCATTGACGATGTGCGTGAATCCCTTGGCCCCCGCCAGCACGTGCGCCGCGCATGCTTCCAATACGGGCGCGCAGCTTGCGCCGCTCGCGGTACCGAGATTCAGGTCTGGCAGTCTGCCCTCGAAGAATCGCGGCACGACACTTCGTATCGAATGGCCGTCGAGGACGACAGCAAAGCCGTGGCTGCCGCGCACGCGCGCGATTTCCGCCGCAAGTGCCGCATGGTAGGGCGCGAAGTGGGTCGCAATCCGGTCCGCGACCTCCGCCTGCGCTAGCGCATTGCCGCCGACGTAGATCGTTTCGCCGCCGAACGTCCGCGTCGGACACAATTCGGTGTTGTCGGCGCCGGCATACAGCGCCTCTCCCGACGGGTCGCGGTTGAGGTCGACGACATACCGCGAGTGCGTCGCGCAGAACAGCGTGGCACCTTCCGACGCGGCAAATGCGTAGAGTTTTTCGACGTGCCAGTCCGTGTCCGGAACCGTTTGCGCAACCGCGGTAAGCCGCGGCACGAGCACATCGGGAACGTGCGTGCCGGCGTGCGGAACGTCGATGACGAGCGGGCTGTCGCCGCGGTGCAGCGTCCACAGGTCCATCAGGCGGCCCACCGCGCGACGCGGCCGCCGCGAACCACGCCCGCGCATGGATTCCCGCCCATGCGGTAGCTCAATTCGGCCGGTTCCGCGATGTCCCACGCCGCGAT
>Ga0302322_100002808_pt1 | contig 14807 bp, 7 predicted proteins | sample Fen_T0_2_FD_203757 | JGI IMG/M metagenome (GOLD analysis project Ga0302322, IMG submission 203757) | Peat permafrost microbial communities from Stordalen Mire near Abisko, Sweden - Fen_T0_2 | ecosystem: Environmental > Terrestrial > Soil > Wetlands > Permafrost | place: Sweden: Abisko... | reverse complement strand
GTGAGGGCGTTGCCGTGGGCGCGGACGTCGCGGACGAGGGCGTCCAGGACGGCGGCGCGATTGGTGGGTTCACAGAGGCCCATGACGAGCGGAATGGCGTTGGCGCACTGGGACCCGGTCGCATAAGACCCGGTTGCGGGGTGGTAAAATGCGGCATTGAACGCGGTGCGGATGTTTTCGGCGAGGGCGGAAAATTCGCGGGCGTCGTCCGCCTGGCCGATGAGGGCGGCGGCCTGGGCCATGATTTTCACGTTTTCGTAATAAAAGGCCGTGGCGGTGAGCGCGACCGGGGTGAGCTGCGAGACGCCGGGCTTTTTGGGGCCGACATCATACCAGTCGCCGAGGCCGTAGTTGACGAGGTGGTTTTCGGCGCGGCTGCCGAGGTAGGCGACGTAGTGTTTCATCGCGGCATAGTGGGTGCGGAAGAGGTGGAGATCGCCGTCGAACTCATATTGCTGCCACGGAACGAGGATGAAGGAGGCGCTCCATTCGGGTGAATCGCCGAAATTATTGCGCAGGTGATTGATGTCCGTTTTGTCGCGGAAAATGGTGTATTCCGGCGCGGTGGTGGGGACGAGGCCGTTGGTGAGCTGTGAATCGGCGATGTCGTTCATCGTCTTGGTGAAGAGCCGGGCGAGGTCGAATTCGTAGCGGAGCGCCGGGCCGTTCAGATGGTCTTCCTCCAGCCAGCCGAGTTTTTCCCGGTGGGGGCAGTCGGTCAGGAGGCTGACCATGTTGCTGCGCTGGGCCCAGCGGACGAGCTGGCGGATGCGATTGAACAAATCGTTGGAACAGGCAAATTCGCCCACGGGTTCGGAGGCGGAACTGACGACGGCGCCGGCCAAGGATTTGATTTTGGGCAGCGGGCCGCCGGGGGTGGCGGGGGTGAAATAGACCTGCACATAGCGGCAGCCAACGTAGAAAAATTTTGGCGACCAGGTTTCCACGCGGTCGGTGGCCTTGGTGAATTCGCACCAGAGCGTGCCGCGCCGGCCGGCACCCATGGAGGTTTGATTTACCGCGCCATCGGCATCCACCAGTTCGGCGGGAATGAGCCGCACCTGGCTGCCGGCGGGGCCGGCCACGGAGATTTTTGGAACGTGCGACGCATTCTGGCCGAGGTCGAAAACCACGTCGCCATTGGTCAGTTGGCGTGTGGCGACGGGGCGGTGGATTTCAAATTCGCGGAGGGGCGGGGCGGCGCAGGAAAGTCCGCGCAGTTCGCCGGCAGGGCCGTGGTCGACGAGGGCCGGCGACCACTTGGAGTCGTCAAAGCCGGGCTGGTTCCAGCCGGTGGGCACGAGCCGGGCGTCGAAATCTTCGCCGCCGTAGATCGAGGAAAACGTGACCGGGCCGGGCGCGAGGCGCCAGCGTTCATCGGTGCCGATGAGGGCGACCGAGCCGTCGGCGTATTCGAGGCGGATCTGGGCGATGGCTTTCTGGGTGCCAAACGAGCCTTTGAATTTGGTGAAGCGTCCGCCGCCGGTAACGCGGTACATGCCGTTGCCGAGTTCGAGGCCGGCGGCGTTGGGGCCGCGCGACACACTGGCGGTGATATCGTAGGTGTCGTAGAGGCAGGTCCGGTCGTATTTCGTCCAGCCGGGGGAGAGAAAATCGGCGCCAACTTTTTTGCCGTTGAGCGTCAGTTCGTACTGGCCCAGGCCGCAGACATGGACGAGGGCGCGTTGGAGACCGGATTTGACAGGGAATTCGTGGCGCAGCAGCAGGGAGGGAAGGTTGGTGTCGAGGGCGCCAATCCATTTGGCCTGCCAGTCCTCAGCATGTAGGAGCCCCATGGTCCACGTGGCGGGGCGGCTCCAGCCGGATGGCCGGCCGTTTTCATCCCAGACCCGCACTTTCCAGAACACTTGCTGGGAGGACGCCAGGCGGCCGGCCGGGCAGGGGATTTGAATGGATTCGTCGGAAACCACCCGGCCACTGTCCCACACATCGCCATGGTCGCGGGCAAGCTCTTTGGGGGACGACGCGACGAGGACCTGATACGCGGATTGTTGCTGGCCGCGCTCGTGGCCGGCCAGTTGCCAAAACAGGCGCGGATTGCCGGAATCCACGCCCAGCGGGTCCACGGCGTAATCGCACCGCAGATTCACCGGCGTCAGGGCGGCGCCCGCGGCCATGGTCAGCGTGAACAAAGCCAGCAACAATCCCGGAATAATTCTTTTCATGGCAGCTTGGCGGGGTCGGAGTTGAGCAAATATTGATACGCCGGTTCCAGTCCGGCGGCGTTTTTGATGGTCGCGGAAACCTGCGGGCCGTTGTTGGTCCAGACGTTGCCGGGGCCGTTGGCATTTTTCAGAAAGCGTTCGGCGGGGCACCAGTTGTCGCGCACGGTGATGAAGGACGAGCCTTCGTCCAAATACAGGTAAAACCAGTGTTCCGGATCGAACGCATACGGGCTCATCCGCAGGTCGTGGACAGAATTTTCGCTGACGACGGTGCCCGGCTGGGCGGAGAGCGTGTAAATGCCAGCGGTATCGCACAACCGCGTGGCGACGTGGTGGACGTGGTTGGCGTGAATCAGATTATCGCGCATGGCATTGGTGGCCTTGGTCCAGCCCCAGCCGAGGCTGATGCCGGTGTAAGGCAGGTTGAAAACCTCGTTGTGCACGATTTGGACGTTGCGCGCATAGCCGACGCCGATGCCCACGCAGCCCCAGTCTTCGTTGCCGCAGTCGGTGACGAGATTGTTGGCGATGGTTTCATCCGTGCAGAGTTCACGGGTGTCAGACGGATTATAGGGTTCGTGGGTTTCGGTGTTGCGGGCGGAAAACGTGCCGAGCTGGATGCCGTTGCCGCCAATATCGCGGAAGGTGCAGCCCTCAATCCGGTCCGCGTGCGTGCCGCCGGCGAAATCCAGCCCGGCGGACGCCAGATGTTCAAACGTGCAATTCTCGAAGGTGACATGGCGGGCGTTTTTGACCGAAACGGCGGCGGGCGGGCGGCCAATCCACGCGAGATTGTCGAGGCCGGGATGATACGGCGTGCCCTTGGGCGAAAGCTTTTTGGCATCGAGCAAAAACATGCCCGCCTGGAGCGGAACGTGCCCTTGTTCCGCGGGACGCTGCCAGGCGGTGTGGGCAAACGTGATGCCTTTGAAGTGCAGATTGGTCACGGGATCCTCTGGTGTGCCCTCAATTTGCACCAAGGTTTCCAAAACGGGAATAATGGCTCTATCCCGGGCCATGTCTTCGCCGTCGCGCGGCCAGTAGTAAACCTTGCCGGCGGCCAGATCCTCGAACCATTCGCCCGGGGCATCGAGAAATTCAATGGCCCCCGTCAGAAAAAACGGCGAAGCATAATTGGTCTTCAGCACCGGCTGCGGCCAGGGATGCGCAAATTCCAGCCCGCTTTCGGGCGCTTGAAAGGTCACCTCGGCGTTCGGGCCGTGAATCGTCATGGTTTTGAGCCGTAAAATCGCGATTTCCCACTGCTGCGCGAGGGTCATTTCCACGCCGGAAACCTCGCGGACCGGTGGCAGCCACGCGGCCGGGATGGTCGCCACCTCCCGGGTGCGGTCCCACGCCACCAGCGGGATCATGACCTCGCCATTGGGGGTGCGGGCGCGGACGGCTTTGCGATCATTGATCCACAACTGGCGGAAGGAAATGGGCCGTCCGTTCGCCGAAGGCACCGGAGCCTCCCAAATTTTCCCGTGCGCCGCCGCCGGCAGGCCGGGGAGGGTGGCGGACGCCGGGTGCCAGCCGGCGATGACCGCGCCGCCGCTGAGCACCGGGTGCGCGCCCGGAGCGGCTTCAATGATGATGGCCACGCCCGCCTGCGGGCGAAACACCAACGTGCTTTCGAGCCGAAAAACACCGTCGGGCAAAGTGAAGCGCACCGGTTCGTTATTGGTGGCGGGCGGGATGGCCTGGCCCAGCAACGCGGCCGGCAGCCCGGGCGGACGGGACGGATGAACCGGCAATGATTCTGCGGGTGTTGTGAGCGTGCCCGCCGTGGCCGGGCTGGCGGCCAGCCAGGCGGCCAGACAAAAAGAAACCGTGTGGAACATGGCTTTCATGAATCGCAGGACTTGGTGTTTCCTGATGGTGCGGGATGGGGCGGAATTGTAAATAGCGCAGTGCGTATTGTCAAAATACGCAAACGAATTGGTAGCTTTCGTATTACATGTTTTAGGGGACCTATGGTAAGTTTCAACATCACCAAAAATTAAAATGCGTTGCGCCATCACAGCATTGCCGTATTCCCTTCCCGGACGGAAATCCAAATTTGACCAAACCTCGGCCGGCCGGCGTGGCTTCACGCTGATCGAGCTGCTGGTGGTCATTGCCATCATCGCCATTTTGGCGGCGATGCTGCTCCCGGCGCTGGCGGGGGCCAAGCGGAAGGCGCAGGGGATTTATTGTTTGAGCAACACCAAGCAGCTCAACTTGGCCTTCATCATGTATTATGGGGATAATAATGACAAACTGGTCAGTAACGACGGCTGGGTGGATACCGGCGACAATTTGGACTGGTACAATCGTGATGCCAATACGAACCAGGCCATCCTGGTGGGCACGAATTCTTTGTTTGTGACGTACATCAAGTCGGCTGGTTCCTATCATTGCCCGGGTGATAATGTGTCCTCGGCCAACGGGGTGCGCGTGCGCACCTATTCGCTGAATTCGGCGCTGAACAACGGCCCCGGCACCCCGGTCATACAAGCCGCCAGCGGTTCAACGGGCGGCCGGGAATATTTTCGGGCGCGGAAATCCGTGGAATTAAACACTCCGGGACCGGCGAATGTGTTTGCCTTTGTGGATGAAAGCGCCACCACATTGTTGAACACCGGCAAATCCGTGTTTTCCTTTGACGGGGGACTGCACGGCACCGGGGCGGAACGTTGGCGCAATGTGCCGGCGATCTATCACGGCAAGGCGGGCAACATTTCATTTGCTGACGGTCACGCGGAAATTCACAAATGGGTGGATTCGATCACGATGAAGTGGGCGAAGGTGTCGGTTGGTTTCGTGTCGTCTGCCAATATCAACCTGGGCGAGAGCATTGATTATGACTGGCTCAATGAGCGGACGGTCTACCATTTAAATTAACGGGGGGACGGGGGTATGGCCAACCGGACCAGGCCGCTGAAAATTCTGAACGCAACCACAAACCTAAAATGAAAAATATGCCGAGCAATCATTGTGTCCTAAACCAACGCACCACCGGGGCGCATCAGCCGGTCTGGACCCGGCTGGCGGCCAGACTGGGGCTGGTTTTGCTGGTCGGTGGCGTGCTGGCGTCCTCGGCGTGGGCGCAGCAGACGGTGGTCATCAAGCCGATCACTATGAATTATTGGGCGGGCGTGAATACGAGCACCGTGCTGGGGCCGGGCTCCAACTCTGTGACCATGACCGGGGCTGACGGCATTGCCACGGTTGCCCTGTCTGTTGCAGGCCAGCCGGTGGGGTTGACGACGACGTTGAGCACCAATTCCATCACCAACAGCATCGCCTATGTTGGGTTGAGTCTTGCCGTGACGAATGTGGCCGCCGGGGCTTACCCGCTGATCCTTAACGCTTCAGGGGCAGCGAGTTATTCGACCAATGTGAATTTCTTCGTGGTGCCGCAGTGGATTCAAACCAATAAAACCTACGGCAGTTGGAGTGACAGCACTAATTGGAGCAGCGGCTCGGTGCCGGTGGCTGCGGATGGAATCTACTTTGATCATTCGGTTCCGGCGCCTTTTACCAACGTGGTGGATGTTTCGCAAACCTTCCAATCTTTGTTTTATCTTGGCGATGCGGATGACAGCGGCTATGCGAATGCGGTCAATACCACCATTAACAGTGGGGCAACCTTGTCCATTTTGGGCACCAACGGCTTCTTTATTGGGCGAAAAAACATAGCGGGGGCGCGGCCGTTTTATACGTTTAATGGAGCCGGCACGTTGTTGGTCAGCAATGCGGCGGCAAATTTCGGAGTGATTGACGGTAATGCCAACGCCTCCCGCTATTTGACGGTTAACATGACGAACCTTAATAATCTGAGCGTCTACGTCAACCGGTTTGCGGCGGGGGATACCTCGCTCTCCGGGCAGCAGGGGGCATACTATGGCGGGCAGATGGTCAATTTCCAGCTGTCCCGGACCAATGTGATCAAGGCTTTGTTTACTGATAATTACACCAATGTGGACTTTAACACGGCTATCCAGTATGAGCGCGGCGATTCCTTCATGAACGGCGCGCAGAATTGTTCCTTAGGTTTGGGGATTTCCAATGCCTTTTATGCCGACAGCATTGGGGTCGGGCGCGGCGGGAGTGTTGGATCTAGCGGCGGCGCTTTCGGTGTTTTAGCTTATCCCATGAGATTTGCCAACGGGTTTTCAAATTCGGTGGCCCCGTATGCCAGCGCCCTGTTTCGCAATGCGGACGGGGTTAGTCCCGTAAGCTTGTTGGCCCTCGGGGTGGATTCCGGTACCCGGACTTCCGTTAATAACAATCGCGGGTTTGCTGATTTTCGCGGCGGGCGGGTGGATATGTTGGTGGATCAAATCTGGCTGGGTCAAAACCGGACCAATTGTTCCGCCAAGGACGCTATCGGCGGGTTGTATTTTGACTGGGGCACCATCAATGCGAACACGGTAGTTGCCGGCAACATGAAATATACCAACATTGCTTCGGCCATTACTGGCTACCTGATGGTGGGCACGAACGGAACGATGATTGTGAATAAAAACTTGATCCTCGGCCAGACGCCTGCCGTGGTTGCGGGCTTCGAAGGTCAGGCGGCGGCTGTTTCCGGGCAGGTGCAAATCAACAACGGTGGCACGCTGCGCGCTAATCAAATTTCCATCGGACAGTTCAGTTCCAACAATGTTATCACGGTAAACCAAGGTGGGCTGCTGTTGGTCAGCAACACGATCGGGAGTGCTGCCGGCAGTCTGACGACCTTGAGTTTGAGCGGCGCCCAACTGACCTTCTCCGTCATCCCCGGCGTGACCAATGCCTATGTCACCAACCTGAACACCACGACCACGGCATCGAGGATCAACATCGCGGCCGCACCCGCCGGGGAATCCACGAATGTATTAATAGTCTATCAGGCGGCCAATCAAGTTCCGAACATCGGGATTGGCACGTTGCCGCCTGGATTTAACAACATGCAGATCCTGGTGGATAATGTTGCCAAAACGGTCAGTCTCGTGATTAGCACCAACCAGCCGCAGAATCTGGCCTGGCGTGGTACCGAGAATTCTCAGTGGGATCACACCAGCATGAACTGGCTTGATTTAAGTCTGGGGACGGCCGCCAAATTCGTCGATGGCGACAGTGTCACCTTTGATGACACAGCGGCGGTGCCTACGAGCATCACCATCACCGACACCATCAATCCGGGGCAGTCCGGAGTGGGGATTACCGTTTCGAACAATCTTAACAACTTTGTTTTCAACGCCACCGGGGCCGGGCTTATTGGTTCCGGCACCTTGGTGAAGCTCGGCAGCCGCAGCCTGCAAATGAATGTCGCCACGTCGGTCGGAGCGCAATTGAATGAGGGCACCCTGACGGTCGGCAGCGGGGCCTCCATTGGCAACGCCACGACGGCGACGGGCACGACGCTGAATGTGGTTGGAACCGTTTCGGGGGGGGTGACCTGTGCGGGCAACCTGGTCAACTCGGGGACCATCGTCGGCAATTTATCGCTTCAGACGTCGGCCAGTGCGGTGAATTCAGGCACGCTCAGCGGGCCCTTGTCCATGCAGGCTGGCAGCGCACTGAACAATTCCGGGAGTTTGAACAGCATTGGCACCGCCACGGTGGCGACCAATGCCACCTTGATTAACAGCGGCGTGATTTATGGCACCAGCCTGACGGTCGCCCCGGGCGGCACGTTGACCGATACCGTGCTGGGCAGCCCCAGCCGCGACCCGGGCAGCATCAACGTCGGCACTCTGGCGATCAGCGGCACTTTCAATCCGGGCGGCGACGTCATCGGTACGACGAAGGTCACCGATATTGATATTAACGGCAATCTGGTGGGCTCTCCCAACGGACGGATTCAACTCAACGCTGGTTCCACCACCGTCTTTAAAATTGATGTGGCGAACACCCAGCCGAATACCAAGCTGCTGTCTCTGAGCCAGATTTTTGGCCCTAGTGCCACCGCCAAGGCCATCAACGGTGGCACGTTGGTCCTCACCAATATTGGCGCGACCCCCTTTGCCGCCGGCCAAACGTTCAAGCTGTTCGGCAGCTATATTAGCGATGGCAATATTGGTAACGCCGGGCTGAATTCCACAAATGTCTATCCCATCGTCAAGCCGGCCACGCCTGGGAGCGGATTGGCTTGGGATTTGGGCCAGTTGTATCCGAACGGCACGATCGGCGTGATCAGCGCCGCCTCCGTGCAAATCATGCTGACCAACAACGTCGCCTTTTATAACGGCACGAACATCGTGACGCAATTGGACTGGCCGGCGGAGTTTACCGGTTACGGCTGGGTGCAGCAGCAAATCAGCGCCCTGACGAACGGCCTGGGAACCAACTGGAACAATGTGGGGGCGTCGGATTATGTGAACACCATTCTCCTGACGAATACGATCACCGCTGACCAGGCCGTGTTTTACCGGTTTGTCCGGCCTTAAGCTCACCATTTGTGCCAGCCGGGGTTGAGTTCAAACTTGGCCCCGGCTTTTTTATGGTCTGATTATCATTGAATTGTTGCTAACCATTTGGCCTGCCGTCCGTCTGTAACTCTTGATCCATGAACTTTTCAACTGCCCTTCAACTTGCTTTGCTCACGGCGTTTGGTGCGACTGCCGCGTTGGCCGCGGCCGGTGAGCGCCTGGCTTTTCCCACGGCGGAGGGCTACGGACGGCTGGCGCAGGGCGGGCGCGGCGGAGCGGTCTGGCATGTCACGAATCTCAACGATGCCGGGCCGGGCAGTCTGCGCGCAGCGGTCGAGGCCAGCGGCCCACGCACGGTGGTCTTTGATGTTTCCGGCCTGATCACGCTCGAATCGCGGCTGATTATCCGGCCCACCAATTCCAATCTGACCATTGCGGGGCAAACCGCGCCCGGGGAGGGCATCTGCCTGCGCAAATTCAATCTGGGCATGCTGGGAGCCACCAATGTGGTCGTGCGCTATGTGCGCGTTCGCCCCGGAACCCTTTCCGGGACGACGCTGGATGGCATGGGTATGGCCTCGAGCGATAATTGCATCATTGATCATTGTTCGATCAGTTGGACGTTGGACGAGGCGTTCAGTTCGCGCGGCGGGAAGAACATCACGCTCCAGCGCACATTGATTTCCGAGGCGCTGAATGATGCCGGCCACAAGAAATATCCGCCCGGCACGCAGCATGGTTATGCGGCCAGCATCGGCGGGGACATTGGCAGCTTTCATCACAACCTCCTGGCGCATTGCTCCGGGCGCAACTGGAGTCTGGCCGGCGGGTTGGAAAAGAAAACGAGCACCTACGCCGGGCGGCTGGATTTGCGGAACAACGTCGTTTACAACTGGAAGAATCGCGCCACGGATGGCGGGGCGCACGAAGTCAATTTTGTGGGCAACTACTACCAGCCGGGGCCGGCCACGAAATATTTCTACGCGCTGAACGCCCAATACGGCGGTTTTCCGGGCACGCAGCAATACTATTTTGCGGAGAACGTCATGGTGGGCCGTTTCGGCCCGACGAATCAGTCGCTGGGCCGCATCGCGACGACGGAACGCGGGGGCACGATTCCCACGAATTACAATTCATGGGTGGCCGCGCCGTTTTTTGAATCGCACGTGAAGACCCAATCGGCTGCCGAGGCTTATACCAATGTGCTGGCGGATGTGGGGTGCAATTTCCCGATGCTGGATGCCCACGACCGCCGGGTCATCGCGGAAGTTCGCAGCGGTACTGCGCAGTTCAAGGGCAGCAAGACGGGGTTGCCCGGCCTGCCGGATTCGCAGGCAGATGTCGGCGGCTGGGACAATTATCCCGAAATCCACCGCGCGGCGGACTGGGACACGGATGGCGACGGCATGCCCGATGCCTGGGAAAAAGCCCATGGCCTGAATCCAAATGACCCGGCGGATGCCAACCAGGATCTCAACGGCGACGGTTATACGAATCTCGAGAAATATCTCAATTCGCTGGTCGGCGAGTATCAAGTTTCAGTTTCCAAATGAAAACCAACGCATTTTTACCCGGCCTCATTCTTTCGGTGATCTTGTGGCCGGCAACCGCGGGACTGGCCCGCGAAAGCTGGCCGGCGCCGACGGAAGCGTCGAAGCAGCGCATGGCCGGCTTCAAGGCGCATGAGCAGGAAGTGCTGGCAAAAATTCAGCCGGAACTGGCCGAATGGGCGAAAAAAGGGAAACCCTTTCTGATCGCCGCGCAGGTTCCCAGTGATCTGCCCCAGGCCGGTGTGCCCGCATTTCCCGGCGCGGAGGGGGCGGGGGAATATACGTTTGGCGGCCGCGGCGGCCGGGTGTTTGTGGTGACGAACCTGGCGGACAACGGGCCGGGCACCTTGCGCGAAGCCGTGGAATCCGCCGGGCCGCGCATCGTGGTGTTCAATGTCGCCGGGATCATCCATCTGGACATGCCGCTCTTCATCAAGGCGCCGTATTTGACGATCGCCGGGCAGTCGGCACCCGGCGACGGCGTCTGTGTGGCGGGAGAAAGCACGTTGGTTGACACGCATGATGTGGTCATCCGCTATATGCGGTTCCGGCGGGGCAACGGCGACGTGCACGACCGGGATGACGCGCTCGGCGGCAATCCCATTGGCAACATTCTCATCGACCACTGTTCCACGAGCTGGGGCGGCGATGAAAATATTTCCATGTACCGGCACATGTATGCCCCGACGAATGGCGCCACGGATTTGAAGCTGCCGACGCTGAACATCACGATTCAGTGGAACATTTCCAGCGAGGCGCTCGATCCGTACAACCACGCCTTCGGGGCGACGTGGGGCGGACGCAACACCAGTTTTCACCATGATCTGTTTGCGTGCAACACCGGCCGGAATCCGAGCATCGGCATGGGCTACGATTTCAATTTCGTGAACAACGTGCTGTTCAACTGGCGGCATCGCACGGTGGATGGCGGCGGCATGGACAGCTTTTACAATATCATCAACAACTATTACAAACCCGGGCCGAAGACGCCGGCGGCGCCGATCCGGTACCGGGTGTTTCTGCCGTCGGCCACGCAGAGCAAAAAGGACCCCGTGCCACGCTTCGGCAAGGCGTATGTGGCCGGGAATGTGGTGGAAGGCAATGAGGCGGTCACGTTGGACAACTGGAACGGCGGCGTGCAATTCGCGGCCGGCGGTTCGAAGGATGATCCGGACATTTCGCCGGTGGATAAAATCAAGGCGCTGGTGGATGCCGTGCGGGTGCTGCAGCCGCTGCCGATGGCTCCGCTGCGAATTGAGACTGCGCCGGAGGCCTACCAGTCCGTGGTGGCCGGTGCCGGCGCGACGTTGCCGCAGCGCGATCCGGTGGACCTCCGCATCATTGAGGAGGTCAAGACCGGCAAGGTCACTTACGAAGCAGGCGCGGGCATTATCACGGACGTCGCGCAGGTCGGCGGCTATCCCGAATACAAAGGCGAGCCGTTCCCGGATGTCGGCGCGGACGGGCTGCCGCAGTGGTGGAAGCTGAAATACCATCTGGACGTAAAGGACACGGCGCTGGCGCAAAAGGATTTGCAGGGCGATGGCTACACGGTCATTGAGAAGTATCTGGCCGGGCTCGATCCCACGGCGAAAATCGACTGGCAGAATCCCCGCAGCAAGCTCAACACCTTGACGATCGGCCAATTGCGAAAATGAAAGCCTGGCTTTGGAACATTAAAACGGCGCTGCTGGCGGCGCTGGTGCTGGCGGTGTTGCCAGCGGCGCAGGCGCTGATGCTGGACAAGGAAATCGGGCGGATGCCGGCTGGCCAACGGCCGACGCCGGAGCAGGTGGCCGCCGCCAAGGCCATGCAAAAGCAGTGGGAGACATATCAGGCGCAGCTCTGGCAAACGCTGGAGCCGCAACTGGAGGAGTGGGCGAAGCGGGGTAAGCCCTACCTGCCGCGCGCTGTTTTTCCGACCGATTTGCCCTCGGCGGAGGTGCCGGCATTTCCCGGGGCGGAAGGCGGTGGAAAGTTTTCGTTCGGCGGACGCGGCGGGAAAGTCTTCGTTGTCACCAATCTGGCGGACAGCGGGCCCGGCAGTTTTCGCGCGGCGGTGGAAGCCGCGGGGCCGCGCATTGTGGTTTTTAATGTGGCCGGCATCATCCGGCTCGAGCAGCCGCTGCACATTCTCGCGCCATACCTCACCATTGACGGCCACACGGCGCCCGGCGACGGTGTATGCATCGCCGGCTTTTCCACGCTGGTGGATACGCATGATGTCGTGATCCGCTATTTGCGGTTCCGCCGGGGGGCGACGAATCTGTTCGACCGCGATGATTGCCTGGGCGGGCAGCCCATCGGCAACATCATCGTGGATCATTGCTCCTGCAGTTGGGGTTTGGACGAAAATCTTTCGATGTACCGGCACGTTTACAAGCCCAAAGGAACGACGGAATTTTTGAAATATCCGACGCTTAACCTCACCTTGCAATGGAACATTTCCAGCGAGGCGCTGAACACCTATGGCCACGCCTTTGGCGGCACCTGGGGCGGCAACAATTCGAGCTTTCATCACAATCTCTTTGCCTGCAATACCGGCCGCAATCCGAGCATTGGCATGAGCTACGATTTCAATTTTGTGGACAACGTGATTTTCAACTGGCGGCACCGCACGCTGGATGGCGGCGATCAGGGCAGCCGCGTGAACTGCCTCAACAATTACTATGAGCCCGGGCCGGTTACGGAGAAATCAGTGAGCCATCGCCTCGGGCTGCCGCAGCCGTCCACCTTCAAGCCGGACCCGACCGTGCGCTATGGCCGGTGGTATGTGGCCGGCAACGTGATGGCCGGCAACCGTGCGGTGACCCGGGATAACTGGAATGGCGGCATCCAGTTCAAAGGCGGCGGCACGGAGGAGGACCCGGCGTATGAAGGGGGTGAGACGACTCAAAAATTGATTGCCAAAGTTCGCGCGCCCGCCCCGTTTCCGATGGCGCCCATTGCCATCCAGTCCGCCGCCAAGGCGCGGCAGCTCGTGCTGGCCCACGCCGGGGCGACGTTGCCCAGACGCGATGCCGTGGATGAACGGGCGGTCCGCCAGACGCGCACCGGCCAGGTGGACTTCGCGGCCGGGAAGGGGATCATCACGGACGTGGCCCAGGTCGGCGGGTATCCTGAATACCGCGGCACCCCTTGGCCGGATGTGGGCGCGGATGGCCTGCCGCTGGCCTGGAAGCAAAAGTACAAACTGGATGTGGCCGACCCCGCGCTCGCGCAAAAAGACTTGCAGGGCGATGGTTATACCGTCATCGAAAAATACCTCGCCGGGCTGGATCCGACGAAAAAAATTGACTGGCAGAATCCGGCAAGCAACGTGAACACCCTGCCGTGAACGGCAAAATTTCCAGTTATGCCTGGGCCGTCGTGGCCTTGCTCTGGCCGGTGGCAATGTTGAATTACCTGGATCGCCAGATGGTTTCCGCCATCCGGGCCTCCATCCGCGCCGATATTCCCAGCATCGCCAACGACCAGGATTTTGGGACGCTCATGGCGGTGTTCATGTGGGTGTACGCCTTTTTGAGTCCGGTGGGCGGCTACGTGGCCGATCGCTTCAACCGCCGCTGGACGGTGATCGGCAGTTTGTTTGTCTGGTCGGCGGTGACGTGGGCGACGGGCCACGCGCAGACTTATTCGGAAATGCTGACGTGCCGCGCGCTCATGGGGATCAGCGAGGCGTTTTATATTCCGGCGGCGCTGGCGCTGATCGCCGATTTCCACACCGGGGGCACGCGGGCCCGGGCGATTGGCATCCATCAGAGCGGCATTTATGTGGGCCTGGCGCTGGGGGGCGTGGGCGGCTATATCGCCCAGACCAGCTCCTGGCGCAATTGTTTCACCTGGTTTGGGGCCGCCGGAGTGGTTTACGCGGTCGTGCTGATGCTGGCGTTGCGCGACGCGGCTGCGGCCGGCCCCAGGGATCAGGCCAAACCCCGGGTGACCATGGGCGCGACCATTCGCGCGCTCTGGGGGCAGCCGGCCTTCTGGATTCTGGTGGTATATTTCACGCTGCCGGCGATCGCCGGTTGGGTGACCAAAAACTGGCTGCCCACGTATTTGGCCGACACGTTCAAACTCAAGGAAGGGCCCGCCGGACTTTCGGCCACGGGCTATATCCAAATTGCGTCGTTCGTGGGTGTGCTGCTCGGCGGCGTGGTGGCGGATGCGTGGCTGCGCCAGACTCCGCGCGGACGCATTTACACCAGCGCCTGCGGGGTGCTGCTGCTGGTGCCGGCATTGCTGGGGCTGGGTTACGCCGGGAGCCTCGGCGTGGCGGTTGGGGCGATGGTTTTGTTCGGCCTCGGCTGGGGCTTTTTTGATTGCAACAACATGCCCATCCTCTGCCAGATTGCCCGGCCTGAACACCGTGCCACCGGCTACGGCTTCATGAACCTGGTGAGCATCAGCGTGGGCGCCGTCGCCACGGTCGCGCTCGGCTGGATGCGCGATCACGGGATCCAGTTTGCGGTCGCCTTTGCGGTCTCTGCGGGCGTCGCCCTGCTGAGTGCCGGGTTGATTTTGCTGGTTAAACCACGGCTTGAAATCACAGAACGATATTAATATGAAACTGCCATTGACCGGGATTGTTCCGCCCATGATCACGCCGTTGCGGGCGGGCGATCAACTCGATGCCGCCGGGTTGGAACGGCTCCTGGAGCACATTCTGG
>Ga0302322_100002807_pt1 | contig 14807 bp, 9 predicted proteins | sample Fen_T0_2_FD_203757 | JGI IMG/M metagenome (GOLD analysis project Ga0302322, IMG submission 203757) | Peat permafrost microbial communities from Stordalen Mire near Abisko, Sweden - Fen_T0_2 | ecosystem: Environmental > Terrestrial > Soil > Wetlands > Permafrost | place: Sweden: Abisko... | reverse complement strand
GGCCGTTTACAGCTCTGTTCGTGGGGGTCGACGCAGTCCGCAAGGGACTTCACCTTGCCACCCGGGCGTGGTTGTCAACCCCAGCTAGCAAAGACGGGAAATTCTTTATCGTTGGAGATCTTACTGGAGAGTACAAGCGGCGCTTTGCGGCGGACCTCTCGCATCCCAGCATCATTCAACTCGGTCATCGACACGACGTGCCGCAACTTATGCAAGGAGCGGATATCCTCCTGATGCCATCGATCGAGGAGGGGTTTGCGCTGGTCTGCGCCGAGGCGATCGGTGCTGGTTGCGTGCCGCTCGCATCAGAGGCATGCACCGAGATGTGCCGTCATATGGAAAACGCCCTGGTTCACAAAGTGGGAGACGTAGAGGCGTTGACCCGGCACATCACGGATGTTCACGGCAGACCTGAGTTGTTGGCGAAACTGCGCCAGGGCGCCATCCTGAGCCGAGGACCTTGGACCTGGCGGGAAGCGGGGCAGGTTCTTGCGAGCGCCTATGGGCAAGCGGTTCGTCGGAAGACCGGCACCGGCGCCCCGTTGTCTTGACCCGAAGTGCATTTGACCCTCCTTAATCCGACGCAGTTAACCCACAGGCAGATTCGAGCGTCTTTGCGGGCGGCCACTTTGATTTGACAGGGATTTCGCGGCAAACCAGAGCGCTGAATGGGGTGGGCTTGAAGCAGGAATCGATTCACGACCGGCCGACTCGTCGTACGCGCGGAGAGGCCATCGACAGCCCCCGCAGCCTCACAACGGAAGTTGTGCGAGAGCTTGCGGGCTTGTCGGGACTGCGGGATACATGGGAAGCCATGTCGCTGGACGTGAATTCCGACATAGAGTTCTACACCACCATCGTCCTGAGCAGGGGAAACCGTCAGGATCCACATACCGAGGCAAGGGAACTATCCGGCGCGGTCCTTCGTCCGCATGTCATCGCAGTGAAAAGGAATGGCGAAGTGAGGTCTATTCTTGCCGGCAGACTTGAGCTGAAGCATCTGGACGTCGCACTGGGCTACAAGACGCTCTATTTGCCGGCGGTCCGCTGTCTGACCCTGATTCATGGCGGGCTGATGGGGGAGGAGTCGGAGGAATGCGGCGCCGCTCTGCTGGAGTCCATCCGGATGTCCCTGAGAGACGGGGAAGCTGATACAGTCTGGTTCTACGGGCTCAACATTGACTCATCGTTCCACCGTGCCGCGCGCGAGGCGGGGGGCATATTCACGCGCGACCACTTTCCCAAGCCACTGCAGCGCTGGTCCGTCCAACTTCCTTCAAGTTATGAGGATCTGTATCGAGGGCTTTCACGCACGACGAGAAGGCATCTCAAGCAGCATTCGCAACATCTGTGCGAAGCCTTCGCGGATAGCTTGACAATCAAGAGGTACAAATCGCTCCATGACCTCGAGTGGGTTCTTGAAGACATTGAAGCCGTGGCCGCCAGAACCTACCAGCGAGGCTTGAATGTAGGCTTCATCTGCAACCGGGAAACCAGGGAGTGGATGAGTCTTGCGGCAAGGCGAGGCTGGCTTGAGGCTCACCTGCTCTATATTGATGGAAAGCCTTGTGCATTTTGGAACGGTTTGCTCTATAAGAGGACGCTATTTTTATCGAGTACGGGATATGATCCACGGTTCGGGATGTACAGTCCAGGTTCGTATCTTCTCCAGAGATTGCTGCAGGACATTTGTTCGGAAAAGTCAGCAGACAAAGTTGATTTCGGGTTCGGCAACGCCAGGTACAAGCAAGAGTGGGGCACGGAGGAACAGGCTCAATCCTCGTTCTTTCTGTTCGCTCCGACGCTCAAGGGGGCTTCCTTCAGTTGTCTCAGGACTCCCATGACGGCCTTGGCCAACGGGCTGAGAGCGTTCGCCTCCGCTAGTGGCCTGGCCGAGGGTCTCAAGCGGGCCTGGCGGCACCGAATCGTCCAGGAAAGGACAGGCGGGGATTGAATCAGACGGTGGCAGGGTATTGCCCTCGAAACCTGCGCACTGGCAGGTCTTGGAAACAAGCGGCCGGCCACGGTTTCTTGAAAGGGGAGGCGGCGGGCTTGTCGTACACCCGAGCGTCAAGCGTGAAGTCCCTTCCACCATCCGGGCATTCGCCCGCGATAGCCGTGGTTCCGGTTATCTCGCTTGGTGTCCCCGAAACGGAAGCAGATTACCCCAATGTCCGAATGTGCAGGTCCGGATTACTTTTGTGCCATCCGCACCTAGGGCGGTCGCGCTGACGGCCGAATTCAAGATTGATACTTGGTAGTGAAGGGATGTGCATCCATGGCGAAAATGGCTCGAATGTTGCTTTTGGCAGGGTGCGCGGCGGTGCTGAGCGACAGTCTGTTGGCGACAACGTACTACATCGACTTTGGCGCCGGAAGCGACTCAAGCGCTGGCACATCAAAGTCCGCTCCATGGCAGCATGCCCCAGGAATGACAGGTTGCACCGCAAACTGCGGATCCACGACTCCGAAGCCTGGAGACAGCTTTATCCTCAAAGGCGGCGTCACATGGCCAAGTTCGGCTCTTGGGTGGGACTGGACGTGGAAAGGGTCAGGGAGTACATCGACACCCGGCTGCACGGGAACTGGATGCATTTACATTGGGGTAGACCAGACTTGGTATGCAGGCTCGGCATGGAGCCGGCCAGTTCTGAACGCCGGCGCGAAGGCCGTTAGCACAACCGCGGCGGGGTCCAACGTGATCTTTCGCTGTTACTGCAACTATGTGAAAATCGACAATATTGAATTTACCGGACTCTATTGGACGGGACACCCCAGCTACGGATCCTCGGTCAACCTCGCAATTGCGGGAGGAAGCCCGGGAATCGGCGTAGGCGTTGAGATCGAGAACATCTACATTCATGGCTGGTCGCATAATAGTGCGGCGAGTGGGGCGTACGAACATACCTGCAGTATCACCGGGGACACCGCAACACCGAACAACAATGCCAATACCTGGCTGCACGATAGTGTGATCAGCGGCGCCGATACCGCACAGGATAGCTGTTCCGCGGTTTTTGGCGGCCCGCCGATCATTTCCAATAACGTCATGGAATATGTTTCCTCGTGCATGATCATCAATGGACCAAGCACCGTTCACGACAACCTATGCCAAAATGTTGTCCATTCATTCGATTCGACAGCCCACGAGAATGGCCTGGAGATCAACGCCAGCCTGAACGTGACGATCTATAACAACGTGTTCCGGCATATAGGTTCGGGTTCGTTGACGCTCTGGTGTGCCCCGAACAAGGGGTATTCGTGCTACATCTTCAATAACGTCATTTACGATACCGACATTAACAATGTGCTGGACATGGCCGCGAGTCTTGTGACATCGCCAAGCGGGTCGGAATACCTTTGGAACAACACGGTCGAGTGCGGTCCAGACGGCAATCCAGGCGCAGTTTGCGCGGCCGGCATCAACTCCGCAGTAGCGGCTGTGACGCTTCAGAACAACCACTTCATTTCGAACGCAACCAGCTATTGGAATACCGGCGGCGTGGTTCCCACCCTGGTAACCAATGTCCTGCAGTCAAAGGCGGCGGCAATCGGGCAAGGCTACGCAGCTGCGCAGGCTTTTGGGTTTTCTCCCACTCAACCCTACCCTCAGAGCGCAACACAAGGACAAGGCACTTCCGCGGCTGCTCTCTGTGCGACGACTGGTGTACTGGCTTGCCTGAGCGATACGACCTTTGCGGTTGCCTACGACACGTCAACCCATTCAGTGACCTTTCCCGCGAGGACGCCGAACCAGCGGCCCAGCACGGGCGCATGGGATGTGGGCGCATATCAGTTCCTCTTCAAGCCGGATGCTCCCCAGAGTCTGACCGGAGTTCCACGCTAGTCGCGCAACAACAGCACGTCAATTCAACTTATCGACCGGCACAGGGGAGTTCCTCCTCAAACTCCTCTTGCGTTAACTCGGCACGGCGCACAAGAACTTCGGCAGGTTGGAAACAAACCCATGCAAGTGAGTGAAGAGGATTCCAACCTGAAGCTTGCGCGGTCCATTGGCCGAAGCACTGCCTTCGGAATCGTCGCCAATGTTGTCCAGGTGTTGACGCGCCTGGTCACGGTGCCGATTGTGATCCATCACTTGGGACTGGGCGGCTATGGCATATGGAACGTCATCATGATGACGGCCATGTATATGCGCTTTGGCAGCGTCGGCGTGAAGACAGCGTTCCAGAAATATGTGGCGGAGGCCACTGGGAACGGAGACTACAAGAGAACCAATGAGCTGTTGAGTACGGGCACGGCGCTGATGCTGCTGCTTTCTGTCTTGGGGCTGATCCCAGTCGCGCTCTATTCGCGGCAGATTGCGCAGCTATCGGGAGTTCCCCCGGAATTTCTGAAGTCTGCGACGATCTCCATCTCTCTGCTTGCTGTCATCATGCTCATGTCCAACGCCGGAACCGCTTTCGAGGGAACGGTCATGGGTGGACACCGCATCGATCTCCTCAGGCAACTCAACACAGTCTTTTCAGTGGCCGAGGCAGGCGGGATTGTTGCGGTTCTCTATCTGGGGTACAGTCTAGCAGCCATGGCGGCAGTGATGGGCGCCTCGGAACTTCTCTACCTCGTCTGCTGCTATTTCGCCTCTCGACGGATTGTTCCACAAGTTCGGGTCAGGCTGCGGTTGGTGAGCTGGGATGCGATGCGCGAGTTCATCCGCTTTGCCGGAAGCTACCAACTTGTCAACCTGCTGGATGTCATTTACAACACGCTGATTCCGATCGCAGTCCTGAGGAATTTTGGCGCCGATCCGGCAGGCGTCTACGCCGTTGTGACCCGGATCGTCGGAGTTGCCTCGACTCTCCAGAGCGCATTCCTTGTTCCGATGGTGTCAGCCGGAACCATGGTATTTGCATCCGGATCTTCTGAGAGAATGCAGTCCCTTCTCAGCAAGGCCTTCAAGATGACGCTTGGGCTGAGCTTGTTCCCGTTGGGCTTTATCTGTGTCTTTGGGCCGAGCCTCGCGTTTGCCTGGACAGGCCAAGCCGACCCGCTCTTCCGCCAGACGTTCTGGTGGGTGAGTGCCTGTTCGCTCTTTGGTGCCTTCTCCCTGCTATCGCTGGTCATGTACCGGGCAACTGGAAAGGTCTTGCTTGACAATCTTCGCCAGGTATTGCGGATGTCCAGCATCCTTGTGGTTCTTGGAATGGCGGCCAGGCTCGGATTTGCCGGTGTCCTTGCCGGGCTGGCCGCATGCGAGTTCGCAGGCTTGCTCTTCATGTTTTACGCGCTGGCAAAGACGTTCGAGGCGTTTCGGGCCACCGAAGTGCTACCCGGGATGCTTCGGCTTTCCTTGGCGGTGATCCTCATCCTTGGAGCCGGGGTTGCGGCATCCTACATCCCCCTTATCAGTGACCAGGCGAGCAGGACATACGCGGTTGTGAGACTCCTGGAGGCGGGCGTTGCCTGTCTAGTGGTCACTTGGCCTGTGCTGGTATGGACGGGATCAGTGACAGCATCGGAGAAGCAGACCCTAATCACATCTTTATCCCGCGGCTGACTTGAATCAACAACTTGCCTGCGAGAAGCTTGCAATTCATAGGCGGCACCGTCATGTCACATCAAGAGCCACGCTCTGGCGATATGCGAGTCTTCATCCGCAGGGTTGCCGCCAAGATGAATACAGAGTGGATGAGAGCCACCTTCCCATTCGCCGCGTTCGGCCGACGTGTTTCCATACATCCCTCATGTGACCTTTGGCGACATGCGTCCCCCTATATCTCGCTGGGCGATGATGTTTTGCTCACCTCCAGCGTCTGGTTGAATATCGTAGGGGATTCAGATCCTCAAGGGCCAAAGCTGGTGTTGGGCAACGGTTGCAAGATTGGCAGGCGCACCACAATCTCGGCAAAGAACTATATCGAGTTGGAATCAGATGTAATGCTGGCACCGGGTGTGCTGATCATGGATCACAATCATGAGTATTGTGATCCTCACGCACCAATCCATGCACAGGGCGTAACCGCTGGTGGCCGGATTGTGATCGGACGCAACAGTTGGTTGGGCTATGGGAGCGTCATCTTCTGCGGAAGCGGTCAGTTGACACTTGGAAGGAATAGCGTGGTTGGCGCTAACAGCGTGGTGACGAGGAGCTTTCCGGATTTCAGCGTAGTCGCGGGCAATCCTGCCAAGCTCATCAGGGCCTACGATTCGACTTCCAGAATCTGGGTTCGAGTCAACTCACAACCGCTTCCCCTAAGTACCAGCGTCCCTCCCTCAGACCCAGGCCAATTGGTAGCCATGCCGTCAGGAAGGTAATGCACAATCAGACTTCAGATATGGCCCCGAAAGGCGGCCTTAACCGTCGGGTTCCAGCCCTTGACGGATTGCGTGGGCTCGCGATCCTTGCGGTATTCGCCTATCACTACGGAAACGGAGGTAATCAAAGCTCAATCGCAGCAGTGAGGGCAGTATCAAAGGTCCTAGGAGTGGGCTGGTCTGGAGTGGATCTCTTCTTCGTACTGTCTGGATTTCTTATTACAGGCATATTGCTTGATACGTCTCAAGATAGTGAGTACTACAAGAAGTTCTATGTTCGCCGTGTTTTGCGGATCTTTCCAATCTACTACCTTGCTGCTGGCATTGTGTGTGGTCTCGGTGTAGCATACGGGGTTCACTGGAAAGCCGGGCACCTATTCTTTCTCATCTATTGTGGATATCCTGCTGCAGTAATGTGGCCGGCACTCGTGCAGCTCTCTCCCCTTATTCGGATCACGCACTTGTGGTCTCTGTCAGTGGAGGAGCAGTTCTACATGGTATGGCCCTGGGCTATTAGGCGACTAGCGTCGAAACGAAACATCATGTACTTGTGTCTTGCGATGTTCGTCGCAGCCATTGCATGCAGGATAGCTTTCGTAGTTTTGGTAAACCCGGTCTGGGCTTACGTCTTTCTACCGTGCCGCATGGATACCCTTGCAGTCGGGGCTGCAATCTCGGTCGCGCTGCGTGGGTCAGGAGCAGAGAAGGTGAGAGGCTGGGCATCTCCGACTCTGTTGTGCACAATGGTGTCATTTGTCATGATTTGCGCAGTTCGCCGCACAGTGGATCACAATGATGCTGCGATAGCGACAGTCGGCTATAGCTTATCGGCTTTGGCTTGCGGGGCGCTACTCGTGCTGAGCCTTGGCCCGCTTTCCAAGGCTCTATCATGGTCGCCGCTTCAAGTATTCGGGAGGTATAGTTATGGTCTTTACCTATACCATTTTCCCCTTTCAGCGCTGCTTGAGCCGCTAAAGCCATGGCTCATTAGACAGTCGCACCTGACGGCGCTAGGGTCAATCGCGTACGTGATTAGTTGCCTCGCTATTAACCTGCTTGTTGCAGCCGTGAGTTTCCATTACATAGAGTCACCAATTCTGAAGTTGAAGGCGCGTTATCGGTATGACAGGGAGGTCAACCTTAATGCCGCCGAGAGAGCACCTAGCGTGTCCAGAACGAATGGCGTTAGCTCGGACGTTGGGGCTAGAAAGCAAGCCATAGGCGATCATGCAGCCGTTTAGCCCAATATTTGGCGGAGGCGCTACCGAGAGCCTCATCCACCCTCTTGTCTTCGGCTTGATGCTTCTAGCAGGCGTGCTCTTTCTCGTGCTTGGGCGCAAGTATGTCGTCATACCGTTTGTCCTCGCAATCATTCTGATTCCTGTGGGCCAGCAGTTCTACGTTGGCGGCGTCCATCTTTTTGTTTCCCGCATTCTGATCCTTGCGGCGTTTTTCCGGGTGTTGGCCTCAAGGGTTCCGAACCAACGTTCCCGCTTCGCGGGGGGATGGAATTCGATCGACACAGCTTTTGCTGGTTACGTGCTCATCTCTGCCATTGCCACCCTGATGCGCTATCCCAGCGGCATGGCACTGATCAATCAGATGGGCTTCCTGTGGGATTATCTGCTGGGCTATCTGGTGATGCGAAGCCTCCTTCAGGACGAAAGAGATACGGTCCTGGCGATCAAGTGGCTGGCAGCCATCATGGTCCTGCTCGCGGTTGGGATGGTCGCCGAGCAAATGAGGATGGGCAACTTCTTTGGACTGCTGGGTGGAGTGGCGAGCGTTCCTGAGATTCGAAACGGAAAGATTCGCTCGCAGGCCGTATTTCAGCACGCTCTGACCGCGGGAGCCTTTGCCGCCACATCGATTCCGCTCCTTCTGGCACTGTGGATTCGGGGCAAGGCAAGGTTCCTTGCTGCGCTGGGAATCATCGGAGCAATGGTGATGACGGTGGCCACGCAAACCAGCACCTCGTTGCTGACCCTGGCGGCGGCCATCGTTGGCGTTCTGATCTGGCCGCTACGCGCCAGGATGAAGGTGGTGACGGCAGGATTGGCAGCGTTCATCGTCGGTTTGCACCTGGTGATGAAGGCGCCCGTGTGGTTCCTCATCGCGCGTATCGATCTGACTGGGTCATCTTCGAGTTATCATCGCGCCGAACTTGTCGACCAGTTTGTCAACAACTTCGGCAAGTGGTGGCTTATCGGGACTAAGGAAGCCGCCACCTGGGGATGGGACATGTGGGATGCGCAGAATATGTTCGTCTCCGTGGGAGAGGCGGGCGGACTAGCGGCCCTCATTTGCTACATCCTGGTGATCTCCAGGAGCTTTGCGAGGCTGGGAGTTGCCGGGAAACGGTGTAGCTCGAGTCAGAGGAGATGGCTTTTGTGGCTCTTGGGCGCGGCACTGTTTGCCAACGTCATAGCGTTCTTCGGCGTCAACTACTTTGACCAGCTCAGAATGGCATGGTTCATGTTGATCAGCATGATCTGCGCCTGTACGGCGCCCTTGGTGAGGCGGGCGCCGGCTCCCGCCCGTGTGCCTTCCTCGTTCGTGATGGACGGCGTGGCAGAGTCGCAGGCCGTGTTCGACCCCCCTGAAGCGATTGTGGCGGTGGCAAATGTCCGGGGCTGACGTCAGGATGCCTGGGTTAGAGGAACGCATGAATACGGATTATGTGGTCGTGACACCGGTACGCGATGAAGAGGCTTATCTGCCTAAGACTATTGAAAGCATGGTCGCGCAGACAATTCTTCCGCGTCAGTGGGTAATAGTCAACGACGGATCAACAGACAGCACCGGGCAACTGATCGACGACGCAGCGCGTCAGTATCCCTGGGTGCGCGGAGTGCACCGGGCAGATCGTGGGTCTAGGAAGTGGGGAGCTGGAATCATTGAGGCGTTCTATGACGGCTATCACGCCCTCGGCGCCACTAACTGGCAGTTCATGTCCAAGCTAGATGGCGACCTGTCCTTCGAGCCTGACTACTTCGAGCGCATGTTGGACAAGTTTCACGCCGATCCGAGGCTTGGAGTTGGCGGTGGCGTTCTCTATCACGAAGAAGGGGGGCGAAGGGTCCTTGAAAAGAATCCGGAGTTTCACGTCCGCGGCGGGGTAAAGATCTTCAGGCGCGAATGCTGGGAGTCGATCGAAGGGCTCTGGGTTGGGCCAGGTTCAGACACTGTGGATGAGGTCAAGGCAAACATGCTTGGCTGGACCAGCAAGAGCTTCCTTGACATCCAAATGACTCACCATCGTTTTACCGGGTCATCCTGGGGCAGGTGGGGTGGCCTTGTGAAGGATGGGAAGATCGACTACGTTACCGGCTATCATCCTCTGTTTCTGGCGGCGAAGTCGATTATCCGACTCTTCCGCAAGCCCTTTCTGATCGGCTCAGTTGCTCACGTGTACGGCTATCTCAGCGCCCGCATACAGCGTATGCCGCGCGTCGATGATCCGAAGGTGATCGGGTACCTGCGCCAACAGCAACTCGCCCGTCTCTTCGGCGGCAATACGATCTGGAAATGAACTGCAGCGACTCACACAATCAATTGGCAAGGTCGGCCTTTGCCGGCGAAGCAAGCTGTGGCCTATCGGACGAGGTGGATGGTGATCCTCCGTCGTCCACTCCTGAGCTGTCGATCATTTGTGTCAACTGGAACTCGCTCGACTTGCTGCTCGACTGCCTTGAGAGCCTTTACGCGCTCCCCACGGGGACTACATTTGAGACCTTAGTCGTCGATAATGCATCCCCCGAGGGAGGAATCGAAGTTGTCGGGGAGAGGTTTCCCCAGGTGAGAATCATCAAGAGCCCAACGAATGTGGGATTTGCCAAGGCGAACAATCTCGGGTTCTTGAATTCATCAGGGCGATACGTGCTCTTGCTGAACCCTGACACCTTGGTCCTTGGGTCGGCGATTGCGACGATGCTTGATGCAATCCAGTCGATTGGCGATGCAGGTATTGTCGGAGGCATGCTGCTTAACACTGACCTCTCAGTTTCGACAACATCCATCCAGAAGTTCCCGACAATATTGAACCAGGTTCTCACTTTCGAGTGGCTCCGCGTGCACTTTCCAAACTGCCCACTTTGGGAGATCGGTCCCTTGTTCTCTGCTACTGTTGGACCGGTGAAGGTTGATGTCATCCCAGGTGCATGCATGATGCTGAAGAGAGAAGTCTACGAGCGAGCGGGCATGCTCAGCGAAGACTACTTCATGTATGCGGAAGACATCGACCTCAACTTCAGAGTGCGGCAGCTAAACCTATCAAGCTATTACGTCGGCAGCGCCAAGATTGTGCACCATGGGGGGCGAAGCAGTTCAAAGCAAGGGGGCAGCCAGTGGTCGACTGTCAGGACTTGCCGAGCCATGATGCAACTGTTCCGAACTCATCGGGGGAGTATGTATGCTCGCGCCTATCGCGCGGCATTGGGATGTACAGCTGCGATGCGCTTGATCGCGCTAGCGGCGATCTATCCCCTGGGAGACAGGGATGGGGTTCGAGGATCCGTTGCGAAGTGGAGCACGGTCCTCAAGTGGAGTCTCGGCATTGAGCAACTGGGAGCAGGTCAGTAGCGAGCGCTGAGGGGGACCAGTCTATGTGCGGAATCTGCGGTAAGTTGAATTTCGATAGCCAAACGGACGTATCTGCTCAGCTTGTACGTTCTATGGCGAATGCGATTGCGCACCGTGGGCCGGACGATGAGGGTTTCTATGTCTCGGGTTCTGTTGGGCTCGGCTTCAGACGGCTGTCAATCATTGATCTGACCACGGGCCACCAGCCGATTTCGAACGAAGACGGGACAGTTTGGCTTGTCTTCAACGGAGAGATATACAACTACGAGGAACTGCGGACATTCCTCCTTGCGAAAGGGCATGTTTTCAAGACCAAGACCGACACCGAGGTGATCGTCCATCTTTACGAGGAGTACGGAGAGGAGTGCGTAAACAAGCTCCGCGGGATGTTCGCATTCGCGATTTGGAATGAGGGCACAAAGACGCTTTTTCTCGCGAGGGACCGCGTGGGAATCAAGCCACTCTACTACTGGCTGTCCGACAGGTCTTTGGTCTTTGCTTCAGAGATCAAGGCCATTCTGGCCGATCCTTCCGTTAAGGCTAGAGTTATCCCTAAGATGATCGACAGGTTCCTGACCTTCTATTTCGTCCCTGGTGAGGAGACTCTCCTGGAGAATGTTCACAAGCTGCCGCCCGGATCAGTCATGGTGGTTCGGGATGGCAAAGAGAAGGTCACACAGTACTGGGACCTCAGTTTTGCGTCTGCCGAGTGGAGCCCGCGTGACGCGGAGAACAGACTCCTTGAGTTGTTGGACGACTGCGTTCAATCGCACATGATCAGCGATGTTCCTGTAGGGTTCCTCTTGAGTGGGGGTGTGGACTCAACCGCGATGCTGGGAATGGCGGTCGGGAAGACGGATCGCCCGCTGAGCAGCTATACGCTCGGCTTTTCCGCTCCTGGGCTTGCAGACGAGAGGCCCTACGCGAGGTTGGCTGCGGGCCGCTATGGTTCGGAACATCATGAGATGACCATCACCGCAAAGGAGTTTGCGGATTTTCTGCCGAAGCTCGCCTGGTATATGGAGGAACCGGTCTGCGAGCCGCAGGCGGTGGCTCTTTATTACGTGACGCGTCTGGCTGCGCAGTATGTCAAGGTGCTCATATCCGGTGAAGGCGGGGATGAGGCGTTTGCGGGCTACCCCATCTACCGGAATGTGGTTTGGATGGAGAGGCTTAAGGGGTTGTTTCCCCAGCTCAATGGAGCCGCATCGTCTGCATGCGCCGGGATAAACAAAGTCTGGCCATTGCACCGCCTCGAGAAATATGGCCCGCTGCTTGATATGAATTTCGAATCGTACTACTACAGTAGGACTTCTCGTCCTAGCGGGTTCTTCAATTGCCACAAGAGCGAGTTGTACTCGACGGAGTTTTCGAGCAATGTGGACCGCGACTTCTCGGTGCGGCCTGTAGCGCGGTACTTGAGCAACGGCGTAGTCAGGGGAGTTCTGAACAAGATGCTTTATGCGGACACCAAGACATCCTTGCCCGATGATCTTCTGCTGAAGGCCGACAAGATGACGATGGCAAACTCGTTGGAGTTGCGAGTGCCGTTCCTTGATCACGAATTCCTCGAATTTGCCGCGTCATTGCCGGAGAATTTCAAGGTGCGCGGCTTCGGCACCAAGTTCATCGCCAAAGCCGCGCTGCGTAAGCGAGTTCCACGTGAGATCCTGCGTCGCAAGAAGGTTGGATTTCCGGTTCCCTATGACGCGTGGATGAGGAATGAGCTTAAAGACTGGGTCCGCGACATCTTGCTGGACCGCACGACACTGGATAGGGGCTATTTCAATAGGGCGTCCATCGAGCAGTTGATCGACCGGGACCTCAAATACCACCTACACGCCAAAGAGATACTTTCTCTGGTGGCGCTTGAACTCTGGCATCGCTCCTTCATCAAGGTCACTCCAGCTGCTTAAGGAGCGGATTGCTCCTGCAAAGCCCAGGCCGTGCGGCCTGTTCTCGAATGTTCAAGAGTTGCGTTGGAACGATGGTTGCCGCCTCGATCTGCACCTGCAAGCGATAGGGGCGGCGATTCACTGAGCGATGCACTGCTAGGAACGCGCTCACGGTTTGTCCTTCATTGGCTGTGATGGCGCCGGGAACGAATGAGTCCAGAGTGCGGGGTGCTGCGCTATGTACGAGACTGAAGCCAACTGGAAGACCGAAGGAATGGAGCAACTCCCAGGGGATTTCGTTGCGCGGCTAGGAGCGGGGCGGAAGGATGTTCTGGCCCGCACGGTGCTGCCCTGGAGTGAGCACTGTACTGAATGCGTCTGGCCGACTTGTTACTCGTCGTGTGGCCTCTATGAGCCCAGGACTGATGGGAAATGCCGCCGATTCGTTCGTGGAATGGTGCGAATAGACTGCCCTGATGCGCTCAATTCCTACGTCGTCAAGATTACCTTTAAGCGCTGGGGAAAGCTATGGTCCCCAGGGAATGTGCGCCTTCACAGCGTCGAGAGATCGCTCGAAATTGAGCGCCTGGACTATCGCATCGGGAGGTTGCTCCATCTTTCGGCTGTGCCTGAGCTGATTCGGAAGTTCGCTGCAAAGAAGCGCTACAGCATCAAGAAGAGGCTTGCCTACCGCCCCTCGCCCGTTGCGCAGCGCCCAACTTCCTTTTTGTTGGAATGCTTCAACCCCGGTGCTCAGCCAGTCAGTTTGTCTCTTTGCGTACGGCCGGTAGGAAGCAAGTCGCACCTGCCCTATCAGAAGTTGATCGAGCTGAGGCCGGGTTTCAATCGGGTCCGGGTTGCCTATGCAGAGATTGCGCGAATAGTTGACTTGAATGCGCCATTCAATGTGGAGTTGATACCCAACTCGGATTCAGATGAACTCACCCTGATTTTTGGATTGGTGGAGTTCGTCGTAGAGGGGCAGCCCGTTGAACGGAGAGCCGACACTGCGGAGAAGGGAAACCCCAAGAAGGTCAAGTGCGTTGTCTGGGATCTAGACAATACTCTGTGGCACGGCGTGGTTGTGGAGGATGGGTCCGCAAACCTCGTGCTGAAGGAAGGGATCGGACATTTGATTCAAGATCTCGACAGCCGTGGAATCCTCAATTCAATTGCCAGCAAGAACAACCACGAAGAAGCTTGGAACGTGCTGAAGCGCCTTGGCATTGAGGAGTATTTTCTGGCCCCGCAGATCAGCTGGGGGCCGAAGAGTGACGGGATACTTGAGATCTCCCGTCGCTTGAATATCGGCCTGGACAGCCTGCTGTTTGTGGATGATTCGGAGTTTGAGCGCAGCCAGGTAAGTTCCGCCTTGCCCGATGTGCGCACGCTGGATGCGGGAGACTACCAGCGAATTGCAAGCCTCGACGAATGCCAGGTGCCGGTTACCGCCGAGAGCAGGGAGCGGCGCAAGATGTATAAGGTCGAAGCGGAGAGGCAAGGGCTAGCGGCCAGTTTCGGCAGCGACTACTTTGCTTTTCTGAGGGATTGCGAGATTCGTATCGGAGTCCGGTGCATGGGCAAGGACAACCTGGATCGAGTCTATGAGTTGACGCAACGCACAAATCAGATGAACTTCTCCGGGAATCGGTACAAGTACGATGACCTGGAGAAGATCCTTGACACTCCGTGGCTCGAAACCTATGTGCTCGAAGTGGAAGATCGGTTTGGCTCTTATGGAGTAGTTGGCTTTTGCGTCGTGGATAGTCGAGGGCCTGTGATGACAGATCTGATGTTCAGCTGCAGAATTCAGTCCAAGCGTGTAGAGCACGCCTTTCTGTCGTTTCTGATAAGGGAATATATCAGCAAGACGGGCAGGCCGTTTCTTGCGAACTACCGCAGGAGTGCAAAGAATGCTCCGTCGGGAAAGGTATTCGAAGATATGGGGATGCGAGAGACTGAGGGCGCAGACGGGATTTCACGGCTGGTCTTTCCGGTGGACCAGTCCGTCCCTGATGATCGCCTTATCAGAATTGCGGTATTCGAATCCGCTGC
>Ga0302322_100002806_pt1 | contig 14814 bp, 14 predicted proteins | sample Fen_T0_2_FD_203757 | JGI IMG/M metagenome (GOLD analysis project Ga0302322, IMG submission 203757) | Peat permafrost microbial communities from Stordalen Mire near Abisko, Sweden - Fen_T0_2 | ecosystem: Environmental > Terrestrial > Soil > Wetlands > Permafrost | place: Sweden: Abisko... | reverse complement strand
TTGGCCTGCTCCCGTATGTTGCCCGCACGGAGTTGCAGGCCGGTCAGACCGGACTGGGCGCGTTGGCGGCGAGTTTTTCGACCGGCGCGCTGCTAGGGTCGCTAACGGTCAGTCTGATCGGACGGCGGATTCAACCGGCGCGGTTTATGCTCGTCTTCGCCATGGCCTGGCATACGATGCTGCTGGTGTTCGTCCATATGCCCACACTTACGGCCGCCTGCGCCGCGCTGATCGCGGTGGGGATCACGCAAAGCCTCAGCATGGTGCCGATGTCCGTGATGCTGTTGCACATCGCCGGACCCCGGTTTCGTGGCCGGGTCATGGGTGTGCGGATGCTGGCGATTTACGGTCTTCCTGTCGGCCTGCTTCTGACGGGTGCGCTGATCCCGGCGCTGGGTTTCAGCCAAACCGCGGTCGTGTATTGCGCGATCGGTATGACGGCGACCGCGGCGATCGCCTGGCGCTGGCGCGGCGATCTTTGGCCCGCCGCCCGGCCCGCCAATAGCGGGTGAGCTGTCCCGGCGGGCTATGCGATTCTGGGACTGTCGGATAAAAAGTCCGGGCTCGGTACGCCGCTGACAAGGCTTCATGAGCCATCGCACCGCCTTGCCACGGCCGCACGCTTCCGGCCATGGCGGCATTGCTCTCGCGGGAGACAACCATGCGAACCATCGACGTCCAGGTCCATGCCTATGAGCACAATCATCCGGGGCGGCCCTGGGCCGGCCAGTTGCATGGGCCCCAATCGGCCAACGGCGAGGAAATGGTCGCCGCGATGGACGCTGTTGGCGTCGACGCGGCGATCATCGTCTCCACCTTCAATCTCTACCGTTACGATCCCAGCTATGCGCTGTCGGTCCATGCGCGGTACCCCAGCCGGTTCCGTGTCGTGAAGCCGATCGATGTCACCGATCCGGCGATCGACGACGTCGTGGCTGAGTGGGCGAAGACCCAGGGCGCGGTGGGTGTCCGGATCATGCTGCGGGACGAGTTGCCGAGCGATCCTGACGATCCACGAGTGAACCGGGGCTTCGCCGCCGCGGGCAAACGGGGGCTGCCGGTCAATTTTCTGTGCTGGGGGCGGTTGGACCATGGGACGGAGCTGGTGCGGCGCAATCCGGACACGGTGATCGTGATCGACCACCTCGGGCTGTTGCAGCCGAACCAGCCGCCGCCCCTGGCCGAGCCCTGGGCCGATTTGCCGAAGCTGCTGGCGCTGGCGGCCTATCCGAACGTCCGGGTCAAGATCAGCGGCGCCTGCACGTTGTCGCGGGAGGCGTTTCCTTACAACGACATCTGGGATCCGGTGCTGCGGATCATCGACGCGTTCGGGTTGGATCGTTGCATGTGGGGGACGGACTGGACGCGGACGAGCGGGATGCTGACATATGAGCAGGGGGTCGCGCCGTTCCGGGACACGACACGGCTGTCGGAGAGCGACAAGGCGAAGCTGATGGGCGGGACGCTGGAGAAGGTTTACAAGTGGTAGGGCAAGAAGCCCTCCTTCGATAGGCGCCGCGGGACCGTCCGTGTCTGATCGTTCGTCATCCCATCGGCAGGTAGACATCGGTGGCACTCAAGGAGCGGGAAACGGCCGCATACTGGCGGGCGTCGCCGGTCTTGTTTGAGGATTGAGAGGCGCGGGTGACCGGCTGAAATGGACGAGCACGAGTACACGCACCGGCCCAACCACGAATGGCAGTTCAGTGATGGGACATCCCCATACTTTCAAGCCCTTCGGCAACGCGGTCGAGGAAACTGGCGCGATATGGCAGCCCCGATTTAATCTGCTCGATCGTCACGTTTGGAAAGGCATTGGTGAACGCCGTGAAACTTTGCCGTCCGGTCTCCTCGCGGCCAGCGAGTTCGCAGGCGGGCGCGAGAACGTGGTTGATCCAGACAGCACCGGGATTTTCACCGATGGCGCGTTCGAACCACTGGATCGATTCCTTGTAGCGAGCCGCCTCGAAATGCCCGGCTGCGATTCCGACCGACCAGAGAAAATTAAGGCGGTCACCGGGTGCGAGAGCCCGCGCGATTTGTAAGGATTCGATCGCCTCCGCGTGCTCCCCTAAATATGTCTTTATAAGGCCGCGTCGGCCCCATGCCCACGACGAACCCCCATCGAGTGCCAGGGCCCGGTCCACGTGAACTGACGCTCTCGTCAGATCATGTGCCAGCGTGTAGCCGGCCGCGATAAATGTTTCCGTCAATGGATCGCCATTACTGAGCAGGGTCGCGCGTTCGGCGAGCGAGCCAGCCAACGCTTTCTCGCGGTCAGCCATCAGGCTAAAATTATGCCCCCCTCGCAATCCGTGGCACCAGGCCGCGAGCGCCAACGGGAGTGGATCGCGCGGCGCGAGTTCCATCGCCTGTTCGAGCAGTTCGAGCGCGATGGCTCCCGACGCGGCCTCCACCGACATGGCATGGCGCAGTGCCCGTAATGTCAGGTCCCAGGCATTGAGCGGCCGTGTGCCCTCATGGCATGCCCGGTCGATTTCGACGTCTCGTAACGCTGGCTGGATCGCCGTGGCGATCCGTGACGCGACACGCTCACCAAACGCCAGCAATTCATCGGCGTCGCCGTTCCAATGATCTGCCCAGAGATATCGGCCAGCCTGGGCATCGATAAGAAGAGCCGTGACGCGCAGCCGCCCGGTTCCATCGCCACGGACCTTCCCACGAAGGTGATAGCGGGCATTCGCCGGAACGGTGACCGCGATCCACCGTGTACGCATGAGCGCCGCGATGATTTCATCGGTGAGGTCCGTTGCGTGGCGGGTGTCCGGGGCGGCCAGATCGAACGGCAATACCGCTATCGCGGGCCGCTCGACGCTCAGGTTCAATGGCACTGGCTGGGCTTCACTGCCAGCAGCCACATTCAGATGCCTGCGCAACGTCGCGGATGGACTCTCACCATAGCGTGCCCGGTACGACGACGCGAAGCGGCCAAGATGGGTGAAGCCGCAACGTACGGCGATTTCCGTGACGCTCTCGGCGTCACGGGCGCGCAATATCTCGATCCGGGCCCGGTCGAGGCGCAGATCCCGGACGAACGCCATGGGCATTTGTCCCATGAACCGGCGGAAGTGCCGTTGCAGGGTCCGAGGTGGCAAGTCGCAGACCGCGGCGATTTCGCGGACCGTCCAGGCTCGCGCCGGGTCTGCCTCCAGCTGTTCGATCGCTTTCTTCAGCTGACGCGGTACCTGGCAGGTGGTCATTTCGATGATCCCTCTACCGGTCGATATTAGCGCAAAAGACCGAAAAGCAAAATCTGGCGCGCACCGGACAAACCTGGCGCGATATGGATTGCCGGCGTGGGGCGGGCGGGACCACATGGCGGCGCAGGAGGACGCAATGCATGAGCGAGCACGAAATATGGCGTGTCACTGGTAGTGCACCCGAGATATACGAGCGAGCACTGGTGCCCGCGATATTCGCGGCGTGGGCCCCCCAGGTTGTCGATCTGGCCAATCCCCGGCTGGGCGATCGGGTACTGGATGTAGCGTGCGGGACCGGGGTTGTGGCGCGCGCCGCGGCCGGCCGCGTTGGCTCTACCGGCACGGTCACTGGAGTTGATCTCAATCCCGGAATGTTGGCCGTTGCGAGATCGGTCGCTTTGTCAGGCCAACCGCCGCGCGCGCCGATCCACTGGCGGGAAGGAAATGCCGATAAGCTGCCGTTCCCAAGCAACGCCTTTGACGTCGTGTATTGCCAACTCGGCCTTCAGTTCTTTCCCAACCGGCTGGCGGCATTACGAGAAATGCACCGGATGCTCGTTGTTGAAGGGCGGCTCGCGCTCATGGTATGGGGCCGAATTCAGGAGAGTCCGGGGTTTGCTACCTTGGCGGTTTCGTTGGAGCGCCACATCGGCCCGGAGGCGGTTTCCTTCATTCAGGTGCCATTCAGCCTGTCCAATCCTGAAGAACTGGCCGCCCTTGCCCACACCGCTGGTTTTCGCGATGTCATAGTCCAACCGCAAGTTGGAATGGTCCAATTTCCTTCTATTGAGCATTTTGTTTCAAACTACGTCGCCGGCACGCCCCTCGCCGGCCACGTATCCGCCGCTGGCGAGGCAGCACGCGAACGCCTGGTCAACGATGCGCGGAATGCGTTGGGACAGTTCGTCGGAAATGGCGGGCTGGCATTCCCCATAACCGCCCAACTTCTGCGCGCGAGGAAATAATAACAAGCACGGCATCCCATCAGCCGACAGTCAAACGGCCGTCAGATACGACAGCCCAGTGGAATCCTTGGGAGGTGTTTTCGAATGGTTGAACTCACACTTTATGGCAACATAGACACATCACGAACCTGGTGGGTCGCCTGGATGTGCCGCGAGCTTGGCGTACCATTCAACAATGAACGGTCCGAGGGGTTCCTGGACCCGTCATGGAAGACGCCCGAGTACCTCGCGATCAACCCGAGCGGTCTGATGCCATCGATCAAGGACGGCGACTTTGTGCTTTGGGAGTCCATGGCGATCAACCTCTATTTCGCGAAGAAATACAGTCACGGCCGCCTGTGCCCTGAATCATTGGAGGGAGAGGCGCTAGCGTCACAGTGGAGTTTCTGGGCTATCACGCGGCTGGAGATACCATTTCTCGTTGTTGGTGCGAGCAAACGGAATCTTGCCCCCGGTAGCGAGATGGAAAATTATTTCCTTAAGCACATCCCGATGTGGACGTCGAGCGAGGTCGCACGAAGCCTTTCAGTGCTCAATGGGCCGTTTGACGTGCTGAATGCCAAACTGTCCTCTTCCCCTTATCTCCTTGGCGCGGAGTTCTCGGTCGCGGATCTCAATGTCGCGATGGTCATGGCGAGAAATCAATTCGCGCAAATCGATCTTTCCGGCCGGCCAAATCTGGTGAACTGGCTTCGCGAATGCTGGTCGCGGCCGGCATGTCCCCGCAAGAGTGTGCTTCTGGAAGGTTTAGAACGGATGCATTGACCGATGTTGCGCGCTCCTTGAGGGTTGTGTCGACGCGGCTGTTTTTATGCCAGAATCGAACAGAAAAGACGTGGCCATCACAGGAGTCCTTCTTGGGCGGGTGGCACGCCGTCGCTCTCACCCCACCGCTCTCACGCTACTCCCCCGAAGCAACCCGCCGCCGCTCACCCACCCGCCCCTCTTCCTACCCACCCAAGAACCGCGATACCCTCCCCGCCCAACCGGCTCCATAACAGCCAGAACCACCACCCCAGGGGGGGGACAGAACATGCAAGCAGACTACGTCATCGTCGGCGCCGGCTCAGCCGGCTGCGTCCTCGCCAACCGCCTGACCGAGGACCGCAACATCAACGTCGTGCTCATCGAGGCCGGCGGCCGAGACCACAACCCGCTCATCCACATCCCGGCCGGCTTCTTCAAGATGCTCGACCACGACAAGCTCACCTGGAAATACCGGTCGGAGCCCGATCCCGGCACCAACGGACGCGCCATCAACTATACGCGGGGGAAAGTAATCGGCGGCTCATCGTCGATCAATGGCCTCATCTACATCCGTGGCCAACCCGAGGACTACGACCACTGGGCACAGCTCGGCAATCGCGGCTGGACGTGGGACGATTGTCTGCCGTTCTTCAAAGCCGCCGAAAACTGGGAAGGCGACGGCAATGACGTCCGCGGCAAGGGTGGCCCCTTGTTTACCTCCAAGATAGACCGCTCGCCCATCTGCGAGACGGTGATCGAGGCCGGTAAACAGCTTGGCCTGAAATACCAGGAGGACGTCAATAACCTGGACCATGCTTCCACCGACAGCATCGGCTGGTGCCAGCAAACCCGCGGCGGCCACCGCCGTGCCAGCGCCGCCCGCACGTACCTTCACCCAGCGCTGAAGCGGCCCAACCTGCGTCTCATCACCGACGCCATGGTCCACCGCGTCATCTTTGACGGGAAGCGCGCCATCGGCATCGCATTCTCAAGAGGCGCCGGCCCCGTTGAAACGGTGGAGGCGGCCCGGGAGATCATCCTGTCCGCCGGCGCCATCGGCTCGCCCCACATACTGCAACTATCGGGCGTCGGCGATCCGGAGCATCTGGGCCGCATCGGCGTGCCCGTCGTTCACGAACTGCGCGGTGTCGGCCGCAACATGCAGGATCACTACACCGCGCGCGTATCCTACCCCGTCGTCGGCATGGGAACCGCCAACGAAAAGTCCCGCGGGATCCCTCTCGCCATCGAGGTCATGCGATGGGCGCTCACCGGCAAGGGCATGTTGAGCTACAGCCCCTCTCTCGTCGCCGCGTCCGTGAAAGTGCTGGAGAGTTCGGCGACCCCCGACATGCAGGTCACGTTCGCCCCCGGCAGCTTCAAGGATGGCCAAATCGGCGAGCTGGAGCGAACCCCCGGCCTCAGCGCGGGCGCGTGGCAGATGCGGCCCCTCTCGCGCGGCTATGTCGAGGCGCGGTCGAACCAGCCCGGCGATATGCCGGCGATCAACCCGCGGTATTTGTCGGATGAAACCGACCGCCGTGTGATCGTCGGCGGGCTGCGCTTCGCGCGTCGGCTGTTCGACGCCCCCGCGTTGAAGCAATACGTGCGGGAAGAGACCCTGCCCGGCCGCGACGTCCAGACCGACGACGAACTGCTCGATTACGCCCGGCGCAACGGCGGCACCTGCTATCATGCCAGTTGCACCTGCATGATGGGCTCGCACGCCATGTCCGTCGTCGACAGCCAGCTGCGGGTGCATGGTATGGAGGGGCTTCGGGTGATCGATGCCTCGATCATGCCGGCGGTCACCTCGACGAACACCAACGCGCCGACAATCATGATCGCCGAGAAGGGCGCGACGTTCATCAAGAGCGCCGCGCGTCAGCGCATGGCGGCCTGACAAGAAGGTAGCGACCCGGAACGCCCGCGCCGTCCGCCAAAATTCGGCGCGCGGTCCGGGCGTTCCGGCGACTGATGAAGGAGAACAAAATGAGCAATCCCGCGTTCAAATTCGATCATGTCCACATCATCAGCGAAAATCCAAAAGGGTCGGCCAATTGGTATGTGGAGATGTTTGGCGCGACGATCGCCGCCGACACGGTCGCGCGCGGGGCACCGCAAATCTTTGTCGAACTTGGGGGAACGACCATCCTCATTCGTGGACGGCGGCCTGGCGAAGCCCCCGCCGCCACCAGGCCGATCCAGTCCTATGCGGATTTCTCCAGTCATAACGCCTGGGGAACCGATCATTTTGGGTTTCTGTATCAGGGCGACCTGGCGGCCTTCTGCGACACGTTGCGGGCCAAGGGCGTGGCCTTTCCCGTGCCTTTGAAGAAGGGCGTGGGCGGTAGTTTGTTATGTTACGTTTCCGCACCTGATGGCGTCAGCATCGAACTGATGCAGTGTTGAGTGCCGCCCCCTGACCCGGCCCGAGTGCCGGTTGATTTCGCCGGCTGAAGGGTTACGGTTATGTCCCAGGGAGAGCGCCGCGAGCGCTTTCCACCAAGATAAACGACGGTTTCAGACGGAAATGCCGTCTCCCGCCCATTCCAGGAGGTTACGATGCCCGAACCCGAACGCATCGACCCACGCCGCGCGGCCCTGATCGCATACGACGTCTGCCGGCGCGCGCTGACGCCGCCAGATCCCGGGCGCCGGGCCACGATGCGTCCCGTCCTTGATGCATGGGTGCGGATGATCGCGGCCGCGCGCGCGGCGGGCGTGCCGGTGATCTATACGACGCCCGTCAGCCGCGCGGATGGCGCTGACGTGGTCCTGCTGCCGACGGACCTTTCGGCGGAGACCGGCGTGCCGCCGCTGACGAATGGAATCGAGGGCTCGGAAGGGGCCGGCTTTCCCGACGAGATCGCGCCGCGGCCCGAGGATTACGTTTTCCTCAAGCGCCGGCCAAGCGCCTTCTACGGAACGGGCGTCGCCGAACTTCTGCATATGCTGCGGCGCGACACCATCATTATCGGCGGCGGCGCAACCAATCGTGGCGTCGAGACGAGCGTCCGCGAGGCCTTCAATTTCGACCTCGCGACGGTCGTGGTACGCGAGTGCTGCTGGAGCGGCGACGCGGCCGCGCACGCCTATAGTCTGGACAAGGCAATGAAGATGTACGCGCGCATCCGCTACCTCGACCAGGTCGCGGCGATGCTGAGGGCATGAGGCCGGGGGAACCGTAGCGCGGAAACCAATACGTCCGGTCCGGCGCTCCGGTAAGAAGCGCCGGACCTAACGGCCGATTACGTGCGCCGCCGGCTCAGATCACGCGGTCGAACCGCCATCGACCGGCAACGCCACACCGTTTACGAACGACGCCTCGTCGGACAGCAGGAACAGCGCCGCGTTGGCGATTTCGTGCGGCTGCGCGACGCGGCGCATCGGGTTCTGACCGCCCCGCTTCACAACGAGCGACTCGGCGGTTTCACCCACCGGCATCTGGCTGTCCGGCCGCGCCACGAAAACTCGCAGCATCGGCGTATCCGTGGTGCCAGGGCACACGGCATTGACCCGGATATTCTCGTGGCCGTAACGCTTGGCGAGACCCTTCACCAACCCGACAACGCCGAATTTGGCGATGTTGTAAATTGGCGAATAGGGCGATCCTTGAAGACCAGACGTGGAAGCGGTGAACAGCAACGCCCCGCCGCCGCGCGCGCGCAGTTCTGGCAACGCGGCCTCGGTGGTGACCAGGACTGTGCGGACGTTCAGGTCCATCGCGAAGTCATAATCCTTCCAGTCCAGCCCCTCGATCGAGGCGGGTCCGGGCGTGCCGACATGGTTCCACACGAAATCGAGACCGCCGAACGTTTTGGCCGTCTGGCGGACGATATCGCGCGCGAATTCGTCCAGCCTAAGATCGCCAGACAACGCGATGGCGGTACCGCCCGCTGCCTTGATGGTCTCCACCACCGCGTTGGCGGCGTCTTCATTGACATCAACAACGGCGACCGAAGCACCCTCGGCCGCGAAACGGATGGCCCCGGCCCGGCCCATGCCCGAGCCAGCAGCGGTGACAATACCGATTTTATTTTGCAGTCGCATGTTTATGATTCCCCCGGTTCAACCAGTTTCCATGGGCAAGGAAGGATCCTTGGCCCACTCAGACAGTGACGCGTCGTAAATCTTCACATTGGTGTGTCCCAGCATCGTCAGGATCAGCGCATCGGCGCTGGCGGCGATGCCACCACCGCAATACGCGATGACCGGGCGGTTCATCGCGCCAACGGAATCGAAACGGCGGCGCAGTTCATCGGGCGGCAGGAATGTGTTGGTCTCGGGATCGAGCAAATGCGCCGCCGGCAGGTTGACGCTGCCGGCGATTCGGCCCGGGCGGCCGTAGCTATTGCCGCCTGAACCCGTGTGCTGCCCTGGCTGCAACGCGTTCAACGTGCAAATGCCGCTATCGCCGATCGCCGCCTTGACCTCATTCTTGCCAACCATGAGGTCGCGGACTTCTCGAGCCGTGAACGTGCCCGGTTTCGCGGCTGGGCTGGGGCCAGTTTCAATGGGACGGTTCTCTTTCGCCCATTTGACCCAACCGCCGTTCAAGACGGCCGCGTTGTCGTGGCCAAATTCCCGCAGCAGCCACCACACGCGGCTGGCCCACCACGCGCTGCCCGTGCTGTAGGTGATTACCTTCGTGTCGTTGTTGATTCCGAAGCGGCGCATCGCGGCGGCGAAGTCTTCCGGCCGCTGGCGCATGAACCGTGTGGCCGCGGTGGTGTCCGATACGTCGGTGGACACATCGATGAACAGCGCCCCTTTGATGTGGCCCTTCTCGTAATCCGCGCGGCCTGGCACGACATCATAGGTGATCGCGGGGTTGGGGATCAGGTGCGTGGTACAGTCCAGGACGGCGACCTTCGGGTCGTCGAGATGCTGGGCGAGCCAATCGGTCTCGACCAGGAACTCGGGGTGTGTGAAACCAGCCATGATTCAATGACCCGGCGCTAGTTCAGCAAGTTCAATGACGACGTTTCCGGTCGCCGATGGATCCAGGAACACGATCTTGGAGCCGCCGTGTCCGGTCTTCCATGTCTCACTTTGCAGCTTGACGTTTTTCGCCTTCAACTCGGCGATGGCGCCCTCGATGTCCTCGACCTCGAAGCAGATATGAAACAGGCCCGTGCCTTTTTGCTCGATCCATTTGGTGACGCCAGAGTCCGGGCCCTGGCCCTCGAGCAATTCCAGATAGGTCTCGCCCACCGGCAACATCGCGAGGCGCGTCTGGCCAATTTGCTCCTCGTATTCGAGTTCGAGGCCGAAGGTGTCGCGCATCAGGCCCAGTGACTGCTTCAGGGAGTCGACGGCGATCGCGATGTGTTCAACACGCTTGATTTTCATTGTAACTTCCTCCGGTACGGCGGGCTTCGGGCAAATCAGGGGCAAACGGTCGCACAGGCGGCGTCCGCTGTCACCCGTCAGGAGATCGTGACGCCGCTGTCGACCGGATAGACGTGGCCGGTGACCATGCGGGATTCTTCCGACGCGAGGAACACGGCCATGTTGGCGATATCCTCGGGCTCGATCAGCCCCACGAGATGGGCGTTCGCGAGTTTATCAAGCGCGGGGTTGCCCGCGACGAGCTTGCGGACGCGCTCGGTCATGGTGGCCGACGGGGCGATGGCATTGACCCGCACATTCTGGGGCGCGAATTCCACGGCCATGGAGCGGGTCATGGCGGCGACACCGCCCTTGGCAGCCGTATAGCAGTCACGGCCAGGGATGCCCATCAGCGCGACGTTGGACGACATGTTGATAACCGATCCACCGCCGGATTTGATGATCGCGGGAACGCCGAAACGGCAGCCCAGGAACGTTCCGAACAGGTCGAGTTTGATGACCCGCCAGAATTCCTCGATGGGCGCGTCAATGACGGTGTTGTCGATGTTGGTCGAGCCACCGGCGTTGTTGTGCAGGACGTGCAGCGCGCCGTAGTGCTGGACGGCCTTCGCGATGGCGGCCTGGATGCTGTCGGGCTCTGTCACGTCGGTGGGAATGGCGATGCAATCGCCGCCGGCCTGGGCAATGAGCTGCGCGGTTTGCTCGCCGGCCGCGGCGTTGAGCTCGGCGATGACGACACGGGCGCCCTCGGCGGCCATTTTCTGGGCCGTGGCGCGGCCTATGCCGGTGCCGGAGCCGGTGATGAGGGCGACTTTTCCTTGGAGGCGGGGCATTTTTGGGGTCTCCGGCTGTTGGGGGGTCTTAAGGGGGACACGGATTGCGCGGATTTTGGCACGGATTTCACGGGAAGGGACCCCCGCCGGCGGGTGTCCCCTGGCCCCGGGTCTTCCCTGGGCCGTTAACGCGTTGCGGCGATGGCTTTGAGTTCGTACCCAGCATCACGGAGACTCGTGGCGCATGGGATCCTCGTGTCACGCACGAGGATGACGATGGTGGGGCATTGCGGTCGAGAGTCAGTCGTCATGGCTGCTGGTGTAGGGTAGTATAGATGCTTCTGCCGGTGCATACCGCTCAGCTCTTAACGTATCCAAGGCCCAGTGGTCGCCGCGTTGGATTGCTGAGAAAATTCAATGCCGCATCCTCGACCGGCGGCATCGGGCGGCGTGTTCCATAAGTTGAGCAAACCGAGCCACGGGCATCCAGCCAGCCAAAAGAAATCAAATCTCGCGTGGAACCCGTGTCCACCCTACTTGCCCGTGCCCAGCACTACCCCGCCAGGCAAACACCAGTCCAACCCGGCAAGCAAATCGCCCCCGCCAATCCCCTACCGGCTCAACTCCCGCGTCATGTCATCGATCCCATTCACGGTCAGCGGAAACATCCGTCCCGACATCAGATCGTTCATCATCGTGATGGAACGCACATGGCCCCAACTTTGTTTCGGCGTTGGGTTCAACCAAGCCGCGCGGCGGTAATGGCCGGCCAGGCGCTCGATCCACACCGTTCCCGATTCCTCGTTCCAGTGTTCCACCGAGCCACCCGGCATCGTGATCTCGTACGGGCTCATCGCGGCGTCCCCCACGAAGATCAGCCGGTAATCCGGTCCATAGGTCCGCAGCACCTGCCACGTCGGAATCACTTCCTCGTGCCGCCGCCGATTGTTTTTCCATACCCGTTCATAGGGGCAGTTATGGAAATAGTAATACTCCAGGTGCTTGAACTCCGATCGCGCGGCCGAGAACAATTCCTCGGTCAGTTTCACGTGGTCGTCCATCGAACCGCCGATATCCAGGAACAGCAGCACCTTCACGTTATTGTGCCGCTCCGGCACCATCTTCAGGTCCAGCGAACCCGCGTTGTTCGCGGTCGATTTGATCGTATCCGGCAGGTCAAGTTCCGTCGCCGCGCCCTGACGCGCGAAGCGCCGCAACCGGCGCAGCGCGATCTTCATTCCGCGCGTGCCCAGTTCCACGGTATCGTCCAGATCGCGGAACTCCCGCTTGTCCCAGACCTTCACCGCGGTGCGGTTGCGCGACTTTTCCTGACCGATCCGCACGCCTTCGGGGTTGTATCCCTGGGCCCCGAATGGCGACGTACCGGCGGTGCCGATCCATTTCGAGCCACCCTGGTGGCGTTCCTTCTGTTCCGCCAGCAGTTCCTTCAGGCGGTCCATGATCGCCTCGAACCCGCCCAGGGCCTCGATCTTCGCCATCTCCTCCGGCGATAACATCTTTTCCGCCAGCTTGCGCAACCACTCCTCGGGCAGATCCTCGACCTTAACCCCTTCTGGCGGTTCCAGCCCCTTGAAGCACGCGGCGAAGACGCGGTCGAATTTGTCCAGATGCCGCTCGTCCTTCACCAGGGTGGCGCGCGCGAGGTAATAGAAATCCTCCACGCTGTACTCCGCGACGCCGGCCCGCATCGCGCCCATCAGCGTCAGATACTCGGTGATGGATGTGGGCAGTCCGGCGGAGCGTAGCCCCAGGATCAGGTGCGAGAACATCAGCCACCCCGCCGTGCGAGGAAGGCGAGCCTTTCGAACAGATGCACATCCTGTTCATTCTTCAGCAGCGCGCCATGAAGTGGCGGGATCACCACCGTTTTCTCGTTGCTGCGCAGCGCCTCGACAGGCATGTCCTCGACCATCAACAGCTTCAGCCAGTCCAGCAATTCCGACGTCGCGGGCTTCTTCTTCAGGCCTGGCACGTCCCGGATCTGGAAGAACACATTCAATGCCTCCCGCGCCAGATCGTTGCGGATATCGGGATAGTGCGACCGCACGATCCGTTCCATCGTCTCGCGGTCCGGGAAGCGGATGTAATGGAAAAAACAGCGGCGCAGAAAGGCGTCCGGCAATTCCTTCTCGTTGTTCGACGTGATGATCACGACCGGGCGATGCGTTGCCACGATGGTTTCCCGCGTCTCATAGACAAAAAACCGCATCCGATCGAGTTCCAGCAACAGATCGTTGGGAAACTCGATGTCCGCTTTGTCCACTTCGTCGATCAGCACCACCACCGGCTTGTCGGCCGAGAAGGCGTCCCACAGCTTCCCATGGATGATGTAGTTGGAGATGTCATGCACGCGTTCGTCGCCCAACTGCCCGTCACGAAGGCGGGACACGGCATCGTACTCGTACAGACCCTGCTGCGCCTTGGTGGTCGATTTGATGTGCCACTCGATCAGCGGCATCCCCAGGGCTTCCGCGACCTCGTGCGCCAGCACGGTCTTGCCGGTGCCGGGCTCACCCTTCACCAGAAGGGGACGCTGCAACGTGACGGCGGCGTTGACCGCGACCTCCAGGTCGCGGGAGGCGATATAGCGTTCTGTACTTTTGAACCCGGCCACCGATGGCTCCTTGACAACAAATTTCCACGCTAGTTACGGGCCAACCGGGCCGTCCCGCAAGTCCAAGCCGTCTCAGGCGATCGGGCAGCCCACGATATGCTGCTGATAGGCCGGACGCTGGCACAGCCGGTTGTACCAGTCCCGCAGCGCCGGGATCTCGGGACGGGTCAGCCCCAGGTAATCCATCCCGAACCACCGGTGCGCATGCACGCCCCAGGGTATGTCGCAAATCGTGAATTCCTTGCCGCCGATATAACCATCGCGGGCCAAGGCGGGCTCGATCATGCGCCAGGCGCGGGTGGTCTCCTCGATCGACTGAGCGATCGCGGCCATGTCACGTTTGTCCGCGGGCGTCCGGACCAGCCCCCAGAACACCCCGCCCATGGGCCGGTTCAGAACGGTCTGCTGCGCGTCCATCCACCGGTCGATATTGGCCCGCGTATGCGCCTCCGCGGGCCAGAGCGGCGACCCGGGTGCGTAGGAGGCATACAGATAACGCAGGATCACGTTGCTTTCCCACAGCGTGAAATCGTCTTCCTGCAGCGTCGGCACCAGGCCCGTCGGATTCATCCCGCGGTATTCCGGCGTGTCGGTCTTGCCAAACGCCCCACCGACATCGATCCGGTCGAACGCCAGACCAAGTTCGCCGAGCCCCCAAAGTACTTTCATGACGTTGCTCGAGGTGGCTCGGCCCCAGACGATCCGGCGCATCTTTTTCTCCATGAATGCGCGGGCATTCCCCGCGAGGTCCCACAGTATGCCCGGGTCCCGGTGGCGGCAACTTGCACCCCGGTGCGGGCAAGTCCATGTCACGCGCATGAGAGCGCCGTCATTCCCAACCCTGGCACCCCGTTCCCTGGCCCTGGCCAGCACGCTTGCCGCGGGCGCGGCACTGGGCCTTGCCCTCGCCTCCGAGACATGGGGCGAACTGGTGCCATGCACGTTGTGCCTGCTGGAACGCTGGCCCTACCGCATCGCGATCGTGCTCGGCCTGGCCGCGGCGGCGGTGCCGTCCTGGCTCACGCGGCCGCTGCTGGCGCTGCTCGCGTTCACGATCCTCGCGGGGGCGGCGATCGCGGGCGTCCATACGGGCGTCGAGTTCCATTGGTGGCCGAGTC
>Ga0302322_100002805_pt1 | contig 14814 bp, 11 predicted proteins | sample Fen_T0_2_FD_203757 | JGI IMG/M metagenome (GOLD analysis project Ga0302322, IMG submission 203757) | Peat permafrost microbial communities from Stordalen Mire near Abisko, Sweden - Fen_T0_2 | ecosystem: Environmental > Terrestrial > Soil > Wetlands > Permafrost | place: Sweden: Abisko... | reverse complement strand
TGAGCGGCGCGGACCAAAAGACGCTGCCCGTGATCTGGTCGGCCATCGGTGGGGGACTGCGCTTCGCCTCGGCGTGGGGAAAACTGTCGGTCGCCGATGAGATCTACTGCGTGCAAGGGTACGACCTTGCCGCGCGAGACCAGACGCTCAACCTGCAGCGCGATTTGGTTGCCTACGATGGCGCGCGGGTTGCGGTGGGAAACCGGATTGCGCTTTCCAGCGGTCCCTTCACGCTATGGTACTCGCTGTATTGGAACCCCATGCGCTTCGGCCGCCAGTTGATCATGCAGGCCCTTGATCTCACGGTGTGGCGGCCCGCCATTCCCATCCTGAACCGGCTGGCCCTGGGCGTGGGGGCCGTGCGTGCGCATATCTCGGCCGACGAAAGCTTCGGCCGGACAGACGCGGTGGCGGGCGCGGGCGCCTACTTCCACTTCGCCGACTATGTTTGGTTGCGGGCCTACTTGGGTGATTGGATCTACTTGCAGGCGCGCAGCGGCCTGGCAACCTTTGACAACCGGGCTGGCCTTTTCTACGACGCCAACCGGGCCGACGGGAACGATGGATCGCACCACAATGTCGCACTGGTCGTTGAACATGCAGGCGCGCAGGCCAGCCTGGCCTACTTTTGGAATTTCGAGAAGGTCGATGAGGTCGCAAACGATCTTCTTCGCCTGACGGTGTCCTATGCGTTCTAGGTCATGCCTTCTCCTCGCCGCCGCGCTGGTTTCAACCGGCGCCGGTTGCGCGGATTTCCACCGCGGGCCCGCGCCTACCGATGGGGGCCAGCGCACCGACGGCGCGCAAGTCGCGGATCCGGCGTTCGAGAAACTCGTGTATCCCATCCTTGAACTCAATTGCGAGGATTGCCATTCGGCGGGCCGGGAGGCTTCGGCCTCAAGGCTCGTGCTCACCGGCAACGCGGGGCTGGACCGCGCCATGGTCGTGGCCCTAGTCACCCCGGGCAATCCCGGCGACAGCAAGTTGCTGCTTCAGCAGAGCCTTGCCAGTCATACCGGCGGCGAGCGCCTTGCCCCGGACAGTCTGGAATACCAAACCATTGCCTTCTGGATTCAGGGCCTCGACACGACGGCTCGGTGAAGGATCGTTGGGAACGATGGTTGGTGGCTCGCAGGATCGACGTCAGTCATGAACCCGGATGCGGTGAACAGCGCCTCGCTCGATGTCCTTGTCGAACGCTTTCCCGAGGAGTGGGAAATCGTGGGACGCAACCTGGTCGCCGCCACCGCCAGCCATCGCCCCCAGGATATCGAGGCTTTTGTTCTGCGCGCTCGCGAAGAGGCCGCGCCCTGGCAGCGGCGCGTGGACAAGAGCCACAAGAATCCCAAGGTCCTGGCCAGCGCGTTGCCGTTTATCGTGCGCGCCCGCATGGCGTTCCTGGCCGCCCAGCAAGCGGTTCAGGCGGCGGCTCTAGGCGGCGCCTCCGGACGCGTCCGCTTCGGGCTGTGGAGCGGCTTCCTGGTGCAGAAGCTTTTCTTCGCGCGCGGGCTTGTGCGCAAGCCGGTCTCCATGCGCGCCTTCCGCCGGTGGTGGCCGTGGGTCACCCAAAAACGCTTGCTCATGCCGCTGGTCGAGCCGCGCGGGATCTATGCCTTCTACTCGCAAGAGCTGATCCTCGCGCTGGCCGAGCGCATCGGGGAGCGCGCCTGTCTAGAAATCGCCGCTGGCGACGGCACGCTGTCGCGATTTCTTGCCGAGGCTGGCGTGCAGCTTCGCGCCACCGACGACCAAAGCTGGTCGCGGGCCATCCAGTTTCCCGCGGACGTCGAGAAGCTGGAGGCAACCCTCGCCTTGGCACGCTACCAGCCGAAGGTGGTGCTGTGCGCCTTTCCACCGCCACGGAATGCCTTCGAACGGGCGGTCTTCCGCACGCCGTCCGTGGAGCTATACGTGGTTCTGACCACGCACCACAAGTTCGCGGCGGGCGACTGGGCGGCTTACGAAAGCCAGACCGATTTCGTGCTGCGGTCCGATGCGGAGGTGGACCGCTTGCTCTTGCCACCCATGATCGATCCGCGGGTGCTGGTGTTCGAGCGCAAGCCTGCGTCTGCCCCTGCGTCTGCCCCTGCTCTTGGGGCGGATTGAGGTGTAGAACATACCTGTCATGGCACGCATCCTAGTCGTCGAAGACGAAGTCGATATTCGTCAAATCCTGGCCTACAACCTCGGCCAAGCGGGACACGAGGTGTTCACTGCCGATCGCGGGTCCGTGGCCCTGGATTTGGCGCGCAAGGAGCTGCCAGATCTGGTGCTACTTGACCTCATGCTGCCGGACATCTCGGGACTGGAGGTCTGCCGGCAGCTCAAGAGCGATCCGGCGTTGCGTGAAGTTCCGGTGATGATGCTAACGGCCCGCAGTGAGGAGATCGATCGTGTGGTGGGCTTCGAACTCGGTGCGGACGACTATGTGGTTAAGCCGTTCAGTGTCAGGGAGCTGATGCTGCGGGTGCAAGCCGTGCTTCGTCGTGCGCGTCCCGCTACCCCAGGCCCCAAATCTGAGTCCGAAGACGAATTGATCTTTGGCCGCCTGCGCGTGGATCGAAGCGCGCATCGCACGTGGGTTGAGGGCGAGGAAATCACGCTCACACCGCTTGAGATGAAACTGCTGTGGACGCTGTACCAGCGCCGCGGCCGGGTCCAGACCCGCGCCACCTTGCTTGACGAGGTGTGGGAGGCCAGCCCGGAAAACAACACGCGCACGGTGGACACCCACATCAAACGACTGCGGGAAAAGCTGGGACTGGCCGGCGCCTACGTGGAAACCGTGCGTGGCATTGGCTACCGATTCGCGGCCTCGGCCGACAAGCCGGAAGACACGTCTGGCGAATAGCCAGGTTGGTACCGAGGCGCCGTCTGGCTAGCGATCGTCGCCTCGGCCGGCCATGGCACGGGGATCAGGCCGTGACCGGCGCGCGGCCGTCACGCTTGGCGAAGACGCTGGACCAGCGGATGCGGCCGGTGAGCATCATGAGCACGAACAGGGTCAGGGTGGCGAGCACGCTGATGGTGAGGCCGGTGTAGCCGCGGGCGAAGTGGGCCAGGGAGAAACCGACCTGGTAGACCAGTTGGCAGATGGCCACTTCGCGGAAGGCGAAGCGGGGCGAGATCACCAGGCGCATGTAGCTGACCACCATGATGATGCTGGCGGTGCTGGCGATGACGAAGGCGCCGGTGATGTGGACGTGATCCACGCAGTAGGCGAACAGCAGGTGAAACGAGAAGAAGGCACCGGCGATGGCCAGGTAATTGGCGGGGTGGATGTCCAGCTTTTGCAGCACGCTGAGCGCGAAGAGCAGGATGAAGAAGAGCAGCAGCGATATGGGCGCCGTGGCGGTGAGCTGGTTGGCGAGTTCGCCGGGCTGGATGCGCTCGGGCATGACCAGTCCCATGGACTGGCCGGTCAATACCTGACGGAAGTCCCAGACCAGGTCCCAGCCCTTGCCGTTTTGTTTTCGCGACGACGGCGAAAGCGAGCCGCGCGGGTAGTCGATGGCGCCGAAGTCACACCGGATGGCGAGGTTGAAGTCGCGCAGGCTGGCCACGCCATCCGCTGGCGCGTAGGCCCAGGTGTCCCGGCCGCGGGTCTTGTAGTGCACGGACAATTCGACTTTCTGACCAGCCATCACGGGCAGCGAAACCGCCACCGTGCCGCGCTCTGGGCGCAGCTCGTGGGCCAGGTCGCGCCCATCGACGACGAAGCGGAAATCGTCGTACATGGAATCCGGCGCGGGGAAGGTGAAGGCCAGGTCCAGCGTGCCGGCATTGGGCTCTTCGTGCAGATAGCTCCAGCGACCCTCGAAGACGGTGTCGTAAAGCGAGTACCACATCAGGCCCTTGAGCCGCTGGTCGAGGTGGATGTCGGCATCGACGCGCGTGCTCGAAGGAAACATCGACTTGGCGTGGTCGTCCCACACGGTTTCGCGCACCACGCGCTTGCTGCCCTTCTTGTCGCCTTCTTCCGTGCGCTCGACGATGCGGGCGGTCTTCCAGCGGAAGTTGAGGGCAGGGGCGTTTTGCCGTTGCTCTTGGCCCCACAGGCTTTGCACCTCGGGGCCGAGGCGTTCGCCTTGACTGGCGGTGCGACTGGCGGTGGTGGCGCCGAGGATTGCCCAGCCGATGCATGCCCCGGTGAAGACTGCGATAATGGCGATGATGCGTCCGATGGTGATCATGCAGCCACATTGCCTGCGCGAGGTTGCAGTGCGATGGTGGGGGCGTGGAAAGCTGGCGAAGAAGTCGTGCAGAACTTGTGCAACTAGGCACACGGGGAGATGCCCATGACTGACGGGCAGGTCATCCTGATCGTCGATGACGACGCACACATCCGCAACGTCGTGCGCTTTGCCCTGCAAAAGGCGGGCTTCGTCACGGTCGAGGCCGCCAACGGTGTGCAGGCCCTGGCCGAGGCCGAGGCACGCAAGCCCGACTTGGTGGTGCTCGACATCATGATGCCCGAGATGGACGGCACCGAGGTGTGCCGCCGCTTGCGTGCCCGTTGCCGCGTGCCCATCATCTTCCTGTCTTCGCGCGACGAGGAGATCGACCGCATCGTTGGGCTGGAATTGGGCGGCGACGACTACGTCAGCAAACCCTTCAGCCCGCGCGAGCTGGTGGCCCGGGTGCGCGCGGTTTTGCGCCGGGCGAATCCCTTGGACGAGCAGGACGCGGAAAATGACAATGCGAAGGCGCGCCAAGCGAAGGTGCTGGGCCGCGGCCTGCTCAAGCTGGATCTCGACGCCCACAGGGCCTTTTGGGACGGGCGCGAGGTTGTGCTTACCGTGACGGAGTTTGGCATCGTGCGAACCTTGCTTGGCCATCCTGGCAAGGTGTTCTCCAGGGATGAACTGATGTCCGGCGCCTACGACGAGACCACGGTGGTCAGTGACCGCACCATCGACAGCCACGTGCGGCGGGTGCGGCAGAAATTCGAGAAGGCGGGCGGGGATCCCATCCGTACCGTGTTCGGCGTGGGTTACCAGTTGGGGATTGAATGAGCCGGGCGAAAACGGGGAAGCGGCCTGTTTTGCTTGGCCTGCGCTCGCTCTTCGTGTTGCTAGGCTTGTTGGTCCTGTTCATCGCCGGCGCGGGGTTGGTGCTGTTTCGCGTGTACGACAATCAGCTCATCCGACAGACCGAGGCCGAGCTGATCGCCCAGGGCACGTCGGTGGCCAGTAGCTACAAGCAGGCCGTGCTCGCGGCCATGGCGCAGCAGTCAGCCGCGGATTCGAGCTATGGCAACGCCATCGCCGAGGCGTTCCGCGTCCTCTATGATCCAAGTCTGCCACTCAGACCGCGCCCCGCGACTCTAGCCCTGGGCAGCGAGGCTGTCAGGCCGCCCGCCGAGGCCGCGCGCCCGCCGGCACTGCCGCCCGATCCCTTGGCCCTGGCAGCGGGCGCGGCGCTGGCGCCAATTCTACAAGAAACCAAGCAGACCACGCTGGCAGGCATTCGCGTGGTCGATTTTCGCGGCACGGTGGTGGCCAGTAGCAACCTTGAACTTGGCCAAAGCCTGGCCCATCGCGAGGAGGTGCGCCGTGCCCTGGCGGGTGAGCGTGTGAGCCTGTTTCGCAGGCGCGTCTCGGACGAACCCGCGCCTTCCTACGGGTCGCTCAGCCGCGAGACCGGCGTGCGCGTGTTCGTGGCCTTGCCCGTGGTGGCGGACGCAAGGGTGCTGGGCGCGGTGGTGCTGTCGCGAACGCCAATGACTTTGGGAAAAGCCTTCTACCAAGATCGCTTCAGCTTGCTTTCGGTGGCGGGAATTTTGATCGCGGCGGTGCTGGCGGTTTCCTTGCTGGCCGCTGCCTTGATCGTGCGTCCGGTGCGCGCCCTCATCTATCAGACCCAGGCCATCGCGGCGGGCGATGCCGGCGGTGCCAATCCGGTGGCTCATCCAGGCACGCGCGAGATTGCACAGCTCTCGCACGCTTTCGCGACCATGGCGGCGCGCCTGTCCGAGCGGGCGGCCTATATCAAGGGCTTTGCCGCCAGTGTCTCGCACGAATTCAAGACGCCGCTGACTGCCATCCAGGGCACGGCGGAGCTGCTGCGCGATCACGGTGAGGCAATGGCCGCAGAGGAGCGCGAACGGTTCCTGGTCGACTTGATGGTGGACACCCAGCGCCTGGACACGCTGGTTCATCGCGTGCTGGAACTGGCCCGCGCGGACATGCTGGCGCCAACGGACGAGCGAACCTTGGTGGCGGAGGCCGTGGCCAAGGTCGTGGCGCGGGCGCGCGCCGCGGGGATCACCGTCGAGGAAAGCGGCGTAAAGGGTACTGGCCAGGTCAAGATGGCAGGCGAAACTCTGGTGGCGATCTTGAACTCTCTTGCGGACAATGCCCTCGCGCACGGCGGTCGAGGTATCTCGCTGCGCATCGACGCACGCAGGACCGAGACGCCATCGTCAGCCGTCATGATCGACGTCAGCGACAACGGCCCCGGCATCTCCGAGGCCAACCGCGCCCGCATCTTCGACCCCTTCTTCACCACCGCCCGCGATCACGGCGGCACCGGTATGGGCTTGACCATCGCCCGCGCGCTTCTGCACGCCCACGGCGGCGCCATCGACCTTGTGCCATCCCCGTCGGGCGCGTGCTTTCGTCTGACAATCCAGGCTTGAAGTTATCCTGGCGGTCCAAGCCGCAGTTGGGCCAGGTCGCAAAGACGCATGCCCGAGCGGCGTAGGCGACTGATCTCGTCGCACAGGCTGGCGCCGAAAATGGCGAAGTCGTCGGTGCCCAGGGCAATCTTCACGCCAGCGGCCAGCAGCGTGCGAATGGGATGAGCATCGTAGGAGCCCGCCACGCCCATGGCGATGTTGCTGGCGATACCTAGGTTGAGCTGGGTTTCCCGAGTGGCCAATTCTTCCAGCAACCGCGGATCGTGAATCGCGGAGACTCCGTGTTGGATGGCGTCCACGTCCAAGATCTCCAGGGTCTCCCGCACGCGCTCGGGCCCGCAGGTTTCGCCGGCATGGGCCTTGAGCGCCAGGCCGCGCTCGCGCGCAAGGCGGAAGAAACGCTGAAATTCGCGCAGATCCCCCGCGCGTTCGTCGTCGTACAGGTCCACGCTGCAAAATACCCCGGAATCAAGAAAGGCAGAAAAGAGCGGCCACAGACGTTCGGGCGGCACGCGCCGGTTGATGCCGATCTCAGGCGCGAAACGCAGGCGGCCGGCCACGCGGTCTCGTTCTTCGGCGATGATTTCGATCACCGCGTGCGGCGAGACGTCGATGTGCGTGGGCAAGAGCAAATCGATGCTGGCCTCGGCGTAGACCACACCTTCACCGGCCATGCGTTCCAGGCCCCCGCGTAGCAGCGCGCGAACGCCGTCCAGGCTGCGGATGGCCGGAAATAAATTCGCGGCTAGGTATCCACCGAATTCGCCGAAATTGCGAAAACGTGGCGGCGGCAATGGCAGCCTGTAGCCCAGCACCTGCTCGTAAGTCGAAAGCGGGCAGTTGAGCAGGGCGTGGCAGTGCACGTCCGCCTTGGGCAAGGCGCGCAGCCGTGCCTGGCCCTCGTCGCTCTTTGAGAGCAGGGCTTCGGCCAGTCGATCCTCGGGGATGGTGGTGAGGTTGGGCATATGGATATCTGGGAAGTCTAACATTCCCGAGCTTTCGTGCCTGATCCCTGCTGCGCCTTGCGTGAAGGTCGCATCCATAGAATGATTGCGCCATGAGTGGAGATAGTGTGGAGGCGGACTCGCCCATCTTGCGTTGGTTGCTGGGCCCAAGTCCGCGCATCTTGGATGCGGAGGATCGGCCTGGGGCCAGGCTACTGGCGGCGCTTGAGATCGTCCACCTAGCAGCGACCTTGTCGGGAACCGTGGCGGCGAGTGTCTTTCGCTTGCACTGGGTGAAGGACTCGCGCCTTTGGGGCCCGCTCGGGCTGGCATTGCTGGTCTGCACGTTGCTAATCCTGGTCTCGTACATCCTGGTGCGCGGCGGGCGCTACCGCTGGGGACTTGGCATCTACATCACGGCCACGGCGATTTTTCCGTTGTCGGCCCCGTTCGCCGGAGAGCCTCCTCACGAAATGGGACTTCTGGCCACGGCGATTATCCCCGTGCTGATCGTGGCCACGTTTTTGTCGCGCGGCTGGGTCGTCGCTGTGGCAACTGCGATCGCGGGAATTGCCGTGGCCGAGCTGTCGCTATTGCCGCTGGCTGGAACCGAGGCCATGGAGGGATTCGCTATCGCACTCACCCTGCTCGCCAGCAGTGGACTGATGGTGGTGTTGCGCGGTCACCAGCGGCAGATCGAATCCCTGCGCATGCGGCAGCTTCACGATAGCCAGCTGGCGCTGCGGACCAGCGAAGAGCGTTTGCGTGCGCTGGTGGGTACCTCGCGCGATCTTATCGTGGTGCTGGATGCCAGTGGGAAACGGCGAGACGCCTTCGGTGCCATTGAGGCCATCTCTGGCTATCAAATGAGCGATCGCGATCCGCTGGCTCATTTCGAAGCCATGCACCCCGAGGATCGCCCGCGCGTGCAGCGGGAATTCGCGGCGCTGGTCGGGCTTCCCGGCGAGGTTGTGCGCACGGAATGGCGTCACCTGCGTGGGGACGGCACCTACCGCTGGTGGGAGGGGCTGGCGGCCAATCGGTTGGGGCAAGCGGGCGTGGATGGCATCGTCATCAACATCCGCGACGTCTCGGATCGCAAAGCGGCCGAGGAGGCCTTGCGCCGCAATGAGCTGCGCTACCGCACACTTTTTGAGACGGTCACCGATGGAATCTTCCTGTTGCTTCGTGATGGGCAACTGGTCGAGGTGAACGATGCTGCTTGCCGCATGCTGGGCTACACCCGTGACGAGCTTCTCTCCATGCGCATGGATGAGATCGCCCCGCCTGACAAACAGGATGACTTGCACGACATCAATCGCCAGGTGGCAGAAAAGGGCCACCTGATATTCGAGGCTAGCCATCGCCGGAAGGACGGCTCGGTCTACCCCGTGGAAGTGGCGGCCAGTGAGATCGAGCTGGATGGGGTGCCGGCCTTCATGGGCGTGGCCCGCGATATCACCGATAGATTGCGCGCCGATGCGGAGAAGCTGCGCTTGCAGGAGCAACTTCAGCAAGCCGCGAAAATGGAATCCATCGGCCGGCTTGCCGGTGGCGTCGCGCACGACTTCAACAACCTGCTCACCGCCATCCTGGGCAACGTGGATCTGGCGCTGCAAGAACTGCGCAGCGGCGCAAATCCCCAGGAGACCGTGGCAGAAATTCGCAGCGTCGCCTTGAGCGCGGCAACGGTCACGCGCCAGCTCCTCGCATTCTCGCGCAAGCATGTGATCGAGTCGCGACCCATGGACATGAACGATCTCATTGGCCGCATGCCGCGCATGCTTTATCGCCTGATCGGCGAGGACATCGTCATGCGCACCGTGGCCGGCCAGGGGCTTGGCACCGTGTGCGTGGATGCAGGGCTTATGGAACAGGCCATCGTCAACCTGGTGGTCAATGCCCGCGACGCCATGCCCACGGGGGGAACGCTGGTTATCGAGACCGCCGATGTCACTCTGGACGAGGACTACGTGCGCACCCACCCGCTGGCAACGCCCGGCCGTCACGTCCTGCTGGCCATCAGCGACACCGGCCAAGGCATGTCGGATGAAATCAAGCGCCACATCTTCGAGCCCTTCTTCACCACCAAGCCGCGCGGACAAGGCACGGGCCTGGGCCTGGCCACCACCTACGCGGCGGTACAGCAGAGCAAGGGCAGCATTGATGTCTACTCAGAGCTGGGAAAAGGCACGACCTTCAAGATCTACCTGCCCGTGATAGCCGGACCGTCGGAGCGGCTGGCCACGCGCTTGCCGGTCGGCGGAGCGAGCTTGCCCAGGGGCACGGAAACCATTCTGGTGGCCGAAGACGACGATCGGGTGCGTGACATGGTGGCGCGCTCGCTGGCCGAGGCTGGCTACGAGGTGCTGGTGGCCAGCAACGGAGCTGAAGCTTTGGCCATGGCGACGGAGCGAAAGACGCCCATTCACCTTCTACTGACCGACGTGGTCATGCCGGTAATGAACGGCCGCGAGCTGTCCGAACGGTTGGCCGGGATCCACCAAGAGACGCGGATCCTCTTCACCTCGGGCTACACCGGGAACATCATCGCCCACCACGGCGTGTTGGAACAGGGCACGGAATTTCTGAGCAAGCCCTACACTCTGGACGTGCTAGCCGCGCGCGTGCGCCGCGTGCTCGACGGGACCAAGGGCGCGTAGCGGGCTCCCAGCATAGTCGGACTGGAAAGTTTTTCGAGCCAAAAGGGCGACTTGGCGGAACTGTGACCAAAGAGGAATGACCATGATTCAAACACGACGATTGGGTACCGGGATCTGTCTTGCCTGGTTGATTACCGCGTGCGGTTCTGGGGGCAACGGTTCCTCCGGCGCTGGCGGTAGCGTCGGAAAGGGTGGGACGACCGGCAATCCGACCGGCGGAACGACCGGAGGGACGACCGGCAATCCGACCGGCGGAACCACCGGCGGGACCACCGGTGGTTCGAACGGCGGGACCACCGGCGTTTCGAACGGCGGGACCACCGGCAATTCGAACGGCGGGACCACCGACAACCCCCAAGGCGGAAAAACCGGGACTCAGACCGGTGGTAGCACCACCCCGCCGACCGGCGGATCAACCACAGGCACGGGTGGGACGGGCGGAAGCGGCGGCGGAACGGCCACCGCTGGGACGACCGGAACCGCGACCGGTGGCAAGTCCGGAGGGACCGGCGGCCAAGCGGGGAAGCCCGGGTCTGGGGGGCAGGCCGGCGGCACCGGGGTCGATGGCGGCTTGGTGGTGAGTGGCTGCGTCGGCGGCAAGGCATGGCCGACGGCAAACCCCACCGCGGCGGGACCGTTCACGGTTGCGGCCGACAAAGGCGTGGGGCCCTTGGCGGGCTACACCCCCGATCCGATCTACGGAGATCAGCAACAACACTTCAATATTTATCGCCCGAAGGATCTCGCGACCAGCGGGTACTGCCACCCCGTCCTGGTTTGGGCGAACGGCCACACCGACAATCCCGAACCGAATCCCCCGTTGTGCGTCACTGACTCGGCCGCCAACAAGTGGTGTGGACAGTACTTGCCCATGATGAATCATCTCGCCTCGCACGGCTTCGTGGTGATTGCATCGCTCAGCACCACCACCTCCAAGGGCGATCCGCTGCCCACCATCGCCGGTTTGGACTGGCTGCTCAAGCAGGCCGAGGATTCGACCAGCCCCTATTATCACCGCCTCGATACGGCCAACATCGGGCAACTCGGCCACTCGGAGGGCGCGATGTCGACCTGCATGGTCGCCTCCGAACCTCGCTACAAGGCCCTCGCATCGATTTGCGGCACCACGACGCTCAAGGGTGTTCACACCCCGTTCCTGTTCTTCTGCGGCGGAAAAGACACGGTGGTGGGCTGCGATAACCCTAGGACCGCCTTCCTCTCGGTCACTGACCAGCCTGCCATCCTCATCGACGAGCTGAACTCGGACCACGGCAGCTGGGTCTACCAAGGCGCCAAGGGAGTCTCGCTTTCCATGGCTGCCGCGTGGTTCAGGGTTCACCTGATGGGCGACACCGCGAACCGCAAGTATTTCTACGGCGCGAATTGCACCTTCTGCACCGACAGCCGCGTGAAGGTCGAGCAGAACAGCTTGATGTCGCAGTAGGCGGACATCAAAAAAGGCGGCGGCTGCGCCCAGCCTGCCTGCGCCCAAAAGATGGACATACCGGAATCGTCGGCAGCGGAAGTCAGGGAATCAAGCTGGGCCTCCTCGGTTCTTCCCTGGGGCAGGACGGTCCGAAGACAGCAGCGACAGCGGTGCTGTCTCCACCTTGGCTTGGGCAGCTGAGAAGGGCCTTACCGGCGATGGCGTGACGTCCTTGGCCGTGATGGTTGGAAAAGGTGCACGGGGTGGGTGGGCACCTGCCACGGCCGCCGGTGCCGAGGGCGAGGTGAAGACCCTGGCCGCGCTGGTCAGCGGAGGCGTGACAGGTCTTGGCGTGACCGGCGAGGTGAAGGCCCTGGCCGCGGGTGCGCTTCGCTGTTCGTGCTCCGCTTGCAGTCGTAGCTCGTTGCCCAGGCTGACACGTAACTCTTTCTCGATTCGCCCGCGCAGGTCGTGCTCGATTTGCGGCTGTAGCTCGCGAACCAGCCGGGTACGGAGTTCTTGTTCGAGACTGGATCGCAGCGCCGATTCCCGGGCCGAAAGGCTGTCCGAAGTCTCTTTGTCGTACAAGGACCGCCACTCGGCGCGCGCCTCTTCCACCGCCGCCTTCTGCGCGGCCTGACGCTCATTGGCGATGGCTGCCTCCTCCTCCATCGCGTCGTACATCTGCGATGAGCCGCAGTCAGGACACCGCCGTCGCGTGAGGCCGATCCAAGCCAACCCCGCCGCCACGGCCAGCGAGCCGAGGCCAAGGCCCCAGCCGCTCGCCGGGGACCAGTGGGGTAAGGCATTCGAAGGATCCTGCCCAAGGGTAAGGGACCAAAGTCCCCCGACGGCCCCGGCGAACGCCACCAAGGCAGGAATCACCGGCGGCATGGCCGGCTTCCCAACCCCTGGGATGGCTCTTTGGCATCGTCTGCAACGCATCTGTCACCGCCTTGGCTTGCGACGTCCGTGCTCTTGGCCGTCACCCCTAGGCTAATCCTCGTCGTGCAATTCGGCGAGAATGAAATCGCCCGCGGTCTGTCGCTAGCCGTGACAGCGGCAGCGCCGCGGTCTGGGGGCGCCGCGGCCTGGAGGTCGCGCAATCCAGTCATTTTGCAGCACAGAAATGCAAGTCTGGCGCCACTGCATGCCACACGATGTGGTTCCGCAAACTTGACCTGAGCAGGCTCGGCGCGCGAGGGTTCGCATCTGTGCGCCACGAGAAACACCTTGCCTTGGATGCTCACACATGCACATGAATCGATGCCGCTTGGTCGCTCTTCCACTTCTTCTAGGGCTCCTTGCGTGTGGAGCTGAGGGAACAGGAGGCCCTGCCGGCCGAGGCGGGGCCATCGGCAGTGGCGGCATGGCAGGCGCCGGCGGTGTGGTCGGTAGCGGAGGCAGGGCCAGCTCGGGCGGCGCGACCAGTTCTGGTGGTGCGACCGGAAGCGGCGGCGCCACGGGCAAGGGTGGCACTACCGGTTCGGGCGGCGTTGCCGGAAGTGGCGGTGCCACAGGTTCGGGGGGCGCGGCAAGTTTGGGCGGCGCCATCATTTCGGGCGGTGCGACCGGAAGTGGCGGCGCGCCTCGTTCGGGTGGCGTCACGGGCAGTGGCGGCGCGATCAGCTCGGGTGGTGCGACCGGTTCGGGAGGCGCCATGGCCACGGGTGGCGCCACCGGCTCGGGCGGGACGCGGGCGACCGGAGGAAGCAGCGCTTCTGGCGGGAATTCTGGCACGGGAGGCACGTCGGCTGGCACCGGCGGGGCAACGGCAACCGGGGGCAGTTCCTCGACCTGCGGTTCAGGCACGCTCAATCCGAACCCGTTCGGGTGCAGCTTTGCTTGGGGACTTTCAGATCCGTCGGGTTCTTTGAGTGGTCTCGACTTTCTGCAATTCAGTACCTTCTGGGCGGACTGGAGCATGACCGCCGACGGAACCTTCAGTTCCTGCAACGGCTGCACTTGGCTGAAGGACAAGGTGGCATCCACGAATCTGATTCCTGTCTACTACGGCTACATTATCGGGTACTACGCGCACGCCGCCGGAATCGTCGATGGAAACCAGTGCCCCGCCAGCAATCCCAACTGCCCAAACCTCACAACGGACGGGGCAACCTTCGTCAAGGCACATCGCAGTGCCATCATTCAGGCCTACGCGAACTACGCCAAGCAGTCCTATGCGGTGTGGCCAACCAAGCCACTCGTTTGGCTACTCGAAGGCGATTTTGTCCAGTTCACCAACAGCGGGCAGTCGAGCCCGCTTACCATGACCGAGCTGGCGCAATTGGCCGCGGATATCACGTGCGCCATTAAGGGCAACATGCCCAACGCTGTCGTCGGCGTCAATCAATCCACCTGGAATTCAGACCAAGTGACCAATAGCTACTGGAACGCAATGAAGAGCGCCGGCGTGAAATACGACCTCGCCTGGACGACCGGGGTGGCGACCAGCAATGGTTTCTTCAACACAGGCGTTACGGCTAGCACGTACAACGGGGCAACTGCCACCTATACGTACCTGCACCAAGTGTCGGGCAAGAAGATCTTCGTTGACGATGGTTGCGGCGGCAACACGAACGAAGACTGGTCACCCAGCGCCGCCGCGACCCTGAATGCCCGCATCACCTCGGGTGTCATGGCCTTCAATCACTGTGCCGGGTTGGCAAGCAACTACCAGTCATTGATCACAGCCCTGAAGCCGCAGCTCAGCTCGACGTGCAACTAGGCACAGCGCTCTAGACGATTCCTTTGCCCGGATTCATGATGCCCTTGGGGTCGAGGGCTTGTTTGATCCGGCGCAGGAGATCAAGCTCTACGGCGCTTTTGTAGCGGCGGCCTTCCTCGCGCTTGAGCACGCCGATGCCGTGCTCGGCGCTGATGGAGCCACCGTGCGCGACCACGATGTCGTGCACCACCCGGTTCAGGGTATCCCATTTTTCTAGATAGGCTTCCTTGTTCGCGCCCACCGGCTGGGTGAAGTTGAAGTGCAGGTTGCCGTCGCCCACGTGGCCGAAAGGCACGGGCCGGATACCGGGGATCAGCTTCCCGGCGGCGGCCAAGGCCTCGCGCAGGAAGGCTGGGATGCGTGAGACGGGCACCGAAATGTCGTGCTTGATGCTGCCGCCCTCGTGCTTCTGC
>Ga0302322_100002804_pt1 | contig 14816 bp, 14 predicted proteins | sample Fen_T0_2_FD_203757 | JGI IMG/M metagenome (GOLD analysis project Ga0302322, IMG submission 203757) | Peat permafrost microbial communities from Stordalen Mire near Abisko, Sweden - Fen_T0_2 | ecosystem: Environmental > Terrestrial > Soil > Wetlands > Permafrost | place: Sweden: Abisko... | reverse complement strand
TCCCCTGAGCCCAGGCTCCGCCTCCGACCGGCCAGACTGCTGGGATGCGCGGCACGGAGCTGTGGGAGGCGAATGCCGGCTGGTGGCAGGCGGAGTGCACCGCCGGCGCCGACGTCGAGTACGAGGAGCAGATCCTCCCGCTCGTCGCGCGGCACCTGGGCGGGTGCCGACGGGTCCTGGACGTCGGCTGCGGCGAGGGCCAGGTCGCCCGACGGCTGACCGCAGCGGGATGCTCGGTGGTCGGGGCCGACCCCGTGTCCGCGCAGCTCGCGGTCGCCCGTGAGCGCGGCGCCGGACCGGAGTACGCCCGGGCGAGTGCCGACGCACTCCCTTGGAAGGACGGAGCGTTCGACGGGGTGGTGATCTGCCTCGCGCTCGAGCACGTGCACGACTTCGAGCGTGCGCTGCGCGAGGCCGCCCGGGTGCTCGTCCCCGGCGGGACCTTCCTCCTGCTCGTGGGCCATCCGCTGCTCCAGGCTCCGGGGAGCGGCTGGATCGACGACCGGGAGTACGACGAGCGGTACTGGCGGATCGGCACCTACCTGCGCGAGGGCGCGGTGGTCGACGAGGTCGCCCCCGGGGTCGCGTTCGAGTTCATCCACCGACCGGTGTCGCGCTACGTGAACGCGATGGCCGCGGCCGGGCTCCCGGTGGAGCAGATGGACGAGCCCGCCCCGCCCCAGGCCCTCATCGACGCGTTGTGGGGCTACCCCGAGGCCGTGACGATCCCCCGGTTCCTCGCGCTGGGGGCCCGCCGGCGCCCGCTCCCGGCCGCCGCCTGACGCGACGAACCGGGTTCAGCACTTCGCCGACGAGAGGAAGTCGCCCACTCGCCGGATCCACTCGGCCCGGCGCGCCTCCAGCGCACCCGTGTGCGCGGCCCCCGGCACGACCCAGACGTCCACCGACCGGGACGCGCCCGCGGCGATGTACGCCGCGGCCTTGGGTTCGTCGGCCACCCGGCTGGCCGCGATCAGCAGTGCACGACGCGGCGCGGCCGCGGCCATCGCCGAACGCAACGATGGCGGCGGCGACGCCGGAGTGAGCAGGTCGGTGACGCCGTACATCAGCCGGTCGAGGCCTTCCTGGACGAAGCCCCGCACGCCGTACGCGTCGGACAGCCACGCCGTGTCGCCGGCGGTGCGGCCGGTGGCGCCCTCGGCCACCACCGCGCACAGGTCGGGGGTGGTGGCGAGCGCGCCCAGCGCCTCCTCCCCACCCATGGACATCCCGACGGCCGTGATCCGGCCCGCGGCCGCGTCGGGTTGGTGGTGGACGAACCGCACCGCGCCGGCCACGTCGGCATCGCCGCTCCACCCGAACTCCATCGCCTGCCCGCCGCTGCGGCCGTGGCCGCGCGCGTCGTACAGCAGCACGCCGTAACCCAGGTCGGCGAGAACGCGCGCGTGGTCGAGCACCGCGGTGCGGGTCTCTCCCGAGCCGTGGAGCAGCACGACGGCGTCCCCGTTGTGGGAGGGCACGTACCAACCCGACAGCGGCACGCCGTCGGCGGCCGGGAACTCGACGTCGGTGTACTCGAGCCCGACGTCGGACGGGGTCGCGTCGGCGAGATCCGAACGCGGCGCGTGCGTTGCCGCGACCGCGATCCCGATCGTGGGAACGACCACGTACGCGGCCGCGGCGACGGCGAGCACCACGCCGACGCGCCACAACCCGTGCGCGGCTCGGAACGACCAGATGGTGCCCCACGCCGCGAGGCCCAGCCCGACCACCATGACGAGCAGCCCGAGGACGGAGGTGATGCCCCAGCCGTCCTCGACCATGCGGGGAACGCCCGATCCGCCCCCGGTCGCGGCGAGCACGAGGCCCCCGACGACCGCCGCGGCGGCCCGCAGTCGTGTCACTCGGGTGCGACTGCCTCGAAGCTGTCGAAACCGTGGGGCCGGTACACGCCCACGACCATGTTCTCGTGCAGGCCGTAGCCGATCTCGCCGGTGTCGAGCTCGTAGCGCGCGAGGGTCTCGTTGAGGCCGGACCACTGGGCCCGCTCCTCCGGCGTCGCGATGGAGAAGGTCATGCCTTCCACCTTGAGCGGCCCCTGGTAGTAGCCGTGGCCCCAGCCCTCGTGGGGCATGTAACCCGTGCCGGCCTTGAGGTAGAGCGTGCGCAGTGGCGTGCTCGTGACGGTTCGGGTCGAGCCGTCGGGCTGCGTGAGCGTGAGCACTGCCCGTTCGATCTCTCGTGTGCCGGGGACATAGGTGATGTCGATCGACGGGCGACCCATGTGCTCGTCGGGCATCTCGCTGCCGACGTTCCACACCTTCACCGACTCCTCGACGAGCCGGGTGCCCTCGAAGTCCTCGTCGAACTGCACCTTGATCACGAAGTCGTCGAACTGCATGGGCATCCACTGGTGGAAGAACCCGTGGGTGCCGTGCTGGAAGTCCTTCACGCGGATCCCGGGCGGCTCGGCCTCACCCACGGCGCGCACGCCCCACGAGCGATCGCGCGCGCCCTTCCAGCGGTCGGGCGTGACGGCGTAGTGCTTCCCGGCCACCTCGAGCGCCCCCTCCCACACTCCGACCTGCGCGTAGCGGGTGACATCGGAGGTGATCCGCCCGTGCTGGCGCCGGAACGTCTTCGGCTCCTCGATCGCGGGCACCTGGCCCGTGAACGTCATGTCGAACGCGAGGCCCCACTCGTTGGGCTCGCAGATCACCCGGAGCTTCATGAGCCCCTCGATGATCTCGACCCGCAGCGGCCCGACCGATGTGTCGGAGCGGTCGTGGCCGAGCTCGCGCGACGAGCGCACCACGTGGTGCTCGTCGCCGACGGTGACCGACACGAACGCGTCGGTCACCCCGAGGTTCGGGTACTGGCCCAGCCCGGTGATGAGAAAGAGCTCGTCGCTGCTCGGGTGGCAGTTGAAGTAGTACCGGTCGTAGAAGTTCCGGTCGGACGTGGCGACGTGGTCGAACGTCTCCGACGTCTGGTGGGCGAGGTGCTCGTCCATGGGGCTGATCGGCATCGGGGTCCTCCGCTACGCCATCTCGACGAGGTCCAGCATGTCATCGCTGAAGTAGTCGAGCTGGCCGTCGGGCATCAGCAGCGCCCGGTCGGGGTCGAGTGCTTTCACGAACTCCACGTCGTGCGACACCACGATCATCGTCCCCGGCCAGGACGCGAGCGCCTTGCCGGTGGACTCCCGCGACGCGGGATCGAGGTTGTTGGTCGGCTCGTCGAGCAGGAGCAGGTTGTGGCTCCCGGCGACGAGCTGCGCGAGCGCGAGCTTGGTCTTCTCGCCGCCCGACAGGGTGGACGCGTCCTGGAACGCCTTCGGCCCGCTCAGCCCGAACATGCCGAGGAGCGCCCGGAGGTCGGACTCCGCGGCGTCGGACGACGACTTCATGTGGTCGAGCAACGTGCGCCCGGCCTCGATGCCCTCGTGCTCCTGCGCGTAGTAGCCGACCGATACGCCCGTACCCAGCTCCACCGACCCGAGGTCGGGCGAGAGACGGCCGGCGAGGACCTTGAGCAGCGTGGTCTTGCCGGCGCCGTTCAGTCCGGTCACGAGGAGCCGTTCCCCGCGGCCGACGTCGAAGCCGATGTCCTCGAACACGTCGAGGGTGCCGAACGCCTGCCACAGCTCGGTGGCGGTGAGCACCGTGCGGCCACTGCTCGGCGGCACCGGGAAACGCACGTTCATCGCGCGGCGCTTCTTGGGGGCCGACACCTTCTCGGCCGAGACGCGCTGCACGCGCCGGTCGAGGTTGCGGGCGACCCGGGCACGCTTCGCGGTCTGGCCCCGCATGGAGTTGGCCAGCGTGGAGAGCCGGCGGATCTCGGCCTCCTGGTGCGCAGACCGCTTCTCGAGCCGGATCTCGTCGGCCATCCGGGCCGCGAGGTACTGCGAGTACGTGCCCTTGTACTCGACGACGCTGCCGGTGGCCTCCTCGGCCTCGCGGTCGAGGTGCAGGACGCGGGTGATCGCCTCGTCGAGCAGGCCGAGGTCGTGGGAGATCACGAGCAGCGCGCCGCGGTAGGAGCGCAGGAACTGGAGCAGCCAGTTGCGGGCGTCGGCGTCGAGATGGTTGGTCGGCTCGTCGAGGAGCAGCAGGTCGCTGCCGCCGAAGAGGATGCGAACCAGCTCGAGCCGCCGGCGCTCGCCGCCCGACAGCGCCCCGAGGGTCAGGTCGAGCCGGTCGTCGCGCAGGCCCACCCCGGAGGCGAGGCGCCGCACCTCGGAGTCGGCCGCGTACCCACCCGCGGCCTCGAACTTCTCCTGCGCGTCGGTGAAGCTGTGGATGTGCTCGCTGGAGGGGTCCTCCTCCATCCGGATGGCGGCCTTCTCGAGCTCGGTCTGGAGCACGTCGAGGCCGTGGCCGGAGAACACGTGCGCGAGGCAGTTGGTGTCGTCGGGGATGTGGTCGCCGCGGGGGTCCTGCGAGAGGTAGCCGGTGGCCCCGGTGCGCTCCACCAGGCCGCTGCGGGGCGCCAGCGCGCCGCCGAGCACCCGCAGGAGGGTGGTCTTGCCCGCCCCGTTGCGGCCGACCAGGCCGACCTTCTCACCGGGTCGGACCACGAAGCTCGCCCCGTCCACGACGGTCTTCCCGCCGATCTCCACGACCAGGTTCCGGACCAGCAGCACGCGCGACATTCCTTCGACGGGACTGACCAGTCTCGCAGGTCGCAGCCGTCGTCCCGGGCCATGTGACTGGACATGCAGGTCGGGTCACGCTAGAACCCGTTCTAGTTTTGGCACCCCACACCCCCGCGCCAGAAGGAGCACCACGGTGGAGTTCGGCATCTTCCTGAACGGCTACCTCCCGGGCCCGGCCGCCCACGACACCTATCTCGAGCACGAGATGTTCCTGCGCGAGGTCGAGTACACGGAGCTGGCCGACAAGCACAGCTGGAAGTACGCCTGGTTCGGGGAGCACCACGCGCTCACCGAGTACAGCCACCTGTCGGCACCCGAGGTGATGATGGGCTACTGCGCCCGCAACACCGAGCGCATCCACCTGGGCTCGGCCATTGCGTCGCTCCCCCCGGCCAAGGACCACCCGGTCCGCGTCGCCGAGCGCGCCGCCACCCTCGACCACCTGACGAACCACCGCTACGAGTTCGGCACGGGGCGCGGCGCGGGCAGCCACGAGGTCGCCACGTTCGGGATCATGAGCACCGACGAGACCAAGCCCATGTGGGACGAGGTGATCCGTGAGATCCCCCGCATGTGGGAGCAGCGCGACTACTCGTTCACCGGCGAGTACTTCCGGGTGCCGACGCCGCACAACGTCCTCCCCAAGCCGTACGGCAAGGGCCACCCGCCGATCTGGGTCGCGTGTGGGAACCCGGGCACGTTCACCAAGGCGGGCCAGCACGGCATCGGTGCCATCGCCTTCAACTTCGAGCCGATCCACAACCTGAAGGGCCGGGTCGATGCCTACAAGGAGGCGATCCAGAACCCGGTCGACCAGATCGGCCAGTACAGGAACGACAACGTGATGATGACGAACGCGGTCATCTGCCTGAAGGACCGCGACCGGGCCCGGGAGATCGCGAAGACCGCGGGGCGTGGCTACATGGTCACGATGGTGAACCTCTACCACGACACGATGCCGAAGTCGCCCGACGCGCGCACCTGGCCGGAGCCGCCGAGGCAAGTCGAATGGACCGACGAGCTGCTCGACATGCTCATCGAAGGTGGCTACATGCTCTGCGGCACGCCCGAGGAGGTCTGCGAACAGGTCGTTCGCTACCAGGAGGTCGGCTGCGACCAGGTGGTGTTCGGCATGCCCGGCGAGGGCATTCAGCACGACGAGATCCTCGAGCTCATCGAGGTGTTCGGCGACGAGGTGATCCCCGAGTTCGACACGGACCCGGTGCACTCCACGACGCGCTACCGCGAGGCCGCCCGGCGCGTGTACCCCGAGTTCGCGAACTCCGTGCCGGACATCGACGTGGAGATCATCCCGAGCACCGCGCTCAAGCCGCTCGCCTGAGCCCGGTCAGGCGGTGAGCAGTCCCAGGCCCTGGGACAGCAGCACGACGCCGAAGACGAGGAACAGCACGGCCATGACGGCGTCGTCGTGCGCGACGAGCCAGACCTTGGCGTCCTCGAGGTGCGCGCGCGACGTCTCGCCGCCGAACAGCCGGTAGGCCACCGCGGCGGCCGTGGTGCTGCTCGCGATCACCACGAACGCGATCAGCCCGGCCACGGCGTCACCCGTCGACTCCCCCGACAGCTGGGCGAGCCCGGCGGCGGCTCCGAAGGTGAGGACGAGGTTCTTCGGGTTGATCGCGCCGAGGACCACGCCCAACCCGGCCGCCTTGACCGGCGTGAAGGTGTCGACGCTGGCCATCCACTTCGGCGTCTCGGGCTCGGTCCCGGCCGGAGTGCGGTTGCGCAGCCGGCGCACGCCCCCGAACAGCAAGGCGGCGCCGAGCACGATCTTGAGCGTCGAGGTGGAGTCGGACGCGGAGCTGTCCGACGCGACGTTGAGCGCGTCGGCGATCACGTAGACGACCGTGGCGAGCACGCTGAGCCCGGCGACCCACCCGACGAGGAACGCCGGGCCGTTCTGCTTCGCGCGCGGCGTGAACAGCATGAGGATCACGGCGACGAGCGGGATCGGGCTGATCGCGACACCGATCGCGAACGGGAGGACTTCACTGATCGACGGACCCATGCGGGTCAGACTGTCACATCGAGGCGCTGGGGGCCCCGGAGCAGCAGCGTGTTGCGCCACTCGAACTCGCCGGTGGCCGGGCGCAGGTCGGGGAATCGGTCGAGCAGCGTCCGGATCCCCACCGCGGCCTCGGTACGGGCGAGGGCGGCGCCGAGGCAGTAGTACGCGCCGAAGGAGAACGCGAGGTGGCTGGTGACGTCCCGGGTGATGTCGAGCCGGTCCGGATCGACATAGCGCGCGGGGTCGCGGTTGACCGCCCCGAGGAAGATGTAGATCAGCCCGTCGGGCGGGATCTCGGCACCACCCACGGTCATGCCGTCGAGGATCACCCGGTGGTTGGTCTGCACCGAGGCGTCGTAGCGGAGGAACTCCTCGACCGCGTTCTTGGTCAGGCCCGGATCGGCCTGCAGCAGGGCGAGCTGGTCGGGGTGGCGGAAGAGCGCGACCTGCGCGTTGCCGAGCAGGTCCTGGGTGGTCTCGTGGCCGGCCTGGAGCAGCAGCACGCAGTTGACCACGAGCTCGCGCCGGGTGAGCTTCTCGCCGTCGGCCTCGGCCGCGAGCAGCGCGGAGATCAGGTCGTCGCCCGGGCGGGCGGCCCGCTCCTCGGCGAGCGCGCCGAAGTACTCCTCGAACGCCCGCGCCGCGACGTCGCCCTTTGCGGCGACCACGTCGGTGACCGTCTTCTCCCCCGCCCGGGCGAAGTCCCACGACAGCGCCTTGATCCGGGGGAAGTCGTCGCGCGGGATGCCGAGGATCTCCGCGATGACGTTGAACGGGATCTCGTAGTTGTAGTCCTCGACCAAGTCGGCGCGGCCCTGCTCCGCGATGGCGTCGCACAGCTCGTGGGCGACGCGCTGGGCGATCGGCCGCCAGCGCTCGATGGCCCGCGGGGTGAACGCCGACTTGACGAGGTTGCGGACGCGCTGGTGCGGCTCGGGCTCGTTCCAGAGCATGACGTCGCGCATCACCCCGGTGAACGACCCGTCGCCGTGGCTGAAGGCCTGGTCGATCACCTTCGGGTTGTTGACCACCCGAGGACTGCGGAAGATCACGTCGGTCTCCGCGTATTGGGTGAACGTCCACGCGCCGCCGAAGACCTCGGGGGGGTTGCGGTGGACGGGCGCGAGCTCACGGAGGCGGCGGTACAGGGGGTAGACCTCTCCCCGACGCGCCGGGTCCAGGAGCGCGGCGATCACCTCGTCGGGGTCGTCGGGCAAGCCCGCGGGGGCCCAGTCGACCGGCTCGAGGCTGGCCGGGATGCCCGGCACCTTCGTGATCCCCGTCATGTTCGTCCCCCTTCGTTCGCCTTCGTGCCCGAATCCGGCCAGCGCAACCCTCGCACACCCACGGCGTCGCGGATCGCCGTTGCGAGCACGTCCACCGAGCCGCCGCACGCGTCGAGATCGGCGGGGCCGAGCAGCACGGTTGGACTCGCGCCATCGTCGGTCTCCGCGACCACCACCGGCACCACCCCCAGCGCGCGGACCGCGTCGGGCTGGTCGTCGCGGTGGAACGTGTCGAACGGCGCAGGCAGCGCGCTGCGGTACTCCCGCCACTCCCGCTTGGCCCGCACCGCTCCGTGAGTGACGTCGCACAGCGCGCAGTGCGCGCGACCGAGCCGGGCGCCCACCCAGTAGAGCAGCTCACCCCGGATCGTGTGGTCAGCGTCGTAGACCCCGACCAGACGGCGGATCGCCGGACCGGCCGCCTCCGGGCCGGCTCCGGTCACGCGACCGCCGCGCGGAACTGCTCGACGACGTCGCGCAGGTAGTCGGTGGCCGCGGCGCGCTCGCGCGGCGCGTTCACCATGAGGCGGAGGTCGGTCACGCCTGCCTCGACCATGGCCGGCGCGTTCGCCAGCGACGCGGCGAGGTCGAGGTTCCCGTCGGCGTCGCGGATCGGCATGACGTTTCCGACCACGCCGATGTCCGACGGGTCGCGCCCGAGCGCCTCGACTGCGGCGCGCATCCGGGCGATGCCGTCGGCGATGTCGTTCGCGTCGTCACCCCACGGGATCCACCCCGACCCGAAGCGCGCGAGCCGCTGCATCGAGCGCGGGTTCACCGTCCCGCTCACCCACACCGGCACCCCACCGGGCTGGAGGGGCTTGGGCATCTGGTGGATGTTCGCGAAGGTCAGCCCCTCGCCGTCGTACGCCGCCGACTCCTCGCGCCACAGGAGCTGCACGACTTCGATGGTGTGGTCGAGAAGTCGCCCGCGCTCGGCGTAGGAGAGGCCGGCCGACTCGTACTCCTCGGCCTGCCAGCCCACGCCGACCCCGAGGTCGATCCGGCCCCCACAGAGCACGTCGATCGTGGCGAGCTCCTTGGCCAGGGTGACTGGACGCCGCAGCGCGGCAATGAGGATGTTGGTGCCGAAGCGCACCCGGGTGGTGAGCGCCGAGAGGTAGGCGATCGTGGCCACCGGGTCGAGCCAGTGCCCGTCGGGCCCGGTCGGCTGCTTGCCGCCCTTGGCGCCACCCTTCTTCGGGTCTGCGTACGCCTCGAGGTTCTCGCCGAACACCACGTGGTCGGACATGACGAGACGGTCGATGCCGGCCTGGTCGGCCGCGACCGCGAGGTCGACGATGTGGTCCCAGCCGCCGGGGTCGTCGGCGGAGAAGGTGCGAAGCATGATCGAGCACTGGGGAGCAGTCATGGCTCCATCATGGGTGGCCGGCGCCCCTTCGTGCATCCCGGGGGTCCGGTCCGTCAACCGAGACAGCGGGCGGCGAGCGCCGCCAACGTCTCCAGCGCCAGGTCCCGGTCGCCAACGGGAAGCGTGACGCCGATGTGCGACACGCCCAACGCGGCGTAGCGGTCCACGACCTCGGAGGTCACGTCGGCAGCGGCCAGGCCCCGGACGCTGACCCCGATCGAGTCGGGGTCGCGCCCCGCGTCGGCGCAGGCCGCCCGGAGGCGGCCCACCCCGTCGCGCAGGGCATCGGGATCGACGTAGGGCGCGTCCCAGACCACGGCGAACTCGACCGCGCGACGGATCGCCGCGGCGCTCTGACCACCGACCCACACCGGCGGACCCGGCCGCTGGACCGGCGTGGGCAACACGGTCATCCCGTCGACCTCGCCGAGGGCGAACGCGGTGCGGAGGTACCGGAGGCAGGCGTCGGTGTCGTGCCCACGCGCCGCGAAGTCGGCCCCGCACGCGGCGAACTCCTCGGGCAGCCACCCGGTCCCCGCGCCGAGGGTCACCCGGCCGCCCGACAGCGCGTCGATCGTGGCCACGAGCTTCGCGGTCACCAGCGGGTGTCGGTACGGGAGCACCAGCACCCCGAAGCCCAGGCGGACCCGCCGCGTGCGGCCGGCCAGCGCCGCCAACACGGCGAACGGGTCCAGCAGTGACGCGTCGGCGTCGAGCAACGCACCGGTGCCGTAGGGGTACGGCGTGGAGGGCCGCCGCGGCAGCGCGAGGTGGTCGCCGGCCCACACCGCGTCGAACCCGTGCGCCTCCGCGGCGTCGGCGATGGCGTACACCAGCGCGGCGTGGACGACCGGATCCACCGGCCTTCCCATTGCGAGCCCCAGATTGCCGAGCGCGACCCCGATCTCCATCCCGGTCCTCAGAGCGGGGCGACCGCGTAGAAGACCGCGGGAACGGCGAGCACACGGTCGAAGTCGGCGCGCCGTTCGCCATGGCTCACGAGGTGCACCTGCTTCGCGGCCTCGTCGGCGAACAGCTCGTGCACCCAGAACACGGTCTCGTCCGCGTCGTCGCGGTAGAAGCGGTACTCCACCGTGCCCGGCTCGTGCGCGAGCACGTCGGCCTGCATGGCCCGGAAGACCTCGGCGGCGTGCGCAACCTCGTGCGGGTGGACCTGCAACCGCGTGATGATCCCGACCCGCCGGTCGATCTCACTCACGAGGCGACCTTGACCGGCAAGCGGTAGACGTCGCACGCATTGAGCCCGAGGATCCCCTCGGCCACGTCGCGGGGCAGGCTCTCGAGCCGCTCGTAGAGCTCCTCGGTGCACGACGGCTCGCTCTCGAGGATGTCGAGATGCGGGAAGTCCGACGCCCAGAGCAGCCGCCCGGGGGGCGCGACCTCCGAGACCGAGCCGAAGCTGCTCTCGTCGGGATCGCCCGACACCCAGATCTGACGCGCGATGTACTCGCTCGGCTTCAGCTCGATCGACGGGCCCGCCAGACGCGCTTCGTTCCAGTGATCCATCTTGTCGAGCCACCAGTGCAGCCAGCCGCAGCCCGACTCGAGCACGATCAGATGCAACGCGGGATGCCGATCGAGCGTGCCGGCGGCGATCATCATCGTGAAGGTGTTCACGACGTCGATCATGAAGTTGATGACCTTGCCCAGCGGCGTGATCCCGCTCCACTCCGGACCGTAGGTGCGCGCTGCGCCGAAGGTGTCGGGGAAGCCGGCCGGGTGGAAGCCGACGGGCACGCCGAGCCCCTCCACGGTCGCCCAGAGGTCGTCGTACACGCGGTGGTGGGGCCACATGTCGAGGATCGGGTTCGGCCGGATGAACACACCGTGGAACCCGAGCTCGCGCACGCACCGCTCCGCCTCGCGAGCGGCAGCGGCCGGGTCCTGCATCGGGACCGCGCCGATGCCCACGAGCCGGCGCGGGTCGGCGGAGCAGTACTCGGCGAGCCAGTCGTTGTAGATCCGGCACGCCAGCACCGCGTGCTCGGGGTCGACGAGTCCGCCGATGCCCAGCCCCAACGACGGGTACAGCACCGCCATGTCGATGCCCTCGCGGTCGAGCTCGACGATCCGGCCCGGGCCGTACAGGCCGGCCGGGGTGAGGTCTTCCCAGCGCAGGCCGGTCGGGTCGTCGCGCACCGAGCGCGGGAGGCGGGCCCAGCCGTTGCAGGTACCCACGCCGGGAGCCACGTTCACGTTCTGGACGAACTCGTCCTCCTTCTGCGTCTCCTCGTTCCAGACGATCTTGATCGCCTGTTCCTTGAACTTGTCGGGGAGCTCGCGCTCCCACAGGTCCCGGGGCTCGAGGATGTGGCCGTCGGCATCGACCACGGGTACCCCCGGATACGGACGCTGGTGGTCCCCACTCATGCCGCTCCCCCTTCCCCACGTCCCCCGTTGGGCCCGCTGGATTCTCGGCGGTTCGACGCGGATCCGCAATGCTGCCCTACGATGCTGACACTCACGTCATATTTGGCCCGGAGGTCGATGTGGAGCTACCCAAGATCATCAGCGTCGACGACCACGTCGTCGAGCCGGCCCACGTCTGGCAGACCTGGCTCCCCGAGAAGCATCGGGCGAACGGCCCCCGGGTGCTGCGCGACCGCTTCGCCCCGTTCGTCCACATGCCCGGCGCGCGGTACACCAACGACATCGACCCCGACGGTGAGCTCGGCGACTACTGGATGTACGAGGACCGCCTCATCTACGTCCACAAGAAGTTCGTGGCGATCCCGAACGAGGCCATCTCCTTCGACGCCAGCGGCGAGAAGGTGTTCGACCGCACGAAGATGCAGATGGTCCCGGTCACCTACGACGACATGATCCCGGGGTGCTACGACCGCGACGCCCGGGTGAAGGACTTCCTGGAGAACTGGACCGACGGGTCGCTCCCCTTCCCCACGTTCCCCCGCTTCTGCGGCCAGACCTTCATGGACGGCAACGACAAGGACCTCGGGCTCGCCTGCGTCGAGGCCTACAACAACTGGATGATCGAGGAGTGGTGTGAGCCCTCCCAAGGCGTCAACATCCCGCTCTGCATCCTGCCCCTGTGGGACGTCGACCTCTGCGTCGCCGAGATCGCCCGCATCGCCGACAAAGGCGTGCACGCCATCTGCTTCTCGGAGATCCCGTCGAAGCTCGGCCTGCCCAGCATCCACACCGGGCACTGGGACCCGCTGTTCGCGATCTGCGACGAGCGCGCCGTGACGCTCAACATGCACATCGGCTCGTCGTCGTCGATGCCCAGCGCGTCGCCCGACGCTCCCGAGGCGGTCGGCTCCACGCTGCAGTTCAACAACGCGTTCGCGTCGATGATCGACTGGCTCTTCTCGGGCAAGCTGATCCAGTTCCCCAACCTGAAGCTCGCGTACTCCGAGGGCCAGATCGGCTGGATGCCGTACGCGCTCGAGCGGGCCGACCGCGTGTGGGAGATGCACGAGCCCTGGACGCACGCCAAGGCGCTGATCCCCGAGCTGCCGTCGAGCTACTTCGCGGGCCGCATCTTCGGGTGCTTCACCGACGACCACCATGGTCTGGCGAGCCTCGAGGCGATCGGGACCGACAACATCTGCTTCGAGGTCGACTACCCGCACTCCGACACCACCTGGCCCAACAGCAAGGACCACGTCGAGAAGCTGGTCGCCAACCTCGACCCCGACGTCGCCTACAAGATCCTGCGGGGCAACGCGATCAACATGCTCTCCCTCGACCGCGTCTGATGCGTCCCCCAGCCGCGCGCACGCGCGCGTAGGGCCGAGATACCCGTGGGGGCGCTCGCCGGACGCGTCGCGGTCGTGACCGGTGCCGGGGGCGGCATCGGACGCTCGCACGCGCGGTTCCTCGCGTCCGAGGGCGCGCGGCTGGTGGTCAACGACCTGGGCGGGTCCGTGAGCGGAGACGGCGCGGACGCCCGACTGGCCGACGCGGTGGTCGTGGAGATCCGCGCGGCTGGCGGCGAGGCCGTCGCGAGCCACCACGACGTCAGCGACTGGGACGCGGCCCGCGCGCTGGTGGACCTCGCGATCGAGACCTACGGCGACCTCGACATCCTCGTGAACAACGCAGGCATCCTGCGCGACCGGCCGGTGTGGGACCTCACGGAGGCCGACTACGACGACGTCGTGCGCGTCGACCTCAAGGGCCACGTCGCGCCCACCCGCTGGGCCGCTGCACACTGGAAGGCGCGTGCCGAGCGCGACGGGCCACGCGACGCCGCGCTCGTGCACACGTCGTCGCATTCCGGTCTGCTCGGGATCCTCGGCCAGTCGAACTACGGCGCGGCGAAGGCCGGCGTCGCCACGTTCGGGCTGGTGGTCGCCGAGGAGCTCGCGCCGTTCGGCGTGCGGTCGAACGTGGTGGTCCCCGCGGCGCGGACCCGAATGGCCGACGCGTTCCGGGCCTACGACCCCGACCGCCCGCCGCCCCGCACGCTCGCCCCGGTGATCGACCCCGCCGCGTTCGACGAGTGGGGCCCGGCCAACTCGTCGCCGCTCGTCGCGTACCTCGCGTCGGCCGGCTGTCCGCTCAGCGGCCAGGTGCTGCTCGCGGGGCGCGGGATCGTGGCCCGCATGACCGGCTGGGCCAACGGCCCGACGGTGCGCCGCGACACCGAGTGGACCGTCGCGGAGCTGGCCGACGCCGTACCCGGACTGTTCGCCGACGAGCCGTTCGTCCGGCCCCCCGCCCCGTCCCCCTTCGGCTGACCTGAGCTCAGCGGGCTACGGCGCGAGGCGCACCGGGACGCGGTCGAGGGAGACCGCGACGGTCTGCTCCGGGGCGCCGACGAGGTACGACACCGGACCGGTGACCTCGACCTCGGGAAAGCGGTGCAGGAGCTGGCCGAACATCACCCGCAGCTCGCGCCGGGCCAGGTGCGACCCGAGGCAGAAGTGCATCCCTCCCCCGCCGAACGCGACGTGCGGGTTCGGGGTGCGGCATGTTTCGAAGCGGTCCGGGTCGGCGAAGACCCGCTCGTCGCGGTTCGCCGCGGGGAACCAGAGGGTGACGCGGTCGCCGGCACGGATCGGCTGCCCGCCGAGCTCGAGGTCGACCGTTGCCGTGCGGGCGAAGCACGTCACCGGGGACACCCACCGGATCATCTCCTCCACCGCAGCCGGGAGCCGTTCGGGGTCGCGCCGGACCGCCTCCATCTGGTCGGGGTGGTCGAGCAGCGCGAGCAGACCGCCCGACGTGACGTTGCGGGTGGTCTCGCTCCCCGCGATCGCGAGGATCAAGAAGAACATGTCGAGCTCGAGCGGGCTGAGCCGCGTGCGGTTGCCGTCGTCGTCCTCGATCTCGGCCGTCGCGAGGATGCTCCAGACGTCGTCGGCGGGGTTGCGCCGCTTCTCCTCGCCGAGGCGTTCCGCGTAGTCGAACACCCAGCGCTCCGCCGCGAGCCCCTCCGCCCCCGTGTACCCCTGCGCCGGATCGGCCACACGCGTCACCAGGTCGATCTGGCGGAACACCTCGACCCGGTCGGAATCGGGG
>Ga0302322_100002803_pt1 | contig 14823 bp, 10 predicted proteins | sample Fen_T0_2_FD_203757 | JGI IMG/M metagenome (GOLD analysis project Ga0302322, IMG submission 203757) | Peat permafrost microbial communities from Stordalen Mire near Abisko, Sweden - Fen_T0_2 | ecosystem: Environmental > Terrestrial > Soil > Wetlands > Permafrost | place: Sweden: Abisko... | reverse complement strand
GACCCGCTGCCGCCTGGAACCACGAAATCCGAATCACCGATTCGGATTTCGGCCGCCTCCGGGCCGGGGACCGCGATATCCGATTCAGCGATTCGGAAATTGCCGTTGGCGGAGCTGGCGGCGCGCTTTCCCTTGTCGTGGACCCATTACGTCCAGCTTCTGCGCCGGACGCGCACCCCGGTCGCCCGCGAGTTCTACGAGCGCGAAGCCCTGCGCGGCGGATGGTCCGTGCGGCAACTTACCCGCCAGATCAGTTCGCTCTTCTACGAACGCACGGCGCTCTCCCGGGACAAGGCGGCGATGCTCGGCAAGGGGGCGAAACCGAAGCCGGGGGATCAGGTCAGTGCCGAGGAGGAGGTGAAGGACCCCCTGGTGCTCGAGTTTCTGGACCTGAAGGACGAATACTCCGAGAGCGAACTGGAGGAGGCGCTCCTGCGGCACTTGGAGCGGTTTCTCCTGGAACTCGGCGGGGATTTCGCGTTCGTCGGCCGCCAGCGGCGTCTGCGGATTGGGCAGCAGTGGTATCGCGTCGATCTGCTTTTCTTTCATCGCGGTCTCCGTGCGCTCGTCGTCGTCGACCTCAAGATCGGCGAGTTCACCCACGCCGATGCCGGCCAGATGCACGTCTATCTGAACTACGCCCGGCAGCACTGGATGCGGGAGGGGGAAAACCCGCCGGTAGGTCTGATTCTCTGCTCCGAACCCAACGACGCCCTGGCCAAATACGCGCTGGAGGGATTGCCGAACAAAGTCCTTGCGCGCGAATACCGGTTGGCCCTACCCGAGCCCAAACTGCTCGCCAACGAAATGGAGAAGACCCGCGAGCTGCTCGAATCGCGCCGGAAATGACTACGGCGCTCACGCTGCGCGTTGCTGGGCGCCGACAGCCCAGATCGCCGGCAGGACGCGCTCGGGATTGCACCCATTTCCTCCGCTGCCAACTTGAAATGAAGCAAATGGAGCGAATCCGGGGCGCCTTTGGATCCAGCCCTTGGGCTTATTGCCGGGTGATTAACAGTGAAATGGAGCAAATCGGCCTGCAGATTCCCCTCCGAACGCAACCGATTCGCTTCACTTTTGTTTCGTGTTAACAAACGCGCCGGGCAGCCATTCGACGCGCGGTCCAAGCACCGCTTGCTCATGGCCTGCGGCCGGCATACACAAACTACATGAATGCGTTGATTGCCGAAGCGCGGCGAATGGCCCTGAGCAAGGGCCAACGGCCCGCGTCGAAGGGCACGCCCGTCGTCTACTTCCTGCGCCTTCGCTCGGGCATTATCTACATCGGTGCCTCGGAGGATCTTGAGCAGCGACTCGAAGACCATGCTTCGGGTCAGGCATGTCGAACTACTCAACTGGATCCGCCAGCTTCAATCCTCAGGCTCGAAATCTACTCCAGTTTTTCCGAAGCTCGTTCCCGCGAGGCTCAGTTGAAGCGATGGACGCGGGCTAAGAAAGAAGCGCTAATCGCGGACGATGCGAAACGCCTCCACGCACTCAGCCAATCTCGCGAAAACGCTAACTGCTAAACGCGCAAAACCGACCGCGAGGCGATTAGCCTCACAAAGGTTCGCAGTTCCCTCCGGACCGGGCAGCCATTCGACGCGCCGCCCAAGCGCGGCTTGCTCATGGCCTGCGGCCGGCTAATCAAAGTAAGTCAATGAGCGCGTTACTTGTTGTGGCCATGGCCGGATCTCGACGCTCAACCGCGGAAGACATAGCGCGGATAACTGGTGTGCGCGGCGGTTGAGGCCGTCAGGTCAATCTCGAGGGTGGCAAACGGCGCCTCGGGCGTGGTGCGGGCCAAAGTCCGGCCATCCGGATCGATGATCCAGCCGGCCCCGCCACAGGCGCCGGTCGGGTCCACCCGGTTGGACGACAGGCAGTAGGCCCCGGTTCGCACCGCGGCCACCACGCCCACGGCCAGCCACTTCGCCGTGGTGGCCGCGGCCGTGGCACGGGGCGCCAGGATCGCCTGGACCCGTTGGGCCGCGTAGGCCGCATAGGTTTCCAACGCCCACAATTCCGTGCAGATGTTGAGGCCGAACGAGAGCGCCCCGGCGTGGTAGACCGGGAACGCCGGGTCGCCCCGGTCAAACCAGTTGGTTTCCCAGCCGCCCGGCTCGGCGGGCAAAAAATACTTTCGTCGCAACGGCGTCAGGTTGGCGGACGCCGACCAGAGGAAACCCTGGTTGAACGGCCGGCCGGCGAGAGTGGCCGGCCGCGTGCCCACCACGTGCGTGACGCGCAGCTCAGGCAGCCGCGCCAGCCAGGCGTGGCCTTGCGCCTCGGCGGCGGACCAGCGCACGGGGTCAAAGTGCTCGGTCTCCCACACCGGCTCAACGAATGCAAACTCGGGCAACAGTAGCAGCTCGGTCGCGTGCTGGGCGGTGTGACGGACCAGACCGGCCCAGGCGGCCGCCAGGGCCGCAGGTTCATGGGGCAACTCACAGACGGTGACGCGCATGGTTCCGCCCCTCACCAGACTCGCACCCGGTCCTTGGGCGCGAGGTACAGGCGCTGCCCCGGCCGCACGTCGAAGGCATCATACCAGGCATCGAGATTGCGCACGGTGGCGATGCGATAGGTTTCCGGGGCGTGATCGCTGGTGGCGGCCTGCGTGCGCAGGCCGGCGGCGGTCGCCTTGCTGCGCCAGCTCCGGGCGAAGGCGAGGAAAAACTCCCGGTCCTGTCGCCGCACATGGTCCTGATCGGTGGCCTTGGTTCCAAGCGAGAGCCGATAGGCATCGAAAGCGGCCGCCAGGCCGCCGAGGTCGGCGATGTTCTCCGACAGGCTCAGCTTGCCGTCGAGCGCGAGGTCGGGAAACGGGTGGTAGCCCGAGAACTGGTTCACCAGGGGCTCGGCCGCGGCTTGAAAGTGCTTCAAATCTTCCGGCGTCCACCAGCGGTGGGCCCGGCCATCGGCTTCGTAATCTGCGCCGATGGGATCGATGAAGTGGCTCGACTCATGCCCGATGATGGCGCCAATCGCGCCGTAGGCCGCGGCATCCGAAGCCTGGGGGTCAAACTTCGGGGCCTGCAAAAGCGCGGCGGAAAAATCGAGGGCGTTCTGCTGGAAAATGAGGAGCGCGCCGACCGTCTGCGGCGCCATCCACCAATCGGTCAGGTCCACCGGCTGGCCGAGCCGGGCCAGCGCCAGTCGATAGGCGTGGCCGGCGGCACGCCGCAGGTTGCCCACGGCGTCCATCGGGTCCACGGTCAGGTCGGCATAGTCCTCCCATTTTTCGGGATAGCCCAGTCCGACATAGAGCGTTCGCAGTTTGGCCAGCGCCACCTGCTTGGAATCCGGTGACATCCACGTCACCGTCTCGACCCGGTGCCGCAGGGCGGCCAGCACGTTGGCCGCGACGGTCTGCAGCCGGGCCTTCTGCGCGGCGGGGAAATAACGCTCGGCATACATCCGCCCGAGGGCATCGCTCAGGGCGGCCTGGGTTGCCGCGAGGGCGCGCTCCGCGCGCGGGCCGGGAGCCGACGTCGCGGCCGTACGCATGGCCAGCGCGGGTCCGGCGATGGCCTGCGGCAACACGTCGGCATAGTGGTCCAGCACATGAAACCGCAGGTAGTCCTGCCAGACCGGCAGCGGCTGCGATCCGACCAGCGCCGCCACCCCGGTCACGGCGGTGGGTTGCCAGGCGACGAAATTTTGTTGTTTGGCCAGGCCCGCCGCTGCGAAAAACGCGGTCCAGTCCAGGCCCGGGGCCTGACGGATGAAGTCGTCGCGCGTCCAGAGATTGTCGGCATTGTGGTCATTCGCCGAGACCTCGCGTGTGGCCTGGCTTTGCGCGAGGGCGGTTTCCAAGGCCAGCACCGCCTCGGCGCGTTGGGCCGCCTGATCGAAGCCGGCCAGGGCCAGCAGGCGGCCGATGTGGTCCCGATAGGTGGCGCGCAGCGCCTGCATGGCCGGCTCCGGGCTCACGTAAGGCTCGCGGTCCGGCAGGCCGAGACCACCTTGCACCAAAAAGGCCACGTAGGTTTTCTCGCCGTTGCTGCCTTTTTCGACCGCCAGGCCGAGCAGGGAGGCCGAGCGATAGACGCCCCAGTTCACCGGGTCGACATCGGCCCGCATATCCTCGCCAAGCAACCGCGTGAGCGCCGCCTTGTCCCGCACCGCATCGATGCGGTCCAGGAGCGGCTTGATCGGCACCAGGCCCCGGGCTTCGATGGCGGCTTCATTCAGGTAAGCTGACCGGAAGTCGGCCGCCTTGCGCGCGGATGATCCCGCCGGCGCGGTGGCGGCTGCGTCGAGCAGTTCGGCGATGCGCGGGCGGGTCAGGGCGTCAATTTCGTTGCGGGCATTCCAGCGCTCCTTGCCGGCGGGGATCGGGGTGGTCTTGAGCCACTCCCCGTTGGCGTAGGCAAAGAAGTCGTCGCCGGGCTGGATGCTCGCGTCCACCCCGCTTTCCTGGCCGGCGGCCGGTTGACCTGCGCCGACATTGATCGCACCCAGCACCACTCCGGCGCACCAGGTTGCCACCGTGACGAGATTGCGCGTGGGGTGGGGCAAGTGACCAGGACGATGGATCATGGGACGACCTTGGACTCATCGCCGGAGCAAGTCAGGATCATAGTTTGATTCGTGCCGGGGATTGCACCCGCAGCTTCGGATTGAGCTGAGACCGGCGGATCTGACGCTGTTGCTCAAGAGGGGGCTCAGACAGGCCGGCCGGCGGTCACGGCCCCGCGTGAACCTGGAAAATGTAATTGAAACGCGGTGGTCGCAGAGAACGCGGAGTGAAAACCAGAGTCTCTGCTACTCATGGGGCCTTCACTTTCTGAGAGCCTCTGGCTGGCCCTGTCCGTGGGCTAATCGGCACTTTAGTGTTTTTGGTGCTTTTTTGAGCGATTCCTACTGCGGAAATTACGGTGAATCGATCACGCGGGAAGCCGTCGCGAATAATACCGCGCCACCAGCGCGATCGGCAGGCCGACGAGGACCAGATGGGCGGCGGCGGGCCACGAAAGGAGTGGAGGCAGCGCCAAGGGCGCATGCAAGGCTGAGAGCGGCACCACCACGCAGTTCATGCCCAGGTACACGATGAGACCGTAGACCAGACCGGCGGGCTCGGCATATTTGACCAGCGCGGGAATCCGGCGGCTCAGGCCCCAGAAGATCGCCGCCCAGATGATCCCGATCAGGCAGTGCAGGCTCACGCCCAGCACATAGGTGGGCACGCCGCCGGCCCGGGCCACGTCGCGGCCGATGAGCCCACCGGCGACGTTTTGGAACACGCCCAGCCGCCAGGCATAAAAGAGGTGCGCGAAGAAAAAGTCGCCGGCGGCGGCGAGGAGTCCGCCCCACAGGATGGCCTTGAGCGCGGGGTGGGAGGTCGAACGGGACATGGCGGGATGGCAGCAGAACACCAAGGAACGGACAATTCCTTCAGATCATTCTCACAAATCGTCAATGGTCGCTTCCCCCACCATCCAGCGCAGTTCGGTATCCTGCATGAATCGGGTCGGCCAGGCCGTGTCCGTCGTGGCGAAGTCCAGTCCGACAAAGGCCAGGATCTCGCGGACATGGTGGTCGACAAATTCCCAGCCTGGCTGGGTCAGCAGCTGCGGCAGGCTGGCGGCCAGTCCGGCTGGTTGCCGTGGCGCCGACAGGGTGACCCGGAGCATCCACTTGTGGTAGGGGTAGAGCAGCTCGTTGTGGGTCAAAATCAGCCGGCAGGAGAAAAGGGTGAGCTTTTGCCCGGCCAGCGTGAGGAGGTAGGGGCTTTGCTGGCGGACGCCTTCGCTATAATACCAGCGCCACGCGAGCAACTGGGCGGCGAAGCGCTGGAGGCGCTCCGATTTTTCGGCGACGGGATAGCGCACGATGTCCGCGAGCAATGTCTCGAGGCCGGGCAGGCGCGAGAACAACACCCGGTTGCCTTCAAACGCGTAACGGATGGGGTCGCTGCCGCGCTCCGCCACGAGCTGCAGGAACCCGCGGTCCATGTACTTGCCGTCGATGTAGCCGTCGTAGGCGCAGAGCGCGCGGTTGTTGTAGTGCAGTTTGCCGGTCGCGCGTTGGCGGGCCATGGCCGCATCCGTCAGCACGATGGCCACGTCCACGTCCGAGTCCGGCCGGGCATAGCCGTGGGCCAGCGAGCCGCCGAGGAGCAGGGCGAGCACGTCCGGGTTTGGCTCCAGGGCCCGAACGAGGTTGGCGATGGTGTCGGTGTGATGCTGTTCCATGGGGTGAGGGTGAGATTGACCGGTCGCGCGGCCGGGGCAATCCGGCTGGTGGCGAAAAAATTACCCGTCGAGTCGTATGGCGACGGATCTCCGGGCGCGGATCGGATGAGCTACCCCGCGGGCCGGCCCCGCGGGTTGGCCCGGGCTCGGACTCAATTGATATAGTCCACGCTGCCGAATTCGTCCGGATGCTCCTGCTTGATCTTGGCGAGATGTTCGCCGATTTCCTCGGCGGGCAGCTGCGGCGAGCGGGCGTAGAGCGACTTGTAGTAGGCGATCACCGCCTGGCCCCAGCGGCCGGCGCGTTCGTTCTGCAAGCCATCCACGAACAGGCCCAAGGCCTGAAGGTCGGCCTCGGTGTTGACGTTGTCTCCCCGCTGCTTGTGGGCCGCGGTTAGGATCCGTAGGACGAAGGGCCAGTCATGCTTGAGCCGGCCCTGTTCGACGAGGCGGGCGCTGTAGGCGGCAAGGAATTCGTCGTCGGCGGGCGGGAGATCGGCGGGCGGTTCCAGGTACATGACGAGGGCGCGCTTGACCAGCTCGCGCCGGATCCGGGTCAGCGGTTCCGCATAGCTGCCGAGTTCCTTGGCACCGGGAAAAAGAATCCACTGCCGGCCGCTGTCCAGCACTGCCACCGGCTGGCGCTTGCCCAAGTACTCGAACGCCCCGGCCAGGAGGCCGGTGATCGACACCAGCGGCTCGAGGTCCACGCCCGAGGGCACGCCAAAATTGCGGCGAAAGGCCACCTGCTGCCGGAAAACGTCGAGGTTGTCGAGGGTCAGCTCCGCCGGCGGAATCAGCGGGTCTTTCAGCTTCGCGTTGGTGCGGTCGAGATTGTGCATCGCCAGGATCTTGGAACGGGGGATCGCCGCGATCGCGATGTCATCGGACAAAATCCCGTTCAGGGTGTTGGCGGCGTTGCCGCTATTGCCGGAATCCAAGGCCGCGTAGTAGTCCTGCCAGCGCAGGGCGGTCCGCTGGAGGGTGGACAGCAGGTTGTGGTTGGGGTTGGCGCGGTTGGCCGCGCGGATGGCGGCGACGATCTCGTCGAGGTCCGACGCCTTGGCCGCCTTGCCGAGCACCTGGCCGAGCTGGTGCTGGAGATCCGCGAAGGCCTTGTCCGCCCCGCTGGTCGGCGGATTCTTTTTCAACTGTTCGGCGGCGGTCAGGCGCAGGATCATCAGCTGGCTGCGGGGGATGATCGGCTGGCGTGTCGACAACTGGACAAGCGAGTCCAGCGCGGAAAGGGCGCGATCGTTGTTCCCGTTGGCGGAGTGGATCAGGTAATCCTGCCATTGGGTGACATAGTTGCGCAGGCCCTCGATCTGGGCGGCCAGGCGCTCGTCATTTGCTCCCCGCTGGGGTGCAAGGCCGGCGATCCGCTTGAGCAAGGTGTCCAGGTCCGCGGCCGGCGCGCGCGCGTTGAACTTGGCGATGAAATCCGCCTCGATCGCCTGGTAGGCGCCTTCGTCCTTGGCCCGGGCCTGCGCCCGGGCTTCCAGCAGGGCGGCCTCGGCCTGTTCCAGCAGGGCCGCCACCGTGCGGTCGCCTTCCGGCAGGAGGGTACGGAGACGGATGAAGGCCACCTCCAGCTCATTGAATTGGCGGTTGGCCAGCCACGGGCCAAATTGCTCGGCGTAGCGCTGCAGTTCGGCCCGGGCGGGATGGTCCGGCTGGGCGGCCTGTTTGGCGAGGAAGGTGGAAAGCTTGGTGATGGCCCTGGCTTCGCCGGCCGGGTCGGCCGCGCGGGCGGCGGGGGCCAGGGCCAGCATCAGGCCGAGCAGCAACAGGCCGGGGTGGAAGAAAGGACAGTGGGGCCGGAGCACGGGGAAGTTCATGGCGAGGTAGCGGGTTTGGTCGGAGAGGGTTGACGAAGCCGGGCCTGCATCTGGTCCTGCCGCGCGGCGATCACCCCGGGGGGCAGGTGGGGAGCCCGGCTTTCGAAGGCCTTGTTGTAGGTGTTGAGGGCCGCTTGCCCGAGGCCGGCCCGCTCCAGCTGCAGGCCGTACATCAGGTAGCCGAATCCGAGATAATCGGCCTCGTCGGCCGCGGACATGACTTTCAGTTTTTTCTTGGCACTGAGCAGGCGGTAGACCATCGGCCAGTTCTGTTGCTGCGCATACCGCCCAAGCAGCCGCTGCACGTAGCTGTTGAAACTGTCGTTGGACTCGGGGGCGGGCGCCTCCGGCAGGTCCAGATAAATGCGCACGGCCCGGTGCAGCATCTCGTTTTTCACCCGCGCCAGCGCCGCGCCGTAGCCGCCCAGGCGGGCTGGATCGGGCGGCTGGTCCCAATGCACGGATATTTCCAGCGTGAGGGGTGCACTGCCTTCCACCAGGACGAAGTGGGCCACGCGCATTTCCTGGAACTCGGCGAGCAAGGTTTCCGGCGGGAAGGGCAGCGGCAGCGCGTGGTCGCGGCGGTAGCGGATCTGCCAGTCCAGCACCATGAGGTTGGCGAACGTAAGCTCGTCGGGCGGGATCAGCCGCTCCGCGCGGGCGGCCTCGGGGTTCGCCGAACCGAAGAGCTTCACCTTCATCTTTTCATAGGGGTAGATGACGTCATAGTCCCGGCCCGGTTCAAAGTAGCGGAGCAACGAGGCGGCATCGGAGAGGTTGCCGCTGGCCCGCGCCGCAAAAAAATCCTGCCAGATCGAGGCGCAGGTCTGGATCGTGCGGAAGTCGGTATTGGACCAGCCGACGCGGGTGGAACGCCCGAGCTCGACCATAAAGTCATCAAAATCCTCCGCCTTGGTCGCGGAGGCGATGATCGCGGCCAGCCGGGAACGCAGGTCGGCGATAATGGCGTCCGTCTCGCTCGGCGGTTTCGGCAGCTGTTTCACGGATTCCTGCAGGGCGATAAGCTGGGAGCGGGGCAGCAGGGCGAGCCGGGTCTGCTCCTGGATGAACTGGTCCAGGGTCCGGCCGGCGGCCTCGGGTTGGCCTTGTTCGGTCAGCAGCAGATAGTCCTGCCAGCGCGCGGCGAGGTTGCGGAAGTTCTCGAGTTTTTGTTGGACCGCATAATTGCGGGCGACGGCTTGCATCCGGCTGGCCAGGCGCTTGAAGAGGTCGTCGTAGGCGGCGGCCGGGGCCCGGCGGTCATACAGCGCCGTGAAATCCGTCGCCAGCGCCTCGTAGGCCGCGTCCTGCTCGGCCGCCTGCGCAGTTATCCGGGCCTGCACCAGGTCGACCAGGCGGCCGAGCGCGGCCGCGGCCGCCGGATTGTCCGGCGCCAAGGTCTGCCGGAGCTGGTTCAGCAGCTGTTGGGCGTCCGCCAGCCGATCCTGCGCCAGCTGGGTCTCGAGGGCATCCACGTATCGGGCGGCCGCGGCCCGCGCGGAATCGCGCGCGTTGGACGCCGGCACGTAGACCGGCGTGGATACTGGCCCCGGGCGGACATTGCCCGCCGGAGTGGGGTCAGGGGAACGGGCGGGCTCATACAAGCGGCCGTTGACGAGGATCTGCGCTGCGGCCTCGGCCACGGCGGGATTGGCCGGAGCAACGAGGGCTTTGCGCAGGTCGGCCAACAAATCCTTGTAGTCGGGGGCGGCGGCCAGCATCGGGCCGGCCAGCAGGCCCAGAGTGAGAAAAACCAACAGGCGCAGCCGCCGGCGGACCCGGTTCGGGAAAGTCATGGCTATGTAGCGATCAGGAATTGGAAGTGCGACCGGCCCGCCCGAATCCTTGGGTTTGGCGGCTTCAGGTCAACTGCTCATCCACCGCTGCATCTCCGAAATTGCAGGGCCTGACCGGATTGCCGGCGCCCGGCTCCCGGTGCGGCCCCGGCCGCGCAAGGCAAGATTGGCGCAGAAATGGACAAGGCAAGGCGTGGGCCCGGGCGCCGGGGTGACGTATCCTTGGGGTATGGATGGTTCCCGACGCCCTTTCACCAACAAGTCACCGACGGTCTTGATCATCGAGGATGACGAGATCTTTCGCTCCACGCTGGTCACGACGCTGCATGCCATGGGTTACCCGGTGCAATCCTGCACGACCGCCCAGGAAGGTCTGGCCCTGGCGAGGAAGTTTCAACCGTCCGTCGTGGTTTCCGATGTGCATCTGGCCAATGGTGACGGCCGTATGGTGCTGCGGAAGCTGCGCGAACAGGATGCGACCCACGACATCCAGTTCGTCCTCATGACCGGGGACTGGGTCGGCGCCTCGAAGCAGAGCAGCGTGGAACTCGAGGCCGACGATTACCTGGCGAAACCGTTCTCCATCCCGGAATTCATCGCGTGCGTGGAGGAACGCCTGCGCGTGGCCAGCCTGTAGCGAGGGCGTACGGATTCGAGCCAGACAGAAGCCGGAAATTCTGCATAGGAGGTATCCCACGAGCGGAGGGACCAGTAGCCGCCCATGACCAGGGCGAAGAAAACGACAAAAGTAAGCGAGTTGAACAGCACGCGTGGAAGTGACCGTTGGGCGCCGAGAAAACCGCGCCGTCGCGGCGTGGCAATCTTTCTCTGCGCCAAACTGCTAAATCTTCACGGTGAATCCCGAGGATCGAGGTGGGCGTCGGTTTCCACACCGACGTCGCTTGTCGCCGAGGTGGAAATCGGCGACCACCCCTCAAGCCATCCTTACGCCGCCACGCCGCAGCACTTCTTAAATTTCTTGCCGCTGCCGCAGGGGCAGGGGTCGTTGCGGCCGACCTTCGGGGCCTCGCGGCGCACGGTTTTGCCGGGCTCGTTGACCTGGCCGGTGTAGACCCAGCGGCCGTCCTCCCGGGCGAACAGCGCGGCCTCGACGTGCTCGTGGTCTTTGCCCTCGGAGCGGAACTTGGCGGAAAACTCGACGGCGCCGAACTTGTCGTCCGGGCCGCCCTGCTCGGTGCGGAGGATGGTCAGCCCGAGCCACTCGGAGTTCTCGGCCCATTTCTTCGCGTCCTCGGCGGCAAAGTCCTTGCGCTGGTCGGCGCTGAGCGAGCGCTCGAGGTGGGCGACGTCGTGCTTCACGTAGGCGGAGTAGCGCGACCGCATCAGGGCCTCGGCCGTCGGCGCGGGGGCGCCGGCGACGATCGGGCCGCAACAGGCTTCATAGGTTAATCCGGAACCGCAGGGACAGGAACTCATGGAGCAGAGGTTCAGGGAGAAGGGACAAGTTTCAAGTAGCAAGTGTCAGGCGCCAAATCCTTCCCCGGGAGGGCAAAGTCTGTCCCCCTCCTGTTACTTTAAACTTGATGCTTGTTACTTCGCGGCGACCACGGGCGCCGCGGCCGGCTTGATTTCGGTATACTTCACCGTGCGGGACAGCTGGGCCTTCTTGGCCCCATCGGGCAGCACGCGGGCCTCGACGCCGTCGATCTCGGCGTAGCCGATGATCATGGTGTTGACGCGATGGCTGGTGACGGCGCGGCCGGCCAGGTTGAATTCCCGGCCCTCATTGAGCCACAGGCGGCGCTCGGTGAGGCCCGTGAACCAGCGCTCCCAGCCCAGCCCCTTGGGATCGTCGGCCTCGACCACGTCGGCCGAGATCCAGCCGTAACCAGGGACGAAGTACTCGACCCAGCAGCGATAGCCGGGATCGACTTCCTTGCCGTCATTGGCCGGTTTCAGCCGGTAACCCATCTGGAGGCGCGCCGGAATGCCCCGGGCGCGAGCCAGCGCGATGAAGAGGGAGTGCATGTCGGTGCAGCAACCGCCGGCGTTGGTCATGCAGTCGCCGGCGTCGCCAATGCCGCAGTTCGGCTTGGTCGGGTCCTTGGAGTAGTGGTCGGCGTAGTTTGCGACGGCGCCGAGCAGAAGCTTCGCCTGGAGCGCGACGTTGGTTTCCTTGCCCGCCGCCTTGTCGGCCATCAGGGCGATGTCGGGTGTCACCGCCATGTGCGGGGCGTCCTTGCGGAGCTCCTCGGCGTAGAGCGTGCGGATCGAGTCCGTGATGGGTCCCGCGGACGCGGGATCAATCTCGGTGAAAACCGAGCGGCGGCGGAGCGTGAACTCGACCTTGGTGGTGAGGGTGGGCCCCACGGGGTTTTCCGCCTCGAGCAGCATGAAGCGGTTGCCGCGGTCCGGATCGCGCACGACGCTCCACCGGCCGGGGGCGGAGACGACCTTGAAGTCGAGCACGTCCTGGTAGCGCTCATTGTCGGGGATGGAGATCCAGAACTTGACGGTCTTGGAACCAAAGGGGATGTCGGACAACGTGACGTTTTGCTCGACGTGATAGGTCGCGATGGTCTCGGGGACCGGCGCGGCGCGCAGCAGGAGGCCAAGGCCGAGGAAGCCCAGGAGGGCGGAGCTGATTTTCATGGTGGTGTGGGTGGGGAAAGGCGGACCGCGGCGGTCAATACTTCCAGTTCAGGTCGATCCGGCAGCGCTTGCCGTCCTGGACGCTGGTGATGGCCTTCACAAGAAACAGGCGCGTCTGAATATTCAAGTGCTTCGTGATGACGTAGGTGGCGCGAAACTCATGCCCCTTGAAGTCGGTGACGTCGGCCTGCACGCCGTTGCCGAAGCGAGCCCAGTCGTCCTGTGAGTAGGACGCATTGACCGCGAAGGTCTCGATATGCGCGTAGTAATAGCCGACCTGCCAGTCGGTCGGGTTCTTGGTCTGGCCGTAGAGGGCGGAGAGCACGTAGCCGGTGGTGTCACCGGTGTGGGAGGCGGCAAAGGGCAGGGCGTCGGTGGCGCCATAGTCCTCGAAGTTCTTGATGAGGTCGGCGCCGAGCGTGAACGGCTGGCCGGTGCCGGTGGGGGTGCTCCACTGGGCGCTGAGGACGCCGAGCAGGTAACCACGCGCGCCGTTGCGGTTGCGCAGGTTCACGGCCCCGCGTTTGCCGTCGAAACTGTAGAGCCCGCCGGCAAAAATGAGCTGGGACGGTTTGACCGGCAGCGTGTATTTCACCTGCCCTCCCACCATCGTGCCGTTGAGGTCCGTCATGCCGTCGGGCAGGAAGACCGCGGCCCCGGTGGACGTCAGCGAGGCGCCGTCCGTGAGTTTGTGGTCATAGGTCGCGGCCACCCCGGTGGGCGTGACATCCTCGTCCCACCACATTTCGTTCTGCTGCCAGAAGGGCGTGGTGTTCCGCCCGCCCCACGCGGTGAGGGGCCCGTGCTTGTATTGCACGAAATAGCGGTCGGCCTGTGCGGCAAAATCGTCGGTGACATCGTCGTTGCCCCAGAAGGTCAGATGAGGTGACTGCTGGCTGAAGCGGCTGCCGGTCCGCACGCGGGCGCCGACGGACCAGTCGCCGTCGAGCTGGTAGGTGAAGCCGGCCCGGGCGCGCAGGCGCGCCCGCTGGCGGTCGGTGCGGGCCACGCCCGCCGCGTTTTGTGAATCCCAGTCGGACTCGTAGCGGACCCGGAGGTCGGCGGCAAGGGTGAGGGGCGAGGCCGGCGGGGCCGGATCGGCGGCGATGACGCCGGGAGTGACGATTTTGAGCACGCCGAAGGCGGCGGCCCAGCGAAGCAAACGGCTGGTCGTGGTCATGTTTGTGGAGTGACGCTGGAAAGCCAACGCGGCCTCGGGAGCGCAACCCGGCTGGGGTGAAACGCTCGATTACTGGGACGGTCTGCCGGCCGTGACCATCAATCCTACTCTACTATCGGACAGGTCGGCAGGTCTTGACCCTTGTCACCTGACCCTTGTCACTTCTCTGCCTACGGCTCGCGGATGACGAGCGTCCGGTTCAGGGCGTCGGGGTGAAGCTCCTGCGTCTGGCCGGAGGGCCACTGGATGACGACCTTGCGCACGCGGGCGTCCTCGCCGAGGCCGAAGGTCAGGACCGATTCCGACTGCGCCATGAAGCCGAGGGCGGGGGCGACGGTCTGCGTGTAAACCCGGCGCGGCGTGTGCACCTCGACCCGCGCGCCGCCGGCCTCGGGCTGGCTGCGGGTGGCGACGAGCTGCAGCCGGAGCCAGGGCAGGCCGGTGCGCTGGTCGTTGCGGAGGAGCACGGGGCTGCCGTTGTTCTGCGCGATCACCACGTCCAGGTCGCCGTCACCGTCGAAATCCGCCACCGCGACACCGCGCGCGGTGAGGACGGGCATCCCGTCCGGGTGATCGTTCACCCGCACCTCGGCAGCGAGCCAATCCGACCCGAGGTCATGCTGGCCTGGGTTGTACAACACCTTCGGTCGGCGGGCAAAGTCCCGGCCTTCCTCGAATTTGTTGATGTTCGGTTCAATCACCCCCGCGGCGGAGAATATTTCCAGCCGGCCGTTCAGGTCGAAATCAGCCGGGACGGCCCCGAGCTTGCCCAACAGGGCGACCCCGGTCGAGGCGGCGGTCCCGTTCGCGGCGGACTGCAGGGCTTGGAAACGCCGGTCCGAGCCGTCGGCTTGGGCGAAAGGCAGCGAGGCGACAGTGGCGAGGCCGGCCGAGGCGCCCTCCTGCCGGCGGTTGGACGCCCGGTTGGTCTTGCGAAAAGTCCCGTTGCCCTGGTTGAGAAAGAGCGCGTTGGGCGCCGTGTGATACGAGATCAGGAGGTCGAGGTTGGCGTCACCATCGGCGTTCACCAGCGTGATCGCGATCGGCTCCGCCACCGGCCGGCCGGTCTCGGGGTCGAGGTCGCGCAGTCCGGCCGAGTCGGGCAACAGGGCGAAGCGGCCGTCGCCGAGGTTGCGGTAGACCGACGGATAGGCGCTCAGAAAACCCGTGGGCGCACCGTAGGAACGGCCGACGTC
>Ga0302322_100002802_pt1 | contig 14823 bp, 12 predicted proteins | sample Fen_T0_2_FD_203757 | JGI IMG/M metagenome (GOLD analysis project Ga0302322, IMG submission 203757) | Peat permafrost microbial communities from Stordalen Mire near Abisko, Sweden - Fen_T0_2 | ecosystem: Environmental > Terrestrial > Soil > Wetlands > Permafrost | place: Sweden: Abisko... | reverse complement strand
ATGACGCTGAGCAACACGGTCTCGGGCCCGGGGGCCTTGACGGCGCGCGGCGGCGGGGTGCTGGCGCTGGACCGGCCCAACAGCTACAGCGGTGGCACGACGCTGGCGGGCGCGATCGTCAACTTCAATACGAATGGCGCGCTCGGCACCGGGATGGTGACGGTCAGTGACACCAACCGGCTGGTGATTGGCACCGGCCTGAACTTCACCAACGCACTGACGGCCAACACGATTTCACCAGGCCCCGTTACGGGACTCTTGATGGTCAATGACAACACCAACGGCACGGTGACGACGATCAGCGGACCGCTGGCGTTGAACGCGGTGGCGGCGAACGGCGGACATTTTATCGGACCCGCCTCGTCGGGGTACCTGAACGTTTCCGGGGCGATCACCATGCCGGGGGCCACGCCGTTGAGCATTCGCCTGGGCAATCTGCGGTTCGGCGGCGTCGGCAGCAGCTATGACGAAATTCAAGTCCGGGCGAACACGACCAGCCTGGGGGCCAACAACGGCATCGCGGTGAATGCGGTCATGGACATTGGCGGCAACGGCAGCACCACGGTGCCCACCACGTTTGATCTGAATGGTTTCAATCAGACCTTGACCGGACTCAAAAACACAGTCTCGGCGGCCGCGAACGTGGCGTGGATCACGAACAGCGGTGCGAGTTTGGCCACACTGAGCCTGGAGCTGGGAGGCAATACTTACAGTTTCAATGGCAGCATTTTGGGCAACGTCTCGCTGGTGTTGAATTCCGGTTCGCAGCTGCTGGGCAACAATGGCGCGGCGCTGAATGGACGTTACACGTACACCGGGAAGACGGTGATCAACGGCGGCACGCTGATGATCGGCGGCGGGATCAACCTCGCCAACACCCCGAGTATCAGCATTGCCGACGGGGCGGCGCTGGACGCCTCGATCAGCGGCCTCGTGCTGAGCCCGTTGCAGGCGATCACGGGCAATGGCATGGTGTATGGCAATGTGAGCGGCGGCGGCGTGTCTCCCGGCCCCGGCATTGGCGCCTTGACCTTCAATGGTGATCTGGCGCTGTCCGGCCCCACCACCATCGAGCTCAACAAGGCGGCCGGCACCAACGATCAATTGATCGTGTTGGGGTCGTTGACTTATGGCGGCACGCTGCTGGTGACCAATCTGGCCGGGACCCTGGCGGCGGGTGACACGTTTAAGTTTGTGACTGCGGGCAGTTCGTCGGGGGATTTTGCGCGCGTCAATGGCTATGCGGGTCCGGGCAAGGTCTGGCACTTCAACCCGGCCAATGGCGTGCTGAGCATCGTCAACATGGCCACTTACCCGACGAACCTGACAGCGACCGTGAGCGGCAAGAGCATGGTGATCAGCTGGCCGTCGGATCACCAGGGTTGGACCTTGCAGGCCCAAACCAATGCGTTGACCAAGGGCCTGGGCACCAACTGGGTGAACATCGCGGGTACGGCGGGCGTGACGGTGTTTACCAACACGGTGGTTTCGCCCAACAGCGCGGTGTTCTACCGCATGGTTTACCCTTAAGAGTAATTGAAATAAATCTGGAACGGGGTGAGAGTCTGGTGGCTTTCACCCCGTACCATTAATAGCCAAAGACCAGAAATAATTATGATAATGATTAAGCAAAAAAATAAGCGTGGATTCACCCTGATTGAACTGCTGGTGGTGATCGCGATCATCGCCATTCTGGCGGCGATGCTGCTGCCGGCGCTGGCGAGCGCCAAGGAAAAAGCGAAGCGCGCCTTGTGCATGAGCAATTTGAAGCAGATCGGGGTTGGGTGCACCATCTACGCCGGTGACAACGGAGATCGTTTTCCCGTTGCCGCTTATAATGCTGGCTGGAGCGCTTATAACCCTTGGCAATTGTCAACAAATCTGACGGCTTCGGCCAGGGAATTAGGTTTGAATACAAATAGTGTCGACGCCAATGGTTCGGTGACAACGCCAACCATCTGGGGTTGTCCCAATCGGCCGACCCTGCCCGCCAAGGACTTGGCTGCCGGTACTTGGTCCCTCGGTTATCAATATTATGGCGGAATTCCTACTTGGACCAGCTATACGGCTGGCCCCAAAACGGGAGCTTCGGCCAGCCCGATTAAAAGTGGCAATGCCAAGGCCGGTTGGATGCTGGCGGCGGATTTGGTCGTTAAATTTGGCGGCACTTCCTGGGTCACGCCTGCTGGAGTTCCGACCTACGACGGCAAATACGGCCTGCCTGGCCACAAGAAGGGGAGTGCGAACGTTCCTGCCGGCGGCAATGAGGTTTTTGCCGACGGCTCGGTGCAATGGTATAAACTTTCGAAAATGGTGAACCTTTACAGCACTTTGGGAGAAACCTATGACTTCTATTTTTGGCAGGATGATTGGGGTGGGTTGACGGGGTCGACTCCCACAGTGGGGAAATAGGCGGCTCGGAATTCTATGAACCATCTAATTAATTATAAATAAATTGAAATGAAGTTTTTATGGTGGTCGAAACTATTATGCTCTGCAGTGGTGGCTGGCTGGCTGGCCCGGCCGGCTTGTCCGCCAGTTTCCGCCCAAACCACCTCGCAACAAATTTATCTCCAGTGCCTCACGAACTTTGAGACGTACGCCGAATCCATCTGGCATACGAATGCCGTCGGGATCGCGGATGCCGGCTATTGGGGCGATGGCGGCAGCACGGGCAACGGCGGCATCCGCGGCATCAGCGGTATTGCCGTAGCCTACGCCACCTTGTGCGTGGCGCTGCCGGATGACCCGAAGTATGCCGCGCGCCTGACGCGCGTGCGGCAGGCGTTGAACTACGATTACAACACCCACGTCACCGGCTCCTATAACACGACCAGCGGCACCAAGTGGGGTTTTAGCAACACCAGCAGCACCGACTGGCAGACGCCGGAATGGGCCGGTTCGATGGGCCTCGCGTGCATTCTCATGCAAAGCAATCTGCCGGCGGCCACGGTGGCTGGCGTCCGTCGGGTGGTGGTGAGCGAGGCGGATCATCGCGCCGCCATCGCGCCCGCATCCGGCTATCTCTCGGACACCAAGGCGGAGGAGAATGCCTGGCAGGGAAACATTCTGGCGCTCGCGGCGGCCTGGATGAGCACCAGCAACAATGCCCCGACCTGGCTCACGGCGGCCAAAAAATACCTCGTCAACACCTACACGCTGGCCAATACCAGCGGCGATCCGCTGGCGGCATGGTCCACGACCGTTACCCTCTTTCCCGATTACGCCCTCGAAAACCACGGGTTTTATCATCCGACGTACGAGATGGTCGCCGGCATGTCCTCCGGCGATTCGCTGCTCATGGCGCGGCTGGCCGATGCCAATGTCGCGGCGCAGCTCCAGCCCTATGCCGAGCACAATGTCATGGCGGTCTGGACGAACAACATGAGCAGCATGGTCACTGATGCCGGGGACTTCGCGTATCCCGCCGGCATTGACTGGGAACTGCACGACTACGAGCAATATAGTTTCATCACCTGGATGACCACGCACTTCAACGACCCCGTGGCGCGGTGGACGGATTACCAGCTGGCCCAGCTCACGCGGTATCGCCAGCAGGTCAACGGGGATGGCGAATTTGTGGGGCCCAGCGGCGGCGGTTTCTACCGCGAAGCGGTCGAGGCGCGGCGCGTCGCCATTTGCTGGCTGCACTGGAACACTGCGGATTATCCCACCGGGGTGGCGACTGCGCCGGCGCCCGCCTTCAAGAGCATGCCGGACACCGCCATCATCACGGCCCGCGGCACCAACGGCTTTGTCAGCATCAGCTACGGCCCGCAGACCAACGGTTCGGCGGCGCGCATCCTGGCCACGATTGAGCCGTTGCTGGGTTCCTTTCCGGCGGACACGTTCGTGACAACGCCGCTGCTGCCGGGCATCATCGGTCTGGGGGCGATGGGCACGCCGACGGGCGGGCGGCTGGTGAGTTTGACGACCAACGTCGCCGGCGGTTTCCGCGCGGAACTGCAATTGACCAATGGCGTGAACGGCACGACGGAAGTTTATTTCGAGGCCACCGGCGATACCGTGGGCATTGTGGAGGTGCCGTGGCCCGCCAGCGGGGTGGCCAGTTCGGCGGCGAGCAGCTTTTCCATCGGCATTGAAAATGACCCGTTGACCGGCGGCGCGCGCCTGCTGGAGTGGAGCAACGGCTCCGCCACCATTGCCAGCCGTTCCGGCACCACGCGCAACGTGACGAACAACTGGATCTGCGTGGCCGGGCGCTACGGCGTTGGCTTCGGCCCGGCCGGCTACTTGAACTATGCCGCCACCACATATTACAACCGCCTCGGCGCGGCGCAGGACACGCTGGGCTTCATTCCCACGAACTCGCTCACGCCGCGCTATGCCGTGTGGTTTCCGGGGCGGACCGCGTTGCAGACGTCCAACTTGATGCGGCAGGTGACTTGGACCACGACCGGCACCACCGCCACGCTCACGTTCCCCGGGGCCGGTGGCAGCCTGGTGCAAATCGCCGCCGTCGTGCCGGTTCCCCCGGTATATCCGGCTTATGAGCTTGGCTTTGCCAGCGTTACCGCCTCGTCTTATCAAAGTGCCACCTATCCGCCGGCGAATGCGGTCGATAACAACAACTCCACCTTCTGGGTGTCGCTCTATGGGCCGACGAATCACGCCGAATGGCTGAAGGTGGCCTTTGCCCGCCCGGTGGCCATTTCGGAGTTTCAAATTGCCCCGCGTCTGGTCAACAGCGGCTACGGTCCGTCCACCTGCCAGTTGGTGTGCAACGTGACGACGACCATTCCCGCCAGCGGCATTCCCACCAGCGGCACGACCTGCTGGACCGGCACCGGCTACGCGCTGGCCACGCTGGATGTCAAACTCGCGGCCCCCGTCCTGGCCACCAACGCCGTGCTTGTCGTCACCGGCGCCTACGACAACGGCTCCACCAGCAATCCCCGCACGGTGCAGCTCGTGGAATTGAATTTCTTTGAGCGGGCCGTGCCGGGCACGTTTGCCGACTGGCAGCTCGCTCGTTTCACGGACGCACAGTTGACCAACTCGCTGGTGGGCACGGCCGCGGCGGATCCGGATGGCGATGGCGTGCCGAACCTGCTGGAGTTTGCCGTTGGCGGCAATCCCCTCGTGGCGGATGCGACGAATGCGGCGGTGAAAAACCTGGTCCCGGCTACCGGCCAGTTTGCGTTTGAGTTTCAGGAGCGCAGCACTCTCGGCAATGTGACCCGGCAATTTCAAAGTTCCGGCGACCTGCTGGGCTGGACCAACACCACGCCGACGCAACTGAGCGTGATTCAAAACACCGGCAGCAATCTGGTTTACCAGGCCGTTTTCCCCCTGCAACCGGACCAGCAGTTTTTCCGGCGCTGTTACAATATAACCAACTGAGGCAACGTGCCATGGGGAAGCGGGGGCAGCCCCATTCCCCCATGTTGATCCCCGCCTGCTAACCCACGCCTTCAGGTTTCCCCGGCTGCCTTGCCAGTCCGGGTTCCGCCCAGCCACCGAGGCTTAAACCGCATTTTCCACCTCGTATTCCATCCCGTCCCCTCATGGCGGTCGCCACCCCCAAAAAAGGCATTTTACTCTCCGTGAAAGCCGCCGACAAAATTGTTTTAAAAATCACTTTACAAATCAAAAAAGTCGGTTTAAAACAACAGGCAGAAATATGCTCTAAAACCCAAACTGGGGAGAGTTGTTCGCTTTTGCCTTCCTGTGCCATGCATGGCACCACGAAGATTCTTTGGTTGTGAAAAATAGAACGTTACAGTTTTTACCAATTCAGGCTCCCAACTGGGCGGGCAGTGCCAGTGTTGCCGGAACGGGAACAACTCTCCCATTCATCCCGCCTTGGAGTTTTCCGCAAAATGGCAAATTGGCGAAACGAACCCAAATTGGTTTTTTTGCAAATAGCTGCATATAAACTGTATGTGATAAATTTACGGCCAACGAAGGGGCGAAAACGAACCCAAAACGAACCCAAACAAAGCCAAAACGAACCCAATTTTCGACCAGTTTCCGACCAATTTTAACCCCGGCAGGGCGCTTTTGGAAAGCTATTTGGTTCCCGCCGCACCTCTCCTCTCAAAATCACTGCTGTGTCTCGTTGCGACCGGCGTTCGTGTCCGGTGCCACGCCGGCGGTCGCTTATCCTTGGGCGGCGGCGGCGGTCAGGGAGAGGAAGATGTCTTCCAACTGACCGGCGGTGCCACTTTGCCGGCGCAGTTCGTCCCGCGTACCGATGGCGATGAATTTGCCTCCCTGGATGATGCCGATGCGGTCGGCCATTTCCTCGGCGATGCTCAGTTGATGCGTGGAGACCAGCACGGTCATCCCGGCCTGCGACCGTTCTTTCAAAACATCCTTGACGATCCGGGCGTGTTGCGGATCCAAGCCCACCATGGGTTCATCAATCACGAACACCTCGGGATCGTGCAGCAGGGCGGAGACGATGGCAACGCGCTGCCGGGTGCCGTGCGACAGGCCTTCGAGGGGGCGGTCGGCAAATTCGGCGAGGTGAAAACGGGCGACCAGTTCCACGGCATTCCGCTCAATCCGTGCGGCGTCAAGGTGAAACAACTGGCCTGTGAATCGAAAGAATTCCCAGGCCGTCAGCTTGTCGTAGAGAAAGGGAAAGTCGGGCACGTAGGCCAGGCGCTGGCGGGCCTCCAGCGGCTGGGTCTGGATGTCAAAGCCGCAGATGCGCGCGGCTCCGGACGTGGGCTTCATGAGCCCGGTGAGCAGCTTGATGGAGGTGGTTTTGCCGGCGGCGTTGGGGCCGAGGATGGCAAAAAACTCACCCCGCCCGATGGTGAGCGAGATGTCATCCACGGCGGTCAGATCCCCAAATTTTTTTACCAGATGGTCGAGTTGAATCATGGATGACTGAGTTCGTCGATGCGGGCGGTGATGTTGCCAGGCAGGTCCACCCGCAGAATTTCCCCCAAAGTGCTGACGTCCACCGTGATGGCCCGGTCAAAAAGGCGGGTTTCCAACTGGTAGATCGGGACGGATTCCGAGCCAATTTTGAGGCGGGTCCGGCGGGCGTCCCACCGGCCGGGCTCGGTGTTGCCGGAAGCGGCCGGTAAATCCAGCTCGCTCAGCCAGCCATCGCCCAGGCTGCCGACGAAAGCGTGGAGCAGGGCGGCGGGGTTTTTCAGCTCGGCAAAGGCCAGCGAGCGTTCGATGATCACCAAACCCTCGCCGCTGACTTTTAATTCCACCGTCTGGTTGGTGGCGAAGGAATGAATTTCCAGAACGGTGCCGTGCGCGGAAATTTTGAGATTCAGTTCGCGCCATTCGCGGGCGGGGTTGAACTGGATCCGGCCGTCGAACTTCACCCGGTTGGTGAAGTCGCCCAGCGCCACATTGCCGGCGAGATGCACCTGGCCGCCCTGGGTGAAGATTCCATCCACGGGCGGCTTGTCCGAATCGAATTTGGCCATTTCCTGGCCCACGCCCGTGGACAGCTCGCAGTAACCCATGCGCACATCATCTTGATAGACGCTCAGGGAGGAGGCGTCCGGCGCGGTGAGGATTTTTCGCCAGACCAAGGACAGCGGCACCGGCATGTCATCCTGATGCGGACCGAACTCCATGCGCCACAGCCACACGTTCATCGTCACCCAGAAGATGGTGATGCCAAGGAATGTCAGGCGCGCGGTCATTGAAAGTTATGACCCCGGCAGGTTGAGGGCTTGCCCGGTATGGAGTTTCTTGGGGTTGACGCTAGGATTCGCGGCCAGCAATGCTTTGAGCGTGACGCCGTGTTTGCGGGCGATGCCGGCCATCGTTTCGCCTGAGGACACGACATGCGTACGGGGCTTGGCGGTTCTTTGCGTCGTGGGCCTGGTGGTCGGGGTGGTGTTCACCCTGCCCGCGCTGCTGCCCGTGGTGGAATTGTTGCCCGTTGTCGTCTGCGCCGGCGTCGGCGTTGAGGTTGCCGTCTGAGTCTGAGCTGTCTGCGCCGAAACATCATCCGGCGTCAGGCTGGTTTGCTGCGGCTGCTCAACCTGTTGCGTCTGCGGATGCGCGGCATAATAAGCCCGCCATTTATCCACTTCATCCTGCAGCTTGCGGTTCTTTTCCGTCAAATCCTCAATCTGTTTCATTGTCGCCGGCGCGCTGGGCAGCGGCAGGACGTCAGCGGCGAGCTGCTGCTTGCAACTGTAAATCCGCTGGCGGATGACCTCGGCGTTGTCGGCCCGGGGGTTGAGGCGCACATATTCCTGGTAATGGTAGATGGCCGCCGCCGGATCGGACTCTTTCGTGTCGAACAGGCAGGCAAGCTGGAAATGTGCGGCGGAGGAACGCGGGTTGGCATCCAGCGCCGCCTGAAACGATTCGATCGCCCCAAGGTAATCCATTGAGTTCACGCGGCTTTTTCCGAGGACGAAATGCGATTCCTTTTCTTCATCCAACTGGCCCGGATCGGCTGGCAAACAACCGTTCAGCGCGATGGCCAGAACCAGCGCGCCCAGGGCAAAATTGAATTTTCCAAAAAAAGACATGTTTTAAAATTAGATGAAGCCTTCCGCGCGTGCAATCGTCCGCTGAACCCCAGGCCGGCGGACGCATACGCCGGCGGCGTTATTTGCTGCCGGGTTTGACCGCCGGGACGCCGGCCAGATCCGCCGGCAAATGATCCGCTTCGAAAGTTTCCACTTGCAGCGCAAGCAAGCTGACGGTCGGCACGCCGAAGTTCACCGCACCGTTGGAACGGTCCACCACCATGGCAATGCCGGCGACCGCGCCGCCGTGCGCGCGGACTATGTCCAGCGTCTCCTGCACGCGGCCGCCTTTGGTCACCACGTCCTCGACCACGAGAATTTTTTCACCGGGCGCAATTTTGAAACCGCGGCGCAGGACGAGTTTGCCCTCCTCCTTTTCCACAAAAATGAACCGCAGGCCGAGTTGCCGCGCAACCTCCTGGCCGATCACCAGGCCGCCCATCGCCGGGGCCACGACGGTGACGGCGCCGAGCGGTTTCAGCTTCGCGGCCAGTGCTGCGCCGAGCTTTTCCACGGCGGGCATCTGCTGGAGCGCCAGGGCGCATTGGAAAAATTGGCGGCTGTGCAGGCCGCTGCGCAGGATGAAATGCCCTTCCAGCAACGCGCCGCTGTCCCGAAAAATCTGCAGAACTTGATCTTGTGTCATCGCCTGATTCTAAATCGTCAGCCGAAAGAGCAAAGCAAAACTTGTTCCCAAACGGAGGGTGGGCTTGAACCCGCCCCCGGTTCCGGCGCAGTTTGCCGGTCTGCCTTGGCAAATTGCATTTTTCGCCTGCCTTCCCGGCGTTTCTATGCGTAAATTCCGCGCGTGCCCAAGTGGCTTAAATTCATCATCGCGCTGCTGCTGCTCCCGGTTTGCGCCGGGGCGGCCAAAGTTCTCTGGCTCGTGCTGCGGGCCGGTTACGGTGCGGACACCGTCTGGGTGCCGCTGCTGGCCGGGGCGGCGTGCTGGATTACCATTTTCCTGCTCCTGCCCAAGCCCATGTGGCTGTATGTCTTTGGGCACGAGCTGACCCATGCGCTATGGACCTGGCTGTTCGGCGGCCAGGTCAAAAAATTAAAGGTCCGGTCCGGCGGCGGCCATGTGGTGGTCTCCAAAACCAATTTCTTGATCGCGCTGGCACCCTATTTTTTCCCGCTCTACGCCGTGCTCCTCGTCGCTGTCTTCGCGCTTGGCGACTGGCTGTGGAACTGGCACGGCCTCGCAGTATGGTTTCATCTGCTGCTCGGCGCCGCCTACGCGTTTCACCTGACCTTGACCGTGCATGTGTTGCAGACCGAGCAGTCGGATATCACCAGCCAGGGCTACCTGTTTTCCGCCGTCGTCATCTTTCTCGGCAATGTTGGCGGCTTGTTGTTCGCGGTTCCGCTGCTGACCCTGAAGTATGGCTGGTTCAAAATGCTCGAGCTTTGGTGCCATGAAACCGGCCGCGTCTTCCTCTGGCTGGGCCAAATGTTTTGAACTTGGCAAAAATTGTGCGCAATTCTGTCTTGAAATGTCCGGGGGTTTGACGTCATCCTCAACTTATCTATGGATTTGGCCGACATTTTAGGACGCGAACAAATTGTTCCCGAACTGCGGGCGACGAACCGCTGGGAGGCGATTGATGAGTTGATTGGCAATCTGGTTGCCACCGGCAAAATCCAGCCCGGCGACCGTGACGCCGTGACTGCCGCCGTCAAAAAGCGCGAAACCTCCATGTCCACCGGCATTGGTTTCGGCATCGGCATCCCGCACGCCTCGACCGATTTGATTTACGAAGTCGTCGGCGCGCTCGGCCGCTCCACCAAAGGCGTCAATTTCGACGCGCTCGACAACCAGCCCGTCAAGCTCGTCATGCTCTTCCTCGTCCCGCAGGGACAGTTCCAAAAACATCTCCACACCCTCGCCAACATCGCCAAGCTTTTGCACAAGGCCGATTTCCGCGAAGCCCTGGAAAAATCCACCGATGCCGATGCCATGCTCGGCGTCATTCGCGAACACGGAAAAAAGTGACTGTACTTTTGGAGGCGGTTGACCGTTGGCAGGCCATCGAAGAATTGATCAAGCATCTTCTGGTCCGTGGTCAAATCCAGCAACAACATCATCTGGCGATCCTGGCTGCCGTCAAAAAACGGGAGCAGTCCATGAGCACCGGCATCGGGCTGGGCATCGCCATCCCCCACGCCACCACCGAATTTGTCCCGGATTTGATCAGCATCATCGGACGCTCGGAGAAAGGTGTTGATTTTGCCGCGCCCGATGGACTGCCTGTCCGCAAGATCGCGCTCTTTCTGGTACCGGCGGGCCAATTCCAAAAACACCTGCATGCGCTGGCGGATTTTGCCAAAATGCTGCACCGTGAGAATGTTTGACCGGCGGAAGTTTCAGCTGACGCCGCCTTCCCGCCTCTGCTAGAATTTTCAGCCGGCTGCAACCAGCCCGTGAATCGCATGATCCTGCCCCACAAACAAATTGAATTGTCCCTGCAAGCCGCTGTCCGCGCGGTCTTGCCCGATGCCGATGTCTCCGCCGTGCTGGTCCGCCCGTGCGATCCCAAATTTGGCGATTACCAGAGCAATGCGCTCATGTCCCTCGCCAAGACGCGCAAGCTGAATCCCCGCCAGCTGGCCACCGATGTGCTGGCCCGGCTCGAGGTGACCGCCGTTTGTGAAAAGGTGGAAATCGCCGGGGCCGGCTTCCTGAATTTCCACCTCAAAAATACCGTGCTCACGCAGGCGCTCGAGGCCGCCGCGCGCGGTGAACATTTGTTTTTTGCCCGGGCGGAGCAGCCCCGGACCATCGTCATTGATTTCAGTTCGCCCAATGTCGCCAAGCCCATGCACGTCGGGCACATCCGCTCCACCGGCATCGGCGACGCCCTGCAGCGCACCCTCCGCCTGCTCGGGCATCGTGTCATCAGCGACAACCATATCGGCGACTGGGGCACGCAGTTCGGCAAGCTGCTGCTCGGCTGGAAACAAATTTTGGACCGCCCCGCGCTCGAGCGCGACGCCATTGCCGAACTCGAACGTCTCTACAAAGTCATCAATGTCGAGTGCGACGCGAATCCCGCCCGCCTCGAAGAGGCCAAATCCGAACTGGTGAAGCTCCAGGCCGGCGATGCCGAAAACATCGCCATCTGGAAGGAAATGATCGCCCTGTCGCAAAAACAGTTCGACACGATCTATGGCCGGCTCGGCGTGAAGTTTGACCACGCCCTTGGCGAAAGTTTTTACAATCCGTGGCTCGGCGAAGTCGTGGCGGATTTGCTGCAGCGCGGCATCGCCCGCGAAAGCGAAGGCGCCGTCGGCGTGTTCAGCGATGGCTCCGTGCCGCCGAAGGAGGACCCCTTCCTCGTCAACCGTGATGGCGAATGGGTGGCCGACCCCGCGCTCATCCGCAAGAGCGACGGCGGCTTCAACTACATGACCACCGACCTGGCGACCATTGATTACCGGCTCAAGACCTGGTCGCCCACGGAAATCGTTTACGTCGTGGACGACCGGCAGGGGCCGCATTTCAAGAAACTGTTCCTCACCTTTGCCCGCTGGCAGGCGGACGCCGCGAAGCGGGTCAAGCTGGTCCACGTCGGCTTTGGAAAGATTCTCGGCGACGACGGCAAGCCGTTCAAGACGCGTGCCGGCGACACCGTGAAACTGGGCGATCTGCTGGCCGAGGCGGAAGAGCGCGCCTTCAAGATCGTTTCCGAAAAAAGTGCCGAGCTGCCCGAGGCGCAGCGGAAGGAAATTGCCCGCGTCACCGGTCTCGGCGGCGTGAAATATGCCGACCTGCTGCCCAACCGCCAGAGCGACTACGTGTTTAGCTGGGATAAAATGCTCGCGCTTCAGGGGAATACCGCGCCGTATCTGCAATACGCGTACGCGCGCGTCCGCAGCATCTTCCGCAAGGCCGAACTACCTGCCAGTCATGACCAGTCCGCCGCCATCCAATTGCTTGCCCCCGAGGAACTGGCGCTGGCCAAACAGTTGTTGACGTTCGGTATCACGCTGGAAGCCGTGGCTGACGAATTGCGGCCCAATTACCTGTGCAACTATCTGTTTGAACTCGCGAGCAAATTCATGAGTTTTTTTGAAAATTGCCCCGTGCTGAAAGCCGATGATGTCGCCGCCCGAAACTCGCGCCTGGTCTTGTGCGACCTGACCGCCCGCGTCTTGAAGCAGGGCCTGGAAGCCTTGGGCATCGAGACCGTGGAGCAGATGTAACTGGTCATGCTTGGCGTTGTTTGTGTTACAGGAATGTTACAAATTGCCAAGCAGCCAGTTTTTTTCGATTTCTCCTTGCCAACCGAGAGGATTCGATATAAAAATTTCTTTGTTAAGGAGCGGTTGTGCATCAGAAGTGATCGGAACCATAAAACACAAAAATTGATCGTATGAAACAAACATATCTTTTCGCCGTCCTTGGTTTGAGTTTTGCTGTATTAAGCATCCCTACAAAATCAAATGGGCAGGCATTTAATTCCACGTACGATTTCGCAAGTGTAACCGCAACTTCTGGCGCAACTGATCCATCTGCTGTTCCCACGGCCACAGGTGTGACTTTTGGCTCGTTTTCAGCCGCTGGCCTGTCAGTTAACCCCAACGCGGGCGGGCGGTTTTCATTCACAACGAATTCGTTGGGCTCGGTTAACGGCAATGATCTTTTTTCAAGTTTTACAGGGGCCTTGGATACAACGAAATATTTCTCGGTAACCCTTACACCCCTTAGCGGTTATACTCTTAACTTGGATTCGATCGCTTTTACAATCCAGCGGTCTGGTACTGGTATTCGTAATTACGCCGTGCGGTCCAGCTTGGATGGGTTTGCGGCTAATCTATCTGCCAGCATAAGCCCTGCGAACGCCGCTTTGAGTGTGGATGGCGCCAATAATTTTCAATGGGTGCTTGACGCAACGACCACTGCGCAGAATGGGAGTTTGATTACCTTGAGTTCAGACTATGACGCGCTGTCAAGCGCGGTGACTTATCGCTTCTATGGTTGGAATGCGGAAGGTCTTGGTGGTACTTTTAGCATTGATAATGTTAATTTTTTGGGAAGTGTTACTACTATTCCCGAGCCCTCCACCATGGCTCTTGCAGTCATCGGCGGATTTGCGGGGCTTTTCGCCATGCGCCGCAAGCACTGATTGCTGCAACAAGCAGATTGGTTTTAAACGAAAGAGCCGGATTTATTCCGGCTCTTTTCCTTTGGTGAGGCATTGCTTGGCTTGGTGCGTGGCGAAACGCGCCACCTCGCAGTTCAAAAACGGGGAGGCAGTCCAGGCGACTGATATGGTTGATGAGGCCATGAGCTGATTGGTCAAATGTGGCAGAGAGAGCGGTTGGCAGTGCCGCTCAGTCAATTGGCAGCCTCGGCACAGTCAAATGGAATGACTCTCAGCCCGGTTCTGGGCGACTGGGGCACTTGGTGGCCAGAGACTGCTGTTTCTGAAAAAATCGCAAGCAACCATGGGGTGCTTCCCCGCTTCATTTTTGCCTCAGACCCGCGTTGCCGAATCGGTTTGAGTTGTCTGAGCAATTCAAGCAAACCCGGTCCACTCCGGGGAACACAAACCAAGGCAACAGCTTATTGGTCCAATGCCTGATTGCGGTGGTTGATTTGCATGCCGTTAGCGGACCGTGCGAATTCAACCCCTAGTTGTTTTTCTTGCACGAATCGGCTTGCCCTTTGGCTTCATTCGTGCAAAATGGATTCCGCTGCAAGTTATATTGCAGCAAGTGCGGAATTCGTGGAGACGACCGTCATTTGCCGTCAGTCGTGAGGCGATTGACGCTTTTTTTTCCACTTTTCCAAGCTGGCTTTGGTAGGTTACCCAAGTGGCCAACGGGGGCAGACTGTAAATCTGGCTTAAACTCAAAGACTTCTGTGTAAGGTGCTGCCCCTAAATAGACTCCTCTGGCCAGTAAATTTTCGCAAAATGGCTCGAGTGGCCTCTTTTGCCCCTCATTTTTAACCTGCGGGATACAATTGGGGATACAAAGCGAATGAGGGTATTCGAGTCCATATATTTCATGGCATCATTTATTTCTGATTGCCCCACCATCCCAACACGACTAGAACATTCTTGTGAGTGACCAACATCAACCATCCGGTTCAGAAATCATCCTCTATCAAACCGAGGACGGTCGTCCACTCCTTCAAGTTTAACTTGAAAACAACACCGCTTGGATCTCCCAGGCGCGAATGGCGGATTTGTTCCAAAAACACGAGGGCGTCTGAGTTTACCTTTTCACGGCGCACTCAGACATACTCTTAGCCGGAACGATTCAGTTGAAACCTCATAATTGACAATCTTTTTGGTTTCAAGCTTGCAGAGAGCCAACTGCATTGCAA
>Ga0302322_100002801_pt1 | contig 14827 bp, 13 predicted proteins | sample Fen_T0_2_FD_203757 | JGI IMG/M metagenome (GOLD analysis project Ga0302322, IMG submission 203757) | Peat permafrost microbial communities from Stordalen Mire near Abisko, Sweden - Fen_T0_2 | ecosystem: Environmental > Terrestrial > Soil > Wetlands > Permafrost | place: Sweden: Abisko... | reverse complement strand
TTCTTTGATAGTTTTGGGAGCTCCGTCTACCATGTCCTTAGCTTCTTTCAAGCCAAGGCCGGTAAGTTCTTTCACCAATTTCACAATCTGAAGTTTGTTAGCACCAGCTGCTTTCAACACAACATCAAAGTTGGTTTTCTCTGCTGCTGCACCACCACCTGCTGCACCACCCGCTGCCGGGCCTGCTACCACAGCTGCTGCTGCCGGCTCGATGCCGTGCGTTTCTTTCAAATAAGAAGCAAGTTCATTTACTTCTTTTACAGTAAGTTCTACTAACTGATCTCCGATTGCTTTGATATCTGCCATGATTGATAATTGTTTAAAATTTTAAATTCGTTAATTAATTTTTTCTTTCCTCCAATGCTTTCACCAAGCCAGCAACAGTGTTCTTGCCGCTTAACAAAGCAGACAATACATTCTTAGCAGGGGATTGTAACAGAGAAATGATTTCGCCAATGAGTTCGCTCTTAGATTTCAACTCAGTGAGCGTGTTTAGGTGTTCTTCACCTATAAAGAGGGCGCTCTCGATGGAAGCTGCTTTGAAACCGGGTTTGCCCTCTAGTTTTTTACGATACTCCTTGATCACTTTCGCCGGTGCATTGCCTGCCTCTTTCGAGAACATCACACCCGAAAAACCGTGGAGCGTCTTGAAAATTTCTTCGTAGTTACCAGATTGCTTCTCCAATGCTTTGCGGATCAATGTGTTTTTGTAAACCACATATTCCACACCAGCATTGTAGCACAACCTGCGAAACGCATTCACCTGAGCTACTGTTAATCCAGAAGCATCTGTGATATAAAAATGATTGTTCTGAGAAAACTTCTCAGCCAATTCATCAATGATTAGTCCTTTTTCTTCCTTGGTCATGTCTTTAATATTAAACTCCCAATGAACTTGAATCAATCCTGATACCAGGGCTCATCGTAGTAGAAAGCGCTACACTTTGAATGTAGGTTCCCTTAGAAGAAGCTGGTTTCAGTTTTACAACCATGTTGATAAGTTCAGCAGCATTATCTTTAATCATATCTGCGCTGAAGGAAGCCTTACCTATACTTGCATGAATAATTCCTTGTTTGTCGATTTTGAAGTCTACTTTACCTGCCTTCACTTCTTTCACAGCTTTCGCTACATCAAGTGTAACTGTCCCTGACTTCGGGTTTGGCATCAAGCCTCGTGGGCCGAGAACCTTACCTAACTTTCCTACTTTCGCCATTACAGTGGGCATGGTGATGATCACATCAATATCTGTCCAGCCGCCTTCAATTTTTTGAATGAATTCATCTAATCCTGCATATTCTGCGCCAGCATCTTTTGCTTCCTGAACTTTGTCAGGCGTACAAAGTACTAACACACGAACTACTTTACCCAAACCGTGTGGCAATGAAACAACGCCACGCACCATCTGGTCAGATTTTTTAGGATCAATTCCTAAACGGATATCAACATCAACAGAAGCATCAAACTTTGTAAAAGTTATGTCCTTCAACATTTTTGCTCCGTCAGTAAGCGAGTATTCTTTCTCCAAGTTGTACTTGGCTGCTACTGCTTTTCTATTTTTTGAAATTCGTGCCATTTTCTTTTTAGTTAATTGTTATCCGTTAATCGTCAATAGTTGGGATGATTTTGGAAGCCTCACTTTCGCTATTAATTTTTAACTTTTAACTAAGTTTTATTTATCCCAAGGCGCAGTTCCGCTCACTGTAACACCCATGCTGCGAGCAGTTCCGGCTACCATTTTCATCGCTGACTCAACTTTAAATGCATTGAGGTCAGGCATTTTTAATTCTGCAATTTTTTTGATCTGATCCCAAGAGATAGAACCTACCTTAGCACGGTTCGGCTCTTTTGATCCTTTTTGGATTTTGATAGACTCCATAATAAGTACAGCAGCTGGAGGAGTTTTGATAACAAAGTCAAACGACTTGTCATTATACATGGTGATCAATACAGGAAGAACCTGACCAGGCTTATCTTGCGAACGAGCATTGAACTGCTTGCAAAAATCCATGATGTTCAAACCCTTTGAACCCAACGCAGGTCCGATAGGAGGCGCAGGATTAGCTGCTCCGCCTTTTACCTGTAATTTCAAATAACCTGTAATTTCCTTAGCCATTGTATTCTTAATCTAACTTTTCTACTTGCATATAACTCAATTCAACAGGCGTATTCCTGCCGAAAATTTTCACCATTACATTCAGCTTCTTCTTATCTTCAAAAATCTCCTCCACATTGCCAGTAAAGCCGCTGAAAGGACCATCCATTACTTTCACAGATTCTCCTTTTATAAATGGAGTCTCCAGCTTTTCTTCGAATTGATCTACTTCATCTACCTTTCCAAGGATCCTATTTACCTCTGATTGTCTCAAAGCCACCGGCTCTTTATTAGTAGCACTCGACCCATTCGATCCCAAAAAACCTATTACTCCTGGAATATTATTCACTTTGTGGTAGGCCTCTCCATTCGAAAGATCAGCCGACACCAGAACATATCCAGGGAAGAAATTTCTTTCACGAACACGCTTCTTGCCGTTACGCATTTCGTAAACTTTCTCCGAAGGAATCAATACCTGCGGAATAAATTCAGTCAGTTTAGAACGTTCGATCTCTGTTTCCAGGTAAGATTTGATTTTCTTTTCCTGGCCGCTGATCACACGCAACACGTACCATTTTAACTCTGCCATGATTTCTTAAAATTCCCTGTAAAACCAGCGCAAAGCGTTATTAAAACCAAAATCGATTAGACCAATGACCAAGGCGAAAATCACCGATGCTACTAGTACCAAAATAGCACTGCTTTGCAATTCGTTGAATTTCGACCAAGAGACCTTGTTACGGATCTCGTCAATCGAATCGAGGATATAGTTTTTCAATTTTTCCATTCAGAAAATTATCAGCACGGGTGGAGAGACTCGAACTCCCAGCCAACGGTTTTGGAGACCGCTACTCTACCAATTGAGCTACACCCGTATTACCTAGTTGGCTACCTTTTTGAACCCCACCCGTAAAACCTTAAATTCAAAAGGACTGCAAATGTAGGGCAATCTGAAAAGAAAACAAAAGCGTTTCTAAGAAAAATCTCAGAAACGCTTTATTATTGATTATCAGCCATTTACTGAATATGACCTATGCTAAAGCTCTGGCCAGGTTATAAATCTGTCTCAACTGTTTGCACTACATACTAACTATCCAATTTGGTTTTTATGGAACAAAAAATTTTGTCAACTATTTATCCCGTATTTGACCTACGTAAAAATCTGGTTTAGCGAAGCAAACCGGAAGCTTACAAAGGCAATGGTGTACGCACAAAAGAGTTATTGCTCGTATTGCACTCTCCTAATGTGTTCGTTTCACCCGCATACAGATCCACAATCAGCGAACGATAAGACCTGAAATCAAGATTGGCGGGAAAGGTACAATCAATCCTTACCCAAGTAATCTGATTTACACCCAGAGGCTGTTCAAAGCTCGAACCGCATGCGGCAACACTCTTTGTAACACCGTCCATCGACAACCATGCCTGCCAGTATACCCGGTTATTAGTACCGTTGATATTGGCAACAGCTGTTCCAATATTCTTTATTGCAACACCGTATGGCATCACATTGCCCGATGCGCCATATGAAATTACGGAGTTCACTACTAAATCAGGGCACGCTGGTGGGGGTTGGCACGACATGGCAGCCAGAATTAGCATAGCAACTGACCATTTGGAGAATAGTAATTTTTTCATTTGTACATTGGTTTGTGGACCTGAAAGTATAACACATGAAAAGCGAATAATAGAAAAAAACGGCAAACGTCACATTTTGTCGCTAAGATGCTCCGCAAGATTTCCCATTCTATAAACTACTCCCCAGTTTGGGGAAGTTATATACACCTGAAAGCTACCGCCGTAATCTCATCCAATGCGCAAGCTCCTCCAAAAAAAATCGCTCACCTTTCGATGAGCGATTTTCAAATTGATATGAGTTACTTCTTAGTCTAAAATCTCCGTTACCTGACCAGAACCTACAGTACGGCCACCTTCGCGGATAGCGAAACGAAGACCTTTCTCCATAGCGATCTTGTTGATAAGCTCCACTTCGATGGAAACGTTATCACCAGGCATAACCATTTCAACGCCTGTAGGAAGCTTACACTCGCCTGTTACATCTGTTGTGCGGAAGTAAAACTGCGGACGGTACTTATTAAAGAAAGGAGTGTGACGACCACCTTCTTCTTTTGAAAGAACGTAAACCTCAGCTTTGAATTTAGCATGTGGCGTAACAGAACCTGGTTTACAGATTACCATTCCGCGGCAAATTTGTTCTTTTTCAATACCACGTAGCAATAAACCAACGTTGTCACCAGCTTCTCCTCTGTCAAGGATTTTGCGGAACATCTCAACTCCTGTAATAGTAGAAGTCAAGTTCTCAGCACCCATTCCAAGGATTTGAACTGGATCGCCAGTTTTGATGATACCACGCTCGATACGACCAGTAGCAACTGTTCCACGACCAGTGATCGAGAACACATCTTCTACAGGCATCAAGAAATCTTTGTCAATCAAACGAACTGGAATCGGAATGTATTCATCTACAGCCTTCATCAGCTCATCTACTTTTTCTACCCATTTTGCTTCGCCATTCAATGCACCCAATGCAGAGCCACGAATGATTGGCATAGTATCGCCGGGGAATTGATAAGAAGAAAGCAATTCACGAACTTCCATTTCTACAAGGTCAAGCAATTCTGCATCGTCAACCAAGTCAACTTTGTTCATGAATACAACCAATGCAGGCACACCTACCTGACGAGCCAAAAGAATGTGCTCGCGGGTCTGTGGCATAGGACCATCGGTTGCAGCTACTACAAGAATAGCACCATCCATTTGGGCAGCCCCAGTAACCATGTTTTTCACATAGTCAGCGTGACCCGGACAGTCTACGTGTGCGTAGTGTCTTTTTTCTGTAGAATACTCAACGTGTGAGGTGTTGATAGTGATACCCCTTTCTTTTTCTTCAGGAGCATTGTCAATAGAAGAGAAATCTCTCATTGAAGCAAGTCCTTTAGCAGAAAGTACTTTAGTAATAGCAGCAGTCAACGTGGTTTTACCGTGATCAACGTGACCAATGGTTCCGATGTTAACGTGCGGTTTCGAGCGGTCAAATGTTTCTTTTGCCATGTTTGAAAATCCCAGTTAAGTTTAAAGTGTATAAATTGATTAATAAGTTACTTTACTCATTGCCTCTTATTTCTAAGAAGCTACACCCTAAACATTTTGAGCCTTTCGGATAGGTTATTGCCCTGTCGTTGCTTTTTGCATCGGCAGGTGCAACTGCTAGTCTTTTCAACACTTTTAGGATGGTCGCTACTCATCCGTGTTCAAAAGGTTTCGCATACATTATTTCAAAAATCTATTTAGTGAACCACCTGCCCACTAAATTTTCAATCTTAAGTTCAGCGCTGTTGAGGAGTCCCGACCCTTCGGGATGAACTCACGACAACTACTTATACTACAACATCTCTTCGAGCTGTTGATGAGGATTGAACTCACGACCTCTTCCTTACCAAGGAAGTGCTCTACCACTGAGCTACAACAGCATTCATGCCGTTGTTCGTTCATCGTTGCCAGTTGTTCGCAGTACGAACAACGAATAACGACAACAATCAACGACTCTGAGCGGGAAACGAGGTTCGAACTCGCGACCTATAGCTTGGAAGGCTATCGCTCTACCAACTGAGCTACTCCCGCTTTTTTTGTGGGGAGAACAGGATTCGAACCTGTGAAGACATAAGTCAACAGATTTACAGTCTGTCCTCGTTGGCCGCTTGAGTATCTCCCCGCAACGATTTTCAATCTTTTCAAGAACTCTTTCCTATCCTTTCAAGCGGACTTTTACCGTTCCCGAAAAATAGGAGTGCAAAATTATACGGTTTTTCGGTATCGGCAAACGTGGGGATAAGGAATTATTCAACCGAATAGCTACATCAACACTATTTCTTTGAGCACGTCTTTTCCGAATTCGGTCTCAAAGGTTTTAAGAAGATGGTTTTTATGGAAGCTCAGGTCGCTTTTCATCGCTGGGGAATCCAATTCAATAAAAAGAACTCTGTTTCTAATATAAATTCTTTTGGTGCGCTTGGCCACTGGCTTGCCCGCAATTCGCTCCCAAGAGGCGAGCACATTAGCTTCATCAAATTTAGGCTTCAGATGATATTCCTTTAGTAATTGCCGGATGGCTTGGCCTATATGCTGAATGTCGTGTGGATCTTTGGCCATAGTGAAAACTACTCTACAAAAGTACCATTTTCAATTTTCACCAGACTCGCTTTTAGATTTGCCTCTTTTAACAACTCAACACAACGTGTTGGCCGAGCATCAGTAATAAAAAGCTGACCAAACAATCCAGTTGCAACAAATTGCATGATTTTACGAATTCGATTGTCATCCAACTTATCAAAAATATCATCCAGCAATAGAAGGGGCTTAAACTTTTTCTTTTCTGCAATACACTGAAACTCCGCCAACTTCAATCCGATCAAAAAAGATTTTTGTTGTCCCTGAGAGCCATACCGCTTTACTTCATTGTTGTTTAGTAGAAACAAAAAGTCATCGCGATGAATGCCAGCAGTAGTTCGTTGAAGCAGAACATCACGATTAAGATTTCTTTTGAGCAATTCTTCAAAATCATTCCCTTCAAGATCGGAGCGATATTGAATGTTCATCTCCTCTTCCTTCGAATCAGCAAGATTTTTATAGTGTTGCTGAAAGATTGGCAGAAACTCCTTGAGAAATTCCGATCTTTTAGAAAAAATCCTTTTGGCAGAAGGAATGATTTTTTCGTGGTAACCGGCTAGCAAATCGTGATCAATACTGCCGCGTTCAGCAAATAATTTTAATGCACTATTGCGTTGCTTAAGATATACGGTGTAAACAATTAAATCTTCTAAGTATCGATGATCAATTTGCGAAAGCAGGCTGTCAAAGAATTTCCTTCTTACTTCGCTGCCATCCCATATCAATTCAATGTCTTGCGGAGCGATTAGTACTAATGGATATTTGCCTACATGATCGGAAAACTTCAAATAGTCCTGCCTGTCTTCCCGCACAATCTTTTTCTGACCTTGCTGATAAGAGCAAACTACTTCTTTCAGCTTTCCTTGAATTTTAAAATTTCCCTTAATCATGAATTGGCTTTCTCCCAATTTGATATTCTGTGAATCGGAAGGATTGACAGCGCTTTTTGTAAACGATAAATAATGCATCGCGTCAAGTAGATTGGTCTTACCGCTGCCGTTTTTTCCTAAAAAGCAATTGACCTGATTCTCAAAGCGGAGATTGGCCTCGGCATAGTTTTTAAAATTGAAAAGTTTTAATTCTTGAAGAAACACTACTCTATAGATTTATAATCGGTTTGGCGATTGCCAGACCATCTTGTATTTTCGCAGTTCGTAAAATTCAAAAGTAACACATATGGCTGCTACTGCCCAAGCGAAAACAAAAACGTCCAAAACAGAGTTTTCAAAAGAAACCTACATGTTTTGGTTTGAATCCATGCTGCTCATGCGCAAGTTCGAGGAGAAAGCCGGGCAACTTTATGGTATGCAGAAAATCCGTGGATTTTGTCATTTATATATAGGACAGGAGGCCTGTGCCTCGGGAGCTGTGTCCGCCCTAATAAAAGGAGATAAATATATTACCGCTTATCGCGATCACGCACACCCATTGGCATTGGGCACAAGTCCGAATAAAGTAATGGCAGAACTCTTTGCCAAAGAAACCGGAGCAAGCAAAGGCAAGGGTGGCTCAATGCACATTTTCGATAAGGAGCATGGGTTTTTTGGAGGTCACGGAATTGTTGGGGCACAGGTTCCGCTTGGCGCTGGTATTGGTTTCGCAGAGAAATATAACAAAACAGGCAATCTCTGTATTTGCTACATGGGTGATGGAGCCGTGCGACAAGGTGCATTCCATGAAGCGTTGAATTTGGCCATGTTATGGAAGATACCTGTGATTTTTGTGATTGAAAACAATGGATATGCTATGGGAACTTCTGTAGCCCGCACCTCCAATGTTCATGAGCTTTATACGCTGGGTGAGTCGTACGATATGCCGTCAGAACCTGTTGACGCCATGAATGTAGAGGCCGTTCACGAAGCAGTTGCACGCGCTGCAACTCGCGCCCGCGCTGGCGAAGGCCCAACCCTTTTAGAATTTAGAACCTATCGCTACAAAGGCCACTCGATGAGTGATCCTCAGAAATACCGTACAAAAGAAGAAGTTGAAGAATATAAGCAACGTGACCCAATCGAACAGGTAAGAAAAACGATCTTGGAAAAGAAAATCGCAACTGAAAAAGACCTGGAGGCTATCGAACAAAAAATTAACGGCCAGGTGGAAGAGAGTGTGAAATTTGCTGAGGAATCCAAATACCCTGACCCATCCGAAGCACTGCATGATATTTATGCTGAGCCTAATTACCCTTTCATCCTGGATTAACAGTTTTTGATTAAAGTTTGGAATTCTTAGTTTTGCAGCCCCGTGCAATATAACGGGGCTTAATTTTATATAATCATGGCGAAAAAGGAAGAAGGCAAAGAATTGTTAGAGAATCCGGAGGTAATCAAGGAAAAACTCGAAGGCATCGAACATTGGGCTGAGAGAAATCCTAAAATAATCATAGGCATTGTATCTGCACTGGTTTTGGTTGTAGGTGGTTATTTCGGTTGGAGATATTATATCGATAATCAGGAAGGTGAAGCACAGAAAGAAATGTTTCAGGCTGTGCATTATTTTGAATCGGATAGTCTCAACCTGGCGCTCAACGGTGATGGCAACAACCTCGGATTCTTACAAATCATTGATGAGTATGGAATGACTCCTGCGGGCAACCTTGCTAATTTTTATGCAGGTGCTATTTGCCTAAAGCAGGCAAAATATGCATTAGCAATTTTTTATCTGGAAGATTTCAAAGCCAACGATTTGCTGATCCAGCCGCGCGCTTACAGCCTGATCGGTGATGCCTACATGGAACAAAAGGATTATGAAAATGCTTCAAAGTGGTACGACAAAGCTTCAAGCTATAAGCCTACCAAGGAATTCACGCCCTCCTATTTAATGAAAGCCGCTTTGGCTTACGAAAAATTAAATAAGAATGATAAGGCCAAAGAAATTTATCAAGAGGTGATTGACAAATATTGGGAAAGCAGCGAAGTTCAAAATGCGAAAAAATACAAAGCGAGACTGGAAACGAATTCTTAAGAATTAATTAGTGATATTTGAAAAGGGATAGACTTCTATCCCTTTTTTATTTAAAGAAAAAATTATGGCAGGAGTACTTTCATCCATTTCAGGGAAAAGTAAAATCAATTTGAAACACAAGAAATTCGCCATTGTTGTAGCCGAATGGAACGATGAAATTACCGAACCTCTTTTTGATGGAGCTTATAACGCGCTGCTTGAATTAGGAGCAAAAAAAGACAATATCATTCGAGCAAATGTGCCAGGCAGTTTCGAACTTCCTCTTGGCGCACAACGAATGGCTGATAGAAAGGAAATTGACGCGGTGATTTGTCTTGGCTGTGTCATTCAAGGAGACACTCCTCATTTTGATTACATCTGCCAAGCCGTTGCTTATGGAATTACGAAAGTAAATCTAAAATCAAATAAGCCAGTTGCCTTTGGTGTGTTAACCACGCTCAATAAAAAACAAGCGCTCGAACGCGCGGGAGGAAAATTAGGCAACAAAGGCGAAGAGGCTGCACTGACTGTTGTAAAAATGCTTGAAGTCTAGCTTCTATCGCAAATAAAAAAGCTCTCTTGACGAGAGCTTTTTTAGGTATAACACTCAAACTGATTCTTACATATTCTTTACTACTTCTTTACCAAATTCAGAACACTTCAGTAATGTTGCACCTTCCATAAGGCGATGGAAATCATATGTAACTCTTTTTGCTGAAATGGCTCCTTCCAATCCTTTCACAATCATATCGGCCGCTTCTTGCCAACCCAAATATTCCAGCATCATCACACCTGAAAGAATAACAGAACCTGGATTTACTTTGTCTTGACCTGCATACTTAGGTGCAGTGCCGTGCGTTGCTTCGAAAATCGCATGACCGGTGATGTAGTTGATGTTTCCACCTGGAGCAATTCCAATCCCACCAACAATAGCTGCCAGTGCATCTGAAATATAATCGCCATTTAAATTCAGAGTAGCTACTACTGAATATTCATCAGGACGTAACAGAATTTGTTGTAAGAAGGCATCTGCAATTGAGTCTTTCACCACAATCTTGTGGCCGGCTTTGTTGATTTCCATCCATGGTCCGCCATCAATTTCTATTCCACCGAATTCACTTTTTGCTAATGCATATCCCCAATCGCGGAAACCACCTTCTGTGAATTTCATGATGTTTCCTTTATGAACCAGCGTAACACTTGGCTTCTTATGTTCGATTGCAAATTTTATTGCCGCTCGCACTAATCTTTCTGTTCCTTCTTTTGAAACGGGTTTTATGCCGATGCCAGAAGTTTCAGGAAAGCGAATTTTTTTATACTGCTTAGGAAAAGCATCTTTAAAAAAACTCATGAATTTTTTATTGTCCTCTTTGCCTGCTTCAAATTCAATACCCGCATAAATGTCTTCGGTGTTTTCGCGGAAGATGGTCATGTTGGTTTTCTGTGGTTCTTTCACTGGAGATGGAACTCCTTTAAACCATTGCACCGGGCGCAGACAAGTGTAAAGATCTAAATCCTGACGAAGTGCAACATTCAATGAACGAATGCCTCCACCTACAGGCGTTGTCAAGGGACCTTTTATTCCTACCAAATATTCGCGGAAAGCGGCCATCGTTTCATCGGGCATCCAGCTTCCTGTTTTGTTAAAGGCTTTCTCACCTGCCAGTACTTCTTTCCAATTGATTTTTCTTTTGCCTTTGTAGGCTTTTTCAATAGCCGAATCAAAAACATATTTTGAAGCTGGCCAGATATCCACTCCTGTACCATCTCCTTCGATAAAAGGAATGGTAGGCATATCCGGCACATTTAATTTTCCATTGGTGATACTAACTTTTTGATCGCTCATGATTTTTTAATAATTAATTGAACTATAACTGAAATGAGCCCGAAAATTAAGAAAAACTACGATGGCAGAGGCATAGTTTTATTTGATTAATTGTCAATCGCTCATTTTCTAACCAGCAACGCCACATTCTCTACATGAATGGTATGCGGAAACATATCAACTGGTTGTACTTCTGCGACTTTGTATGATTCGGAAAGAATTTTCATGTCTCTAGCTTGAGTAGCCGGATTGCAACTCACATAAACAATTTTCTTAGGTGCGGCCTTTAGCAACATCTTACAAACGTCTTCATGCATGCCTGCCCGCGGTGGGTCAGTGATGACGACATCCGGCCGGCCGTGTTCGGCTAAAAATTGTTCACTCAATAAATCTTTGATATCACCTGCATAAAATTCGGTATTCCCGATTCCATTCAATCGAGAATTTGCTTTCGCATCTTCAATTGCTGCTGCTACATACTCCAGCCCGATTACTTTTTTTGCTTTGCCTGCAACAAAATTGGCAATGGTACCAGTGCCTGTATATAAATCATAGACCAATTCATTTCCATTAAGGGCAGCCATCTTGTAGGCTACTTTATAAAGTTCATAGGCTTGTGCTGAATTGGTTTGATAAAATGATTTTGGTCCGACTCTGAATTGCAACAAATCGTTACCCCCTGGCTTTTGCATTTGTTCGGTAATGAATGGATTCCCTTTACAACAAATAACATCCAGATCAGCGAAAGTGTCGTTTCGTTTTCCGTTGATGATGTAGTTCACCGAAGTGATCTGCGGAAATTTTCTAGACAATCCTTTCAGGATTTTTTCTGTCCACTCCATTTTATCATGCGTTACCTGAAGAATGATCATCACCTCGCCAGTATTCGCTGCACGAATAGTAAGCGTTCTAAGAAATCCAGTCTGCTTTCTTAAATCAAAAAATGGAATTTCATTTTGGATAGCAATTTCTCTAGTCAGCAATCGTATCGCATTTGATGGATCAGGTTGAAGAAAACATTCCTTCACATCAAATACCTTGTCAAACATCTTTGGGATGTGATAGCCCAAGCCAGGTTCACCAAATTTACTTTCACTTCCCATCTCTTCTTTGGTCAGCCATCGGCTGGATGAAAATGTAAAGTCTAACTTGTTTCTATAATAGGTTGTTTGGGCTGAACCAATGATCGGTTTAATCTCTGGCAACTCTAGTCCACCGATCCGTTCCAAATTATCAATCACCTGTTGACGTTTGTACAGCAACTGTGTTTCATAATTGATATGCTGCCACGAACAACCACCACATGTACCAAAGTGTGAACAGAAAGGTGTGGTGCGCGAAGGAGAAAGTTTTTGAATCCGAACGGCCTTGCCCTCTAAAAAGCTTGATTTTATTTTTGTTAATTCGATATCAACGGTATCACCAGGAGCACAACCCTGCACAAAAACAACCTGACCGTTGTAATGGGCAATACATTTTCCTTCAGCCGCCATGGTTTCGACTACAATATTCTCCAGTTGGTCTCCTTTTTTCAGTTGATTCGTATTCATTGGCCAAAAGTCCCGTTAAATAATTTGGAAAATTACATAAAGACGGGGGTTTTGGCCGTCATTTCAAATAGTTATCTTTCGCTTCTGTTTTTATGAAGAAGTTTCTGTTCTCGTTGCTGTTGATGGTTGTGCTACCGGTGTACGCTTCACACATTGTGGGCGGAGAGTTTGAGTTGATCCATATCAGTGGTAACCTGTACCAACTCAACATGATTCTTTATTTTGATGACATCAATGGAGCTCCGTTGGCGCAGGACGCTAGTGTAACTGTTTCAATCTACCGCAAAAGGGACAATGCCTTTATCACTAGTTCACTGCTGCCGTTAACTACCCGCACTCCTGTGTCTTACACACAGCCAGCATGCTCATCTGGTTTACTAAGGACCGACAGGATATATTATACAGCAAACATTACTCTCTCCCCCGATACTTTTAATGATCCTCAAGGATATTATATCTCTTGGCAACGCTGCTGTAGAAACTATAATATCACCAATATTTACAGCGACCCACCAGGGAGCGGTGCAACCGCAGGCCAGACTTTTTACCTAGAATTCCCACCTGTTGTAAAAAATGCGCAACCATTTGTCAATTCATCTCCACATTTATTTCCTCCTCTCAGCGATTATGGATGTCCCGGAAGGCCTTACTACGTTAATTTTGCTGGGGTTGACGACGATAATGACTCCATTGCTTACTCATTAACAACTCCATTAAATGTAAATACCCTCGATGGAAATGGTAACGTTCCACCTTCCCCTGCACCGTATCAATTAGTTAATTGGAGACCAGGTTACAGCCTTTCTAATATTATTGGTGGTTCTCCTGACTTGAGAATAAGCCCTGGTGGATTGTTGACATGTACTCCTGTTAATCAAGGTCTATTTGTTTTCGCTGTGAAAGCAGAAGAGTTTCGCGATGGAGTAAAAATCGGAGAAACCAGGCGCGATTTTCAAATGCTCGTGGTGGGAGGTTGTCAGCCCGATCAGCCACCGCAAATCGTTGGAAAAAAATTAGAGGATGCAGACTTCACGTATGTTAATAACATGACTGTAAGTTTTGCCGGCACAGTCACCGATGGAGATCGTTGCATCGTTGTGCAAGTTTCAGATCCTGATTCAAACGATCCAATTCAAAATTTCACGGAAAACATTTCAATCCGTGCTGTAGCTCTTAACTTCAAAAAATCTGATTTAGGAAATATTATTCTTCCTTCCGTTACTTCCGGTACACTTACGCATGGAGGCACAAAAGAATTCAAGATCTGCTTTCCGCAATGTCCATTTATCAGTGTGCCTTATCAAATCGGCATCATCGCTATGGATGACGCTTGTAGTTTGCCGATGACAGACACTCTCAAGATCATTGTAAACTCACAACCTCCTCCAAATTCAAACGCGTACTTTCTTCCACCAAAAATTACAACCGCACAATTGTATGAAGGAAGCAGTGGGTCGTGGCCTTTTACAGCCAAAGACGATGACGGGAATGACCTGGTTTTATCTGTTGTTTCAGACGGATTTGTTTTGCAAGATGTCGGAATGAATTTTTCAATTAATCAGAAACCGGGAAGCGCCAGCGGCACCATTAGCTGGAATGCACAATGCAAGAAATATGAATTCGCGAAGAAAACAGATTTTACTTTAAAAGTTCTAGTGGATGACAAGGACGCATGCAATATCATTCATTACGATACGGCTATTTTTCATCTCAAAGTAGTCCTCCCCAACATCATTCCAAAACTAAAAATATATAATGAGAACCGGTCATTGGATCTAACTAACAAAGATATTGAAGTGAGTCTGGGTCATATCGGTTTTGATTTACTTGGCACCGACTCGGATATTTCTGCTAGCGATACATTGAATTTATCTCTGACAAATGCATCAGGAAATATCTTGCCCAGTGGATATACGTTCGCCAATGCTACAGGATTACATACCGTAGAATCAAAATTTTCGTGGGACCCTACCTGTTCTATTTTTAAAGATGGCAGTTATGACAATCAATATAAATTCCAATTTGCCGTTACCAACAACCATTGCAAAACGCCAAAGTTTGATACAGCATTTGTAAAAGTACGGATCAAGGACATTGATTCAGACGGCAAAGATTTTCAGCCGGCCAATGTCATCACCACTTATCCTGATCATTGTAATGATTTTTTTGCCATTGATGGATTTGAATCAGAGCCTAATTGCGAAGGGCAAATACGGCAGGTCTCTTCA
>Ga0302322_100002800_pt1 | contig 14828 bp, 10 predicted proteins | sample Fen_T0_2_FD_203757 | JGI IMG/M metagenome (GOLD analysis project Ga0302322, IMG submission 203757) | Peat permafrost microbial communities from Stordalen Mire near Abisko, Sweden - Fen_T0_2 | ecosystem: Environmental > Terrestrial > Soil > Wetlands > Permafrost | place: Sweden: Abisko... | reverse complement strand
TAAGGATCCAGCACGGCCTGCATTAGCCCATAATCCTGCCGCAGCTCGGGGATCGGCTGCATATGGCGATAGCATTCCTCCAAATGACGTTCGAGCAACGGCAGCTCCGGTGCTGGTTCAGTTTCATCGGGCGTAAGGAAGAGTCCCATTTCACGGGCGCGCTGCCCGTAGTTAGCCTTGGCAAAGAAGATCGAGAGCGGGGCGGCGAAGACCAAGCCGAACAAAACCGGCAATAGCCACCAGAAGAATGACGGCACAAGCACATAGGCGGATGCGCCCCAGATGAGGCCGAAGGCCATTTGCCCCGAGTGAGTGATGATGGCCTCGCGCCAATCGGATTCCGCGCTCGCGGTGCGCTGTTGCGTCACCCATGAGACGCCCTGCCCAAGGAGAATGTAGATCACGAACTTGGCGTGGAAAATCATGTTGATCGGTGCGATCAAAGCCGAAGCCACCATCTCCAGGAGAACGCTGATTCCGAGCCGGACCGGGCCGCCGTAGGCCACGGCGCGCCGGTTTTTCAGCTCCAAGGCAAAGCTGATGATCTTAGGGAGAAACAGCAGCAGCATCGTAAAGCTAAACAAAGCCAAGGCCTCCGGCAGCGGGACGGCATAGTCGAAAATCATGGTGTAGTTCTGCGGCGCGTAACCGCTTGGCACGGGATGCCGCGCCTCGCTGAAGCGGTGCATCGTACTGATCAGCATGAACAGCAGCCAGAGCGGCGACGCGATGTAGCCCATAATACCTTGAAGCAAATGAAAACGATTGATCGGGTGAAAACCCCGTGCGAACAGCAGCCAACTGTGCTGCATGTTGCCCTGACACCAGCGGCGATCTCGTTTGGCACTGTCGATCAGCGTCGGCGGACCCTCCTCGAAACTACCTTCCAATTCATGAGCGAGCCAGACTTTCCAGCCCGCTTTGCGCATGAGCGCCGCCTCGACGAAATCGTGACTGAGGATGCGCCCGCCAAACGGCTCGACTCCCGGCAACTCCGGCAGCGCGCAATGCTCCATGAACGGCGCGACACGAATCACGGCGTTGTGCCCCCAGAAATTACTCTCGCCCTGATGCCAATAGTTCAGCCCGGCTAGGAAAAGCGGGCTGTAGAGCCGGTTCGAAAACTGCTGGAGCCGCGAGTAGAGCGTGACGCCGTTCACGATGCGGGGCGCCGACTGCAAAATGCCCACGCTTGGGTTGCGTTCCATCATGGCGACCATCTTCACGATGGATTCCCCGGTCATAATGCTGTCCGCATCGAGCACCACCATGTAACGATAGCTCTGGCCCCAGCGTCGCAAAAAATCCCCGACATTGCCGCTCTTCTTATTGATCGAAATCCGACGCTTGCGGTAAAAAATGCGGCCGAAGCCGTTCAACTGCCGGCACAGCTCATACCAGGCAACCTCCTCTTGGATCCATTTGTTCGGATCGTTGGTATCACTCAGGATGAAAAAATCGAAGTCTGCCAGACGCCCGGTGTGCTCGAGCGAACGGTAGATAACGCGCAGCCCTTCGAAAATGCGGCTGGAATCCTCGTTGAACACCGGCATCACAATGGCAGTGCTACCGAGCGGCAACTCCGCGAGGAGCTCGCCTTCAATGCTGCGACTGATGCGAGCCTTGTCCCCGCGGTTGATCACGTATAACCCGAGCATCGCGGTACAAAAACCCGAGGCGATGTGGGCAAACAAAATCGTGAACAAGATCAGCACGAGCACGCTCACGGGAGTGATCGGCCCGCGCCAGAGCAGATCCGCCATAAACCATGCAGCGAGGCTCGTCAGCAGGAACACCAGAGTGAAGAATGTCGCGCGGCGGCCGCTGACGCGCGACTTGTCCACCTGCTCGACTGTGAAGTGATGGGGCATCCGGTTCAGCGGGTGGAATAAAACAGCATTGCCAGCATGGAAATGAACAGGGCCCAGAGCAATGAGACCCGCAGGATCGGCCACTTTTCAATCTGCTCGAAGGTCTGGCCGGCCACCTCCGTGATCGTGCCCAATTCAATTTCGCGCGGCACCATGCTGGTGACCGTCATGTCCGGGCCGGCTTGCATGGATTTTTGCTTCATTTCGCGGGCAAATTCCGCCGGGATATTTTCTAGGTCGAGAAAGGCGTACGGCCAGCGCTCCACGCCGTTGCACATTTGCAACGCCACCCGGCCCTCGACGGCGATGCGCTCGTGCGGAAGATTTTTATCGCCCAGCAATTCGCCAAACCATGCGTCCATCATCCGGTCAATCTCCTCTGCGGCAAGCGTGGTAGGATCGAGATGCGGTTCCCGCTCGTGCTGGCGCGCGGCGGCGGCCAGCACGCGTTGCAAGATCTGGCTTTGCTGCAGCCGGTTGTGCACGCGGTGGGCGCGCAGGTAATCCTCCACGCGGACGAAGGCGGCGTTCCACTGCTCAGGCGTACCCGTGCGAGGACGGAACGCGATCAGGGATTCCAAAGGTAGCTCCATGTTTCGGTGAGCACGTGTTGCTTCCGACGGAGGAAGCACCGCATTTCCACGGGGCGCCCCGTACCATCGGGCTGCACGACAAACGCGACGCGCCACGTTCCGGTAAAATTGTTCTTCTGCGTCACCGCTTCGGTGACGAGCTTCGCCCCTTCGCCAATTGTGACCATGCCCTCGGGTTTGCCATCGTCTCCCATCTTAGCCAATTGGTCACCTGCGAACTCGATCACAAAGCGACGCTGCAGCGGCTGGCTTAGCACCGATCCCTGGCGGGTCGAGTCCACGTAGCCGGCGGGTGGCCGCTCGCCCGGGTTCATCACCCAGTGCAGCCGATATTCAAAGGAGATCGGCTCGCCCTCGGGCGGCAGTTTGGCCGGCACCCAGCACGCCACGATATTGTCGTTGGTTTCGTCCGGCGAAGGCAGCTCGACCAAACGTACGGCGCCCTTTCCCCATTCGCCCACGGGTTCAACCCAAGCACCCGGCCGCTGGTGGTAATAGGCTTCCAGATCGTCATAGTGCGCAAAATTCCGGTCGCGCTGCAGCAGACCGTACCCGCGTGGATCCGAATCCATGAATGAAACGGTACGCAGTTGCGCGGGATTCACGAGCGGACGCCAGAGCCACTCCCCCGCGCCAGTCTGCATGAGGAGTCCATCCGAGTCGTGCACTTCGGGACGAAAATCCTGTCGCGACCAGCCGGTATTTTCGCCATGCAAAAACATGCTCGTCAACGGCGCGATGCCGAGTACCGCCGGATTTTTCCGGCAATAGATCGTCGCCTTGACCTGCATCACCGTCTCGGCGCCCGGCGTAATGATAAAACGATACGCGCCGGCGACGCTGGGACTGTTCAAGAGCGCGAAAACCGTGATGGTCTTTGCGCCCGCCTCCGGGCGCTCGACCCAGAATTCGTCGAACACTGGAAACTCCTCGCCGCCCGGCTCCGCGGTGTTGATGGCGAGGCCGCGGGCCGAGAGCCCGTAGTGCATGTTCGAACCGAGGGCGCGAAAGTAACTGGCCCCGAGAAACACCGCGAGTTCGTCGAAGTACGCCGGATTGTTCAGCGCGTAATGAATGCGAAAGCCCGCAAAACCCATGTTCGCCGGGATGCGCCCGCTCAGCTTGTTCCGCCCGTAGTCAAACAGCCGCGGGGAAAAATCGATCAGCTTCTCCTCCTTACGCACGAGTTCATGCATTTGCACGGGGTGCTTGAAGAGCCAGCCCGGATGGAAAAATTGCAGTTGGAACGGAAGTTTCTCCGCCTTCCACCACGCGCGGGCCGGATCAAACCGGATATCGCGGTGCTGGTCATAGGTCATGCTCAGCAGCCAGTCGGGCATGTGCTGCGTGGGCTCGGCGTAAGGCTGGGCGGCGATCGCCTTCGCGCGCAATTGAAGAACGTCGAGGTCGAAAAGCCGGTCTGCCGCCGGCAGCACCGGGCCGGTAACGACAAAGAGGAGCACCAAGCTTAGGATTTTTTTCATCAAAGGAAATATTTCTGCTGTTTTTCCGAGATCGGCAGTCCAGCGCGTTCCATCACACTTAGCAAATCTTCCCACGCATCGCGCTTGATCTTGCGGGCGGCGGCAGAAGTCAGCCCTTCCTGCCGGAGGAGATAAGACGGATGGTAAGTCGCCCGCAACGGCGTGTCAGCATAGGCGTGCCAGGCACCCCGCGCCGCCCCCATGGATTTGAAACGGTCGGCGCCCAAAAGACCATCGACGGCGGTCTTGCCGAGCGCCACGAGCACCCGTGGCTGGATGAGGGCGATCTGGGCGCGAATAAACGGCAGGCAATACGACATCTCCTCCGCGCTCGGGGGACGGTTACCGGTTTGCGAACCGTCGGGATTGCGCGGCATCCCGGGTCGCCAGTTGAGAATATTCCCGATGTAAACATCGCTGCGCTCCAGCGCCATAGCCTTGATCATACGGTTGAGCAATTGGCCAGCGCGGCCTACAAACGGCTCTCCTTGATCTTCCTCGTCCGACCCCGGCGCCTCGCCAACGAACATGATCGAGGCATCAACGCTGCCGACACCGAAAACAACCTTCTTGCCGGCAAAAACGTGGCTGCGGCAAACCGGATCGTTGAGCACGATCTCACGCAGCGCCTGCCAGCGCACGGCCTTGTCGCCCTCGGGCAGATTGATCGGCGGCGTAGGCGGAAGCGCCGGGGCATTCGTGCGCGGGGTGGCCACGACACGAGGCGGCGCAGCTGGCGCGAAGGCGGCGGGCCGCGGAGCTTCGAAGTTCGCCGCGGGCGCGCCATTTCCTTGCAACGCCACCGGCGCGGAAACCTGCATTTGGGGTACTTCGTCCGGCATCGCCGTCACGGCGGCCACGGCCTGCCGTAACTGATCGAGACTTTCCGCCGTGATCGTGACAGTCCTCCGGCCCTCCGACTTCAGGCGCCGAAGTTCGTCGTTCAAGGCAAGCAGTTGGTCACGGACATTCACCGGGGATCAGCTTGAGCGAAGAAGGAGCAACTTTTCAACATACTTGGCGAGCAGATCGAACTCTAGGTTCACGCCGCTCCCCGTTTTCTTTTCGCGCAGGTTCGTGGCGGCGAGCGTGTGCGGGATCAGCCAGACTGCAAAACGATCACCCTCAACCTCCGCCACCGTAAGCGAAATACCATCCATGGCGATGGAGCCCTTGTGCACCAGGTACCGGCCGAGACCGGCGGGAGCCGCGACACGCATATAATGGTCGTTGCCGCGCGGTTCGAAAACCTCGACGCGACCGAGTCCGTCGATGTGGCCGGATACAAAATGTCCGCCCATCCGGCTGTCGGGTTTGAGGCTGCGCTCCAGATTGACGAGCGAACCGGGTTTTAGCTCGTTGAACACCGTGAGCCGTCTCGTCTCCTCCAGAACGTCAAACAGCAGATTTGCGCCGTCGAAACGGGTGACGGTCAGACAGCAGCCGTTGACGGCCACGCTGTCTCCAAGTTGTACATCCGCCAGCACCACCGATGCGGCGATATGCAGTGACCAAGCGGCTTTCGCCGGAGCGAAAGCCACCACGCGACCGACCTCTTCGATGATTCCAGTAAACATAGCTATTTAAGTTTGATGCGGAGAACTTTGGTTTCGCCGCCGCGGCTGGCCAGCAAAACGAAATCCCCGCGCGTTTTGTCCGACTCGATGGCCGAAAGTTTCTCAATTGCCTCCGCGTAATCCTTAACCGGCACCCCATCGATCTCGCGAATCCAATCGCTCATCTGCAATCCGGCGGTGTCGGCCAGGCTGTTGGGCTTGAGGAAGTGCACGACTACGCCGCCCTCCTCGCCCGGCACAGAGCGGTTCACCATGCCGTCGTACTTTAAAAATTCGCGGATCGTGAGACCCAGTTTTTCAAAATAGTGCCGCGACGCCTCGCGGATCATCTTAGGCTCGTCCCCCAACGTGACTTTGATCTCGTGTCGTTCCGTCCCGCGCAGGACGGAGAGCGTCATGAAATCGCCCGGACGCCGCCGGGCGATTTCCTCGCCGGCGTAGCTGATCACCACCTGATCCGGTTTCAGGCGGGGCAAGGGCCGGCCGTCGATCGCCAGGATGATATCGCGATCCTGCAAACCGGCCTGCGCCGCGGGACTGCCCGCCATGATGTCACTCAATACGACGCCGGATTGTTTTTCCAATTTGATGAATTTCGCCACCTCCGGGTCGACCGGCTGCAAACCATAAACACCGATCCACGCGATGGGCCGGCCGCTGACCGAGGTAGGTATCCGCTTGAGGCGCGGCAGCACTTCGTTCGCGAGGAGAACCACGCTGCTTTCCTCCACGTTCAGCAGCATAACGGGCGTGCCATTCTGGCCGCGGGAATACAGGAGAAAATTCTGACCGTAGGAATTCTGGGCGAGTCCGGCGAATTGCCCGGAGGGGGTGAAAACCGGCAGGCCCGGCCCGGCGACATCCTGGGCCAGCACGGCGGTCTCGTTCGGCAATTTGGCAATCAAGGCGACGTGCGAGGTTAACACATACGGATTGAAATCCTCGTCCTTGCCGCGAAGCCCGATGCCCCACAGTTCGTCTCCCAACCGCGTTGTGACCGGGCTTTCGCCGGCGAAACGGGTGATAGGCACGAGCTCGTGGCGCAGCCGCTCCTCGGCCTGGAGAAAATGCCACCCAGACAACGCATCCTGGCCGAGGTAGGTCGCGGCGAATTCCTCAGTCCCGCCTGGCCGGTGTAACTTGAAATTGCTAACTTGGTCCGGCGAGATCGTAGACGGAATCGCGGACCCGGGGATGATGATGGTGCCTTGATCGTCTATCACCGTGCCTGCCACGGTCACCGGGTGCCGGTCCGTCTCCGTTTGGATCACAAAATCCGCCGTCACAATTGAGGCGAGCCGTTCTTGAATCAGCGCCGAGAGATCAGCGGCGCGACTCACGCCGATCAGGGTTAACCCGATTAAAATGAAACGGAAAAACTTCATGGCTTGAAAACGTAGAGAGCGATGCGTCGGTTGCGCTGGGCTTCGATCAGCACCGGTGCGGGTGTGTCCACGTACCGTTGATAATGTTCCTTCAGGTGCGACATGGTGCTGATGGGTTCACCATCCGCCTTGGTAATGATATCCCCGACGGCGATGCCGGAGAGCGCGGCCGGATACCCCGACTGCACACCGATCACGAGAACGCCGGAGTCGTCGGTCAGTTGGTTTTCGCGGGCGTAGGCGCGGGAAACGCGACGCACGCTCAAACCCCATTTTTCGAATGCCCATTCTTCCCCAACCCGGCTCTCAAGTTTTTCGCTTAAGGCGGACAAGTTGAGCAATTGCGCACCACGCTTGACGCCCAGCTTCACGGTCGAGCCGACGGGCAGATCGGCGATGGCATTTTGGATCGGAGGGAGTTGCTCGGGAAAACGTCCGTCGATTTTTTGCCCATTCAGGGAAAGCACGATGTCACCGGGGCGCAGACCGGCGCGCGCGGCGGGCGAACCCGGATCCACACTGTTCACCAGCATGCCGGTGTTGCTCGCCAGCGAGTAGAAACGCTCAAGATCCTGCAGCACCCCCGGCACGATCCCAAGGTAACTGCGGGTGATGGAGCCTTGTTTCACGAGAGTCGTGGATACGCGCTGAGCAATGCTGGAGGGAATGGCGAAGCCGAGATTGTCGGCGCCGATGTACGCGCGGGAATTGATGCCAACCACACGGCCATCTTCGGTCACGAGAGGGCCGCCGCTGTTGCCGGGATTGATGGCCGCGTCGGTTTGGAGCCAGTTGTTGAACATGCCGACCTCAAAACCATGGATGCCACGCGGATCCTCGAAGGGCCGGTTGTTGTTGGAAATGATACCGCGCGTGACAGTGCGCGTCAGACCATAAGGCGTGCCGACAGCGTAGACGGTCTCGCCCGGGGTGAGCACGGTGGAGTCGCCGAACTCGGCGTAGGTAAACTTAAGGTTGCGGCGACGGAGATCGGCTACGTCGATACGGATGACGGCCAGATCGGTCCAGTGATCCCAGCCGACCAGCCGGGCGTTGACGCGTTCGAGACTGGCCAGCGTGACGGAAATCTCCACCGCGAGCGTGCTGGCCACATGGGCGTTGGTGAGGATGATGCCGTCTTCCGAGATGATTACGCCCGAGCCGATGCCGCTCACGATCCGCTGCACGCCATCTTCAAGCGTGGTCTCACGCACATCAATGCGAACGACGGCATCGAGCAGGCGGTTGAAGCCGCGGTTCATGCCCGCTTGCACGTCGAGGCAGCCCGAGAAAATCAGGAAAATTCCGACGAGACGGAGGAAGATTGACGGTGTTGATGAATGTCGCACAGTGCGGGATTATCGAAATGGCAGCTACAAATTGCAAAGACTACGAGTTTCTCACGATCGAGCCACATTGGCAGACAATCTGGGAAAAAACCAAGGCGTTTCGCGCCGAAAATGGGTCGACCAAACCCAAGTACTACGTTTTGGATATGTTTCCCTATCCGTCCGGCGCCGGCCTGCATATCGGCCATCCGGAAGGCTACACCGCCACTGATATTCTCGCCCGGTACAAACGGGCCCGCGGCTTCAATGTGCTGCATCCGATCGGCTGGGACGCCTTCGGTCTGCCGGCCGAACAGCACGCGGTAAAGACCGGCACACATCCGGCCGCCAATACACAGAACAACATCACGAATTTTCGTCGTCAGATCAAGGCGCTCGGTTTTTCCTACGACTGGGACCGCGAGGTCGATACGACCGATCCGAAATACTACCGCTGGACGCAGTGGATTTTTCTCCAGCTCTTCAAGAAGGGCCTCGCCTATGTCGACGAACGCCCAGTCTGGTGGTGCCCGGAATTGAAAACCGTGCTCGCGAACGAGGAGGTCGTCGACGGCAAGTCCGAGGTCGGCGGATTCCCCGTCGAGCGCCGGAATCTTCGCCAATGGGTACTCCGCATCACCGCGTATGCCGAGAAACTGATCGACGGCTTGAAGGATGTCGACTGGCCGGATTCCACGAAGCGCATGCAGGAAGCCTGGATCGGGCGCAGTGAAGGCGCGGAAGTTTTGTTTAAGCTGGAAAATCCCGCGCACGGTGAACTGAAAGTTTTCACGACGCGGCCCGACACACTTTTCGGCTGCACTTACATGGTCATCGCACCCGAGCATTCGCTCGTCGATTCTATCACTGTTCCCGAACAGCGCGACGCCGTGAAGGCGTATCGCTTCAAAGCCGCGAGCAAGAGCGACCTTGAGCGCACCGACCTGGCGAAAGACAAGAGTGGTGTTTTTAGTGGCAGCTACGCGATCAATCCTGTCAACGGAGCGCGGGTGCCGATCTGGATCGCCGACTACGTGCTCATGGGCTACGGCACCGGTGCCATCATGGCCGTACCCGCGCATGACGAGCGCGACTACGAATTCGCGAAGCAGTATGATCTTCCTATTCCTCGCGTGATCGCGGCTCCAGATGGCAACGAAACGTTACCTTATTCGGGCGATGGAACGATGATCAATTCGCCAGGCTACGACGGCCTCCCCTGGGCAGAAGCGAAAAAGAAGATCACCGCCGCTCTCGCCGAGCGCGGCATCGGCAAAGCCACGATCAACTACAAACTCCGCGACTGGTTGTTCTCACGCCAGCGTTATTGGGGCGAGCCGTTCCCGATCGTGTGGGTGAGCGAATCGGACTATCAGCGCGCCGCTGCGGTGCGGACCGATTTGCCGAACCAATCGGTGAAGTTTGTGGAAAACGGTGTCACTCATTTTGCTCTGCCGTTGCCCGACACTGTGCTGCCGCTCGTGTTGCCGGAAGTGCAGAGCTATCTGCCGAGCGGCTTGGGCGAGAGTCCGTTGGCGAATGTCACCGACTGGTTGGAAGTTTGGATCAATTTCGAAACGGGCTCCGCGGTTCCCGCAAACCTACCGCGTCCAGTCGGCGACAATTGGGTGCGCGCGCGGCGCGAAACCAACACGATGCCACAATGGGCCGGCTCGTGCTGGTATTACCTGCGCTACCTCGACCCCCGAAACCCCGACGCCCTCGCCTCGCCTGAGGCAATGAAATATTGGGACGTCCCTGATCTCTACGTTGGCGGCGCCGAGCATGCAGTGTTGCATCTGCTCTACGCGCGTTTCTGGCACAAGGTGCTGTTCGATCTCGGCATCGTGCCGCAGAGCGAACCGTTCAAGAAGCTTTTCCACCAAGGAATTATCCTCGGCGAAGACGGCGTAAAGATGTCAAAGAGCCGCGGTAACGTGGTGAATCCCGACGACATCATCAGCCAATACGGCGCGGATTCGCTGCGCATGTATCTTATGTTCCTCGGACCGCTTGAAGCGATGAAACCGTGGAATCCGAAGGGCATCGAAGGGGTGCATCGCTTCCTGAAGAAAGTCTGGCGCGAATGCCTTGATCCGGAAGGTGCCGTCAATCCGCGCATCAGCGACGCCGGGGCTTTGTCCGCCGAGGCCGATAAGGTTTTCCACGAAACGATCAGGAAAGTCGGCGAGAAAACCGAGGCGATGCAGTTCAACACCGCGATCTCCGACATGATGGTTTTGCTGAACGCGCTGCAGAAAGAGCCAGTCCTTCCCCGCTCCGTGATGCTCGACGTGCTGAAGCTGCTCGCACCATACGCCCCCCATCTCGCCGAGGAACTCTGGGCTCGACTCGGACAAAGCGGCTCGGTCATGGCCGCCGGTTGGCCAACGTTTGATCCTTCGAAACTGGTGGCCACCACCCTCCCGATCGTTTTCCAAGTGAACGGCAAGCACCGCGGTGATGTGCAAGTGCCTGTCACGATCACTGAGGCGGAGCTTGTCAAGTTAGCCTACGAAAATCCCAAGCTGGCGCCGCATCTGCAGGGCAAACCGTTAAAACGCTCGATTTTTGTCAAAGGTAAGCTCATTAACCTGCTGGTCTAACGCGATTTTACCCAGCGTTCAGGTCTCTCATCCCTGACACTGGGTATATTTACCTATTTATACCCAATAACCATTTGAAGACCCGCAGAGAATCCGCAACAAGATCGGGATGAAAAAATCACCCAAATTTACCGCCCTCAGCCTAGCAATTTTCATGGGATTTGGTTCACAGGTATTCGCCGAAGGCCAGCTCGGTGCCACCAAGGGGCCCACCAGCAAACTTTATCTTTCTGAGACCAAAGGCACAGGGCACATCTATACGGACGGCAAGATCTTCGAACCCAAACAGGCGACAGCTTTCGATGCCCCAGGAACGGTCATCGAGACTGAGGCTGACTCCCACCAAGCCTACGTTTATTCGAATGGCACCGCGATGTACGTCGACGCGAACACCCGTTTGGAGGTCAACCGCTTTGTTCAGGATCGTTTCGCGCCGAACAGCAATACGACCGAAGCCGAGCCGTCGGCATCCCAAAGCGATATCTTCCTGTGGCGCGGGCTAGTCGGCGTTTGCACGAGCCAACTTGTCTCGGGCAGCACGATGAATTACTCCACCGAGCATGCCACCGTAACGATCCGCGGACGCAAAATCGCCATCCACACCAGTCCGGCTGAAACCATTGTCTATCTGATCGACGGCGATGTCACCGTCCGAACCGGCAAACAGGACACGGGCGGCCAAGTCTTGAAAAGTGGCGAGCGTGCCATCGTTCGCCCCGGTGTCGCCGGCGGACCACCCACGGTGACGATTGATCAAATGGACCCAAAATTCCTCGCGGAGATCGATACCAAGGTGACTGTGGCATGCAACGCCCGCCGCACCGTCTCTTTCGAAACGATCGAGAAAAGCGCTGAATTCGGCCCGGCAGGCCCGAACGCCGGAAACCCTGCCACGCCTGACGACATCGTGGCCGTTCCTGTCGTGCCCCAAACCCCGCCCGTCAATATCACGGTCAGTCCTGACCGAATCTAGTCCCCAATCACCGCCCCGTGGTCCTTCTCCCCAGATCTCTTCCACTCAAGTTCGCCCTCCTCGCTCTGCTGGTCCTCCCGCAGAGCGTTTTCGCGTTGTTGAACATCGATGGCACCCGCAACCAGATCTTTGTTTTTGGTGAGCTGCACCTCGGCTACGACTCGAATATTTTCGCAGAGAACCCGGATGTTGTCACCCAACCCGGCGGCAACGACGACACCATCACCACTTTCGTCATCGGCACGGAGTACAAGCGCGGCGCCGGCACCGTTTCGGTCAATGCCCGTGCCCAACTGGCCTACGAGCGCTACAACGTCCACTCTGATCGGAACGCTTGGAATCCGTCGTTCCGTCTGGAGTTGGGCCGCACCACCGGGCGATTGACCGGGACGTTGGCGGTGAGCGCCAACCGCGAATCCCGCGCGGACAGCGCAATCAATCTCCGAACAAGTTCGTGGAGTTATCCGATCGATTTGAACCTGAGGTATCCGATCAACGACAAGTTTTACGGCACGGCGACAACGGGCTTTCTCCAGCGCAACTACGAAGACAACACCGTGCTGAAAAATCTTACCGAGTATTCCCAATCTGTGGATTTGTTCCGGGTTTATACCAGCAAGCTGGATCTTCTCGGCGGCTACCGGGTCCGCTTCTCCAATACTTCCGACAGCCGGTCCACTGATCACAATTTCAGCCTCGGCGCGACCGGTGGCATCCTCCCAAAATTAAACGGGCTGATCCGTTTTGGGTATCAATTCCGCAATGTCGATCCGACTACGACGGCCGTTGCCTCCGGAAATTTCAGCAATTTTTCCGCCCTTGCGCAGGTCAATTGGAACGCGACCCGCAAGTTCGCGATGGTCGGCCGGCTTTCCCGAGACTTCAACACCACCGCCAACTCTCTCTCGGTCGATTCCGCCACCGCCAATCTGCACGCAAACTACATTCTTACACGCCGCTACCAGGTCGACGCCGGCATCGGCTATGGACGCAACCGGTTTCTGAATGAAAAACCGGTGCCAGCCAATGGACCGCGCCGTGACGATTTCTTCACCTGGGATGTGGGAATCACTTTCACGTGGAGCGAAAAATTCAAGGCCAGCGCGAGCTACGTTCATCTGCAAAACTGGTCTACGCTCGACGTGTCGGATTTTACCAGCAACGGTGCGAGCCTCACCCTCTCGAGTCGCTTTTAAGTTCGCCTCATGAAAATCCGTTTAATCTTTCTGCTTCTTGGCCTGCTCGCGCCGATGCTTTTGCAGGCCGCGGGGAGCGAAGCTGAGAGCAAGAAAAACTATATCCACCGGCTCCAATTGGCCGACCGGCTGCGTATCGGCGTTTATCAGGAGGACGATCTCACGACCCAGACCCGCATCGATGCCCACGGACGGATCAATCTTCCATTGATCGGTGAAGTCGCGGTCGGTGGACTGACCGTCAACGAAGCCCAGGACGCCATCCAGCGCGCTTATCGTGATGGGCGTTTCCTCCGCAACCCGCAGGTCACGGTCAACGTCGAGGAATACGCGCCCCGCGAGGTTTCCATCCAAGGACAGATTCGTAATCCCGGCCGTTACACGCTACCCATCGAGTCCACGTTCACAGTCGTCGAGCTTGTCACCAAGGCCGGAGGAATCACCGATATCGGCAAGGGCACGGCGGTATCAATCACGCGGCTGAGCCCCGATGGCAGCCAGAAAACTTTCACGGTTGACGTGGAAAGCCTGATCCGCGGCAAGAAGAACCAGGGCAAGAATGAAGATAACATCCTCCTGCTCGAGCCCGGCGATATCGTCTACATTCCCGAACGGCTGATTTAAAATCGCGCATGTCCCCTACTGGCCAACCCCGCCCAACCAAGCCGCCCGTTTCGTTGCACGGCAATGACGAACAAGTGGTCGAGCGCCGCACGCTGCGCGATTACTATATCATTTTGCGCGAGCGCGTTTGGATTGCGCTGCCCGTCGCCCTGCTGGTCACGCTGATCTACGGCTACCTGCAGGCGAAGGAGACGCCAATGTTCAGCGCCACTGCCACGATGCAGTTTGAACGTCCCGAACGCATCGTGACGAGTGAACAGGTGGTCGATACTTCCGTCCGTTCCGACTACGATCTCGGCACCTACATCCAAACTTTGCGCAGTAGCAAAGTGCGCGACATGGTCGCCCAATCGCTCACTGCCGATGACATCAAGATTCTTCAGCGCCCGTACCTGAAAGATGCGGTTCCGGGCGTCAGCCCACCTGCCGGCGGAAGTTTGTTCAGCACCCCGGACGTCCGTTCCATTCGCAACAGTTACCTGATCACCATCATCGCGGAAAATCGCGATCCTGAGGGCGCCGCGTTGATCGCCAATCGTTTCGTTGAGCAGTTCATGCGCTATCTGATCGAAAATGTGGGCGGGAAAAATGAATTCGCCGTCGACTATCTCCGCACCCGTGCCGAGGAACTGCGCAAAGAATCCGACCTGGCTGAAACCAAACTTCAAGACTACAAGCGGAAGAACAACCTCGTCTCGCTCTCCGCTAGCGTCGACATTGTCGCCGACCGCCTGCGCACGATCAATTCCGCGCTGACCACAGTGCGCATGGATCGGATCAAACTCGAGGATCTGATTGGCCAGATCGAGAAGATGAAAAAGCAGGGCGGGAACCTGCTGGAGATCGGCTACATCTCCGCCTACGGCACGATCTCCACCCTCAAATCGCAACTCGCGGACCTCAACAAGCAGCAGTCAATCCTCGGCGAACGTTATTTGGAGCGTCACCCCAAGATGATCGATATCGCCAACGCCATCGACGTCGTCACCCAGCAGATCAATCGCAACATTGAGCAATCCATCTCCGATCTTCGCACCCAATTCGTCAATGTCGCGCAGTCCGAGCAATCGTACGAACACGAGTATCGCGAAGCCGAAAAGGCGCAACTCAGTCTCGGCGACCTTTCCGTCGTTTTCAAAAGCCTCGAGAGCCAGGCGGCGGTGGCCAAAACCAATTACATCCAGATCCTCG
>Ga0302322_100002799_pt1 | contig 14829 bp, 16 predicted proteins | sample Fen_T0_2_FD_203757 | JGI IMG/M metagenome (GOLD analysis project Ga0302322, IMG submission 203757) | Peat permafrost microbial communities from Stordalen Mire near Abisko, Sweden - Fen_T0_2 | ecosystem: Environmental > Terrestrial > Soil > Wetlands > Permafrost | place: Sweden: Abisko... | reverse complement strand
CTTCGCGAGCCGGATCGCCTCGCTGCAGAGGTCGCGCCGGACGAGGGTGTTGCCCGTGCTCGCGGCGTAGCCCTCGTTGAAGATGAGGTAGAGCACGCGAAGCGCGGCCGCGAGCCGGTCGGGCAGCATCGCGTCCGCCGGGACCCGGAACGGGATCCCCGCCGTCCTGATCTTCCGCTTGGCCCGCACGAGCCGCTGTGCCATCGCCTGCTCGGGGACGAGGAACGCCGCCGCGATCTCCGTCGTCGTCAGCCCGCCGACCTCCCGCAGCGTGAGCGCGATCTGCACGTCGGCGGCGAGCGCCGGATGGCAGCACGTGAAGACGAGCGCGAGCCGCTCGTCGGGCAGGGCGTTCATGTCGTCCGGATCCCGGGGCAGCGCCTCGAGTCGCGCGAGCAGGGCCGTCTTGTCGGCGAGGACCTTCTCACGCCGGATTCGATCGATGGCCCGGTTGCGGGCGGCCGTCACGATCCACGCGCCCGGGTTGTCCGGGATCCCCGTGCGCGGCCAGCGCTCGAGCGCCGTCGCAAAGGCGTCCTGGACCGCGTCCTCGGCCCGTTCGAGATCGCCGAGGACGCGGGTCAGGATGGAGACGCACCGGGGCCACTCCTCTGCGTAGACCGCGGCGAGCCGGTCGCTCACCGGGTCGCGAGCGGCCGGATCTCGAGGGTGCCGTGCTCCGCCGTGGGGACGAGTGCGGCGAGCCTGATCGCCTCGTCGAGATCGGCGAGCTCCGCCAGGAAGACGCCGCCGAGCTGCTCCTTCGTCTCGGCGAAAGGCCCGTCGGTGACGACGGTCCTGCCGTCGACGACGCGGACGACCTTCGCCTCGGACGCGCTCACGAGCTCGCGGCCGACGAGGTTCGGGTCGGCCTTCCCCAGCTCCTCGAAGAGCGCGATCCAGCGGGGCATCGACTCCGTCCGCAGCCGCGCCGATTCCTCCTCGGAGAGCGAATCCCACGAGGACTGGTCGCTGTAGACGAGCATCGCGTACTTCATGCCGCTGCCTCCTCGTCCACGTGCACGGGCCGCACCTCGATCGCACCGCCGTGCCAGGCGGCCGGGATCTTCGCAGCCCAGTCGATTGCCTCGTCGAGCGAGTCGCACGAGAAGAGGTAGTAGCCGCCGAGCGACTCCTTCACCTCCGCATAGGGCCCGTCGGTGACGAGCGCCTCGCCGTTCCGGACGCGAACGCTCGTCGCGGCGGCCGTCGACTCGAGCTCGCTCGCATCGACGAGGGCGCCGGCGGCCGTTGCATCGCGCGAGACGGCCATGTAGCCCTCGTAGGCCGCCGCCTGCTCGGCCTCCGAGAGCCGCCCCCATCCGTCCGGGTTCGTGTAGACCAGTGCCAGGAACTCCACGCTGCCTCCTCCTCCGTTGTCGGGACGATTGCACGATTACGACGAACGGTGCGACGCGAAATCGACACGCCGTTCCTGGATTCTGGCGCCTGAGGCACCCGCCGCGAGCGGCGAGGTCAGGTGGTCGCGGCGAGCGCCTCGCGGACGACCCGCAGGAAGGTGTCGATCTCGGCTCTGGTCGTCCCGAGGCCCACGCTCGCCCGAACCGCCCCGGGGATGGAGACGTCCCCGCCATCCGAGATTTCCCGGAGGAGACGATCCGTGTGGCTTGGTGCGATGCCGAGCAGATGGGAGACGAGGGGGTGGGCGCAGAACGATCCCGCACGAACGGCGATCCCACGGGCGCCCAGGTGAGCTCCGAGCTCGTGCGCCGCCCAGCCGTCAGCCGTGAAAGCCGCGACCCCGACGCGATCGGGCGCATCACGCCACTGACGCAGCTGGTGCACGCCCGGGATGGCGTCGAGACCGGCCCAGAGAACCGAGGCGAGAGCACGTTCCTGCGCCGCCACCTCCTCCATCCCGAAGGCCGTGAGAGCGTTGCAGGCCGCCCCCAGAGCAACGGCGCCGAGGAGGTTCGGCGTTCCGGCCTCGTAGCGGCGAGGGGACGGTGCCCAGGCTGCGTCGTTCAGCGTGACGAGCCTGACGGCTCCGCCCCCGTGCAGAAGCGGAGAGCCGTCGGCGAGGCCGCCGGCCCGGGAGACGAGCGCTCCGGTGCCAAAAGGGGCGTAGATCTTGTGCCCGGAGAAGGCGAGGAAATCCACGTCGAGGACGCCGACGTCCAGCGGCCGGTGGGGAGCGAGCTGCGCCCCGTCGACGAAGACGAGCGCGCCGCGCCCGTGAGCCAGCCGGGCGAGCTCCGCGACGGGAGGGACCTCGCCCGTCACGTTCGACGCCCCGGTGATCGCCACGAGCGAGAACGGGTCGCCCGAGCGGTGGGCGGCCTCGAGCGACTTGGCTGCGGCGTCGAGGAAGGCGGCGGCACTCGTGGTGAACGGCAGATGATCGACGCGATGCCGGCGCCAGGGAAGGAGGTTCGCGTGATGCTCGGACGGCGAGCACAGCACGCGCGTCCCACTCGGGAGAGCCGCCGCGAGGAGGTTCGCGGCTTCGGTCGTGTTGCGGACGAAGATCACGTCGCTCGCGTCCTCGCAGCTGACGAATCGTGCGACTGCGGCCCGCGCCTCCTCGAACAATGTGGTCGAGACCGAGCTCTTGCGGCCGCCGCCTCGGTGCAGGCTGGCGTACCAGGGAATCGCGCGCTCCACCGCGCGCACGGCTGCGACGAGCGCGGGCGTCGTCGCGGCGTAGTCGAGATTGATCTCGTCGAGCTCGTCGGGATCGGGCCACAGAGGCAGCGCCACGAGCACGTCTTCCGGGGCAACGGTGAGGCTCAAAGCCCTCGCTCCCCGGGTTCGGTCGGGAGCCCGAACAGCCGCTCGCAACCTGCGAAGCCCTCGACCTCGACCGGCGGCCGATCGAAGGCGTACCAGCGCTCTCGCGGGAGGCGGAACAGCACCGCGTCGGCCGCGCGCCCCCGGGCGCTATCGCGCCGGACCCCGTTTCGCAGGTAGCCGATCTTCTCGGAGACCCGGATCGAGCTGCCGTTCGTCGTGAACGCCCCGCTGACGGCGAGCTCCGCCCCGAGCGCCTCGAACGCGAAGTGGAGCACCGCCGTGCGCATCTCGGTGCCGGTGCCGCGTCCCTGGTGTGCACTCGAGAGCCACGAGCCGGTGCCTACTGTTCGCAGCATCGGGAAGCCCTCGGCAGCCAGCTGCTGGACGCCGACGGGAGCACCGTTTGCGAGGACAGCGAAGGGGAGAGCCCACGAGTCGGCTCGCCAGGAGCCGCGCTGTGACCAGAAGTAGCGGGCGAACCCGGTTTCCCAGTCGTCGTCGGATCGGTCGGTCCACCCGTTTCCGAAGGGCATTGCGGCCGGATCGTGGATACCCTGCCGCGCCAGACGCGCGAGCTCGGGGATGAGCTCGTCGTCGACGGGACGGAGCTCGAGCCGGGCCGTCCTGATCCGGATCCCGAATACCGGCCAGGCGTTGACAGCCGCCTCGCGACGCTGCTCGGTCGCCGTGGAGCTCATCGCTGCTGCGCTTCGTCGCCGTAGGTGCGCCGCACGCGCCGGAGTGCGCCGGCGTCGTCGGTCTCGTAGTGGCCCATGGCTCGGAGTGCCGGCGAATACACGTGGATCGATGTCGCGAGCGCCGGTCCGTCGTGCCGTACCGCGTGAATGCGCGTCCCGTCGAAGCCCGTGCCCGAGCCTGCGCGCGCGACGCGCGCCTCGGTGCGGAGCGAGCCTGACGGATCGGTGAGGAGAACGTCCTCCACGAGGCGGCCCTCACAGACGTAGAAGGCGCCTGCCGAGATGTCGTGATCGTGCAGGCCGGTCCCCTGCGCACCGAGCCAGCAGAGCAGCCAGATGTCGAGATTCGCGTGCCGATGTAGCAACCGGGTGAACCGCACCTCTTGCTCGTGGCGGGCATGCCGCCGCCAGAGCCGCTCCTCCCGTCCGATGCGGCCGGCCAGAAGGCGGAGCTCGTGGGGGGCGAGGACACGCTCGTCGCCGAGATCCGAGCCGAGCCAGAGCTCGAGGGCGCCGTCGTCGAGCTGCGTCAGCATCCCAGTCGTCATATGATCTCCTCATTCCTGGTATTTCTATCTTGTCTACCAGGATAGTGGAGAATACCTGTGCCTCGCAAGCTCAGCCGGCGCCGGCCATTCTTTGCAGCAGCTCCGAGGCCGCCTCCTTGTCCAGCATCTCGTTCAGGTTGCCGCACTTCGGGCTCTGCACGCACGAGGGACAGCCGCTCGTGCACGGGCAGCCGGCGAGCAGGTGGGCGGTGTCGGCCACCCAGCCCGAGAAGCTCTCGAATCCTCGCTCCGTGATGCCGACGCCGCCGGCATGGCCGTCGTAGACGAACACGGTCGGCAGGCCGGTCTGGAAGTGGAGGTTCGTGGAGAGGCCGCCGATGTCCCAGCGATCACACATCGCCCACAGCGGGAGCAGCGAGATCAGGGCGTGCTCGGCTGCGTGGAGGGCGCCGAGGAGCTTGGGCATCTCCTCGAGCCCTTCGAGGAGGCGCCCGTCCGGGCAGAACCAGACGGCCTCCGTGGCGAAGGTCACCTCCGGCACGAGCAGCGGCACCACGTCGAGGGTCGACCCGTCCCGGATCGACTTACGCTGGTAGGCGATCACCTGCTCGGTCACCGAGACGGTGCCGAACTGCAGCTCGACGCCCGCGACCCGGGCGCTCTGCAGCGTGGTCTCGACCGCGGTGCTCGTGTCCTTCTTCACCTGGGTGTACCAGTCGACCGCTGCGGGCTCGACCACCGCCGTCCGGGTGGCGCCGTCGAGCGCGCGCACGAGGTACTGCTCGCCGAGGTGGAGGTACACCGCACCCTCGTGCACGTTCGAGTATGCGCGCTCCCGCTCGACGACCCCGAGCACGGAGCCGGATGAGCCGTCGACGATCGTGAAGGAGTCCTGGTCGCCCGATCGCAGCGAGAACCGGCCGGCCGGCGAATCGCGTCCCTTCCAGACGAAGCCGGCGGGGGTCCGCTCGAGCTCGGGGAGTAGCTCCGCGCGCTCGAGTGCCTCGGGGCCGAGCGTCCCGGCATCGGCCGGGACGAGCGGGCCCTCGTAGGCTGCGGCGTACACGTGGGGGTCGAGGATGCGCCGGTTCGCGTGGTCGAGCCGGGTCGCCTCCACCCGACGCTCGAGGAGCGCCTCCGGCTCGCGCATGAAGAACTGGTCGAGGGCGTCCTCGCTCGCGATCAGCACCGCGAGGCCGTGCCCGCGGCGTCCGGCGCGCCCCCACTGCTGGCGGAGGGAGGCGATCGTGCCCGGAAAGCCGACCGAGATCGCGCAATCGAGCTCGCCGATGTCGATCCCGAGCTCGAGGGCGTCGGTCGCCGAGACGCCGAGGAGCTCACCCTCAATCAGCCGCCGTTCGATCTCGCGCCGCTGCGACGGCGTGTAGCCGGCCCGGTAGGGCGCGAGTCGCGCCGCAGTCGCGGAGTCGACCCGGTCGGCGGTGAAGCGATGGATCAGCTCGGCCGCCTTGCGGCTCTTCGCGAAGCAGATCGTCCGCAGGCCACGTGAGACGAGGCCCGACATCAGGAGCGACGCCTCGGAGAGGGCGCTCGCCCGGACGCCGAGCTCCGGATCGAGCAGGGCAGGGTTCCAGAGGACGACGTCGCGTCGAGCACGTGCCGACGTGTCCGACTCGACCACGGTCGCTGCCTCGCCGGTGAGGGCGAGCGCGAGCTCGCCGGGGTTCGCGATCGTCGCCGAGGCGAGCAGGAACTGCGGTTCCGCGCCGTAGGCTCGCGCCAGCCGCCGCAGCCGCCGCAGCACGTTCCCGACGTGTGAGCCGAAGACACCGCGGTAGACGTGCGCCTCGTCGACGACGACGTAGCGCAGGTTGTGGAGCGCGTCACCCCAGCGGTCGTGGTTCGGAAGGATCCCGACGTGCAACATGTCCGGGTTCGTGAGGAGGACGTTCGCCGTCCTGCGGATCTGCGCCCGCCGCTCGGGCTCGGTGTCGCCGTCGTAGATCGCGGGGCGGATCCCCGCGAGGCGCAGGCGGGCGATGCTCCTCGCCTGATCCTGGGTGAGCGCCTTCGTCGGATACAGGTAGAGCGCCCGTGTCGTCGGCTCGCGCGCGATTGCGTCGAAGACGGGGAGATTGAACGCCAGCGACTTCCCCGACGCGGTTCCGGTGGTGACGATGACGTTCTCGCCGCGCGCGGCCGCCTCCCAGGTCTCGGCCTGCTGCGCGTAGATGCGGTCGATACCGCCCGCTGCGAGCGCCGCAGCGACTCTCCCGTCCAGGCCGGCGGGAACGGGCTCGAGCCGTGCGTCCCGTGGCGGCTCGGTCGTCCGGAACGCGAGCTCCTCACCGGCGAGCAGGTCGTCCCAGGGACGGGTCAGCGGATCACGCCTCGAGATACAGGGCGAACGTCCGCGCGTAGCGGCTCTTGCCGTGCGGGCCGATCAGCGTCTCCCGGGCCTCGCCGCCCGCGAACAGGATCACCGTCGGGATGGAGAGGACGCCGTAGCGTGAGGGCGTGCCGAGATTCGAGTCGATGTCGAGCTTGACGAGGCGGACGCGCCCGGCGGCATCCGCCGCGATCTCGGCCAGCGCCGGCTCGATCGCCTTGCACGGCCGGCACCAGGGCGCCCCGAACTCGACGATCACCGGGATCTCGCTCGCGAGCACCTCGCCGGCGAACGTCGCATCGGTGACCTCGTCCATCGGGTAAGTGTAGGCGCGGGGCTTCGGCTACAGCCTGCCGCGCAGGGCGCGGTAGCGCATGGCCGGGACCTGGAGCATCGCCTCGACGACGATCGAGCCGCTCATCTTCGACTCGCCGACCCGCCGGTCGACGAACGTGATCGGGATCTCGGTGACCGTGAAACCGGCACGCAGGGCCCGGTAGGTGGTCTCGATCTGGAAGCCGTAGCCCTTGGCGGCGATCGAGTCGAGGTCGATCCGCTCCAGCACGGCGCGCCGGAAGCACTTGAACCCACCGGTGAGGTCGCGCACGTCCACACCGAGGATCGTCCGGGCGTAGAAGCTGCCGGCGCGAGAGACGAGCGTGCGGCCTCGGCCCCAGTTGACGGTGCCTCCGCCCGCCACCCAGCGTGACCCGAGCGCCACGTCGGAGCCGGCCTCGCAGGCCGCGATCAGCCGTGGCAGGTCCTTCGGGTCGTGGGAGAAGTCGCAGTCGATCTCGCAGACGAGCGCCGCGCCGGCTGCGAGCGCCCGCTCGAAGCCGGCGATGTAGGCCGGCCCGAGCCCGGCCTTGCCGGGACGGTGTAGGACATCGACCCACCCGAGCTCGGCCGCGAGGGCGTCTGCGAGCGCGCCGGTGCCGTCCGGCGAGTTGTCGTCGATCACGAGCACCCGGTCGCGCGTCGTGTCGAGCTGCTCGCCGAGCGCGCGCACCATCGGCTCGAGGTTCTCTCGCTCGTTGTACGTCGGCAGGCAGGCCATCGCGCGCATCGGACAATCTTGCCCGTCCCGCCCACCCTATGATCGGGGGATGGTTGCGGTGCTCCCTCGCAACGGCGATCTCGCCGACCGGTTCGAGCAGCTCGCGGACCTGTCGGAGATCCTCGGCGAGCAGTCGTTTCGGGTCGCCGCCTACCGGCGCGCCGCCGTCCGGATCCGTGACACCGGCTCGTCGGTCGCCGAGCTGGCGCTCGAAGGCAAGGCCAAGGAGCTGCCCGACATCGGCAAGACGATCGAGGCCAAGGTTGTCGAGGTCGTCGAGACGGGGGACATGGAGGCGCTCGCGAAACGGCGCGACCAGGTGCCCGGCGAGGTCTCGTCGTTCATGCGGCTGCCGGGCCTCGGCCCCAAGACGGCGGCCCGGATCTGGCGGGAGCTCGGAGTGACGACGCTCGCGGAGCTGAAGGCTGCCGCCGAGGGCGAGCGGCTGCGCACGCTGTCCGGCCTCGGGGCGGCGACCGAGGCGAAGATCCTGAAGGCGCTCGCCGAGGGCCAGGGCAGCAATGAGCCCCGGCGGGGGCTGCTCGGCAAGGGCCTGCCCGTCGTCCGTGAGGTCGTCGAGACGCTGCGGGAGCATCCCGCCTCGATCGACGTCTCGGAAGCGGGAAGCACCCGCCGCCGGCGGGAGACGTTCCGCGATCTCGACGTGATCGCCACCGCAACCGACCCGGCCGCGCTGACCGCGTACTTCGTCGGCCTGCCGTGGGCGCTCGAGGTCGTCGCTCACGGCGACACCAAGGCGACCGTAATCACGAGGCAGGGCCTCCGCCTCGATCTCCGTGTCGTCCCACCGGAGAGCTATGGCGACCTGCTCCAGCACTTCACCGGCTCCAAGGAGCACAACGTCGCTCTCCGCGAGCACGCGCAACGGAACGGGCTCTCGATCTCCGAGTACGGCGTGACCGTCGTCGAGACGGGCGAGGTGCGCACCTTTCGCGACGAGGAGTCGCTCTATGCCTTCCTCGGCTACAGCTTCATCCCGCCGGAGCTGCGGGAGAACGGCGGCGAGCTCGAGGCGGCCCGTGGCGGGCGTCTCCCCGCTCTCGTCGAGCTCGCCGACCTTCACGGCGAGATGCACTGCCACTCGACCTGGTCGGCCGACGGCAAGGCGACGATCGAGGAGATGGCGCTCGCCGCGGCCGCCCGCGGCTACGAGTTTCTCTGCCTCACCGATCACTCGCACTACCTGCGGGACGGGAAGATCGAGGCGCAGTGGCACGAGATCGAGGCCGTCAACGCCCGGCTCGACTCCTTCCGGGTGTTGCGCGGGATTGAGGCGAACATCACGGCGAAAGGTGTGGTCGACGTGGCGGACGACGTCCTCGCGGAGCTCGACTGGGTCGTGGCCTCGCTGCACACCTCGCTCGACCGCAGCCCCACCGAGCGCGTCCTCGCCGCGATCGACAACCCGCACGTCGACTGCATCGGGCACCTGACCGGCCGCCGGCTCTCGCGCCGCCCAGGGGCCGACCTCGACCTCGCTCGGGTCGTCGGACGGGCCGCCGAGACCGGTACTGCGCTCGAGATCAACAGCCAGCCCGACCGGCTCGACATGCGCGACGTGCACGCCCGTCTCGCCGGGGAGGCCGGAGTGACGATCCCGGTCACGACCGACGCGCACGCGACCGCCTCGCTCGCCTACGCCGAGCTCGGGATCGGCCAGGCTCGGCGGGCCTGGCTGACCAAGGAGCAGGTGCTGAACACGCGGCCGTGGGCGGAGATCGAGGCGGGCAAGGCATGAGCACGTTCCGCGAGGACGGCGCCGCCGCCGTCGAGTGGGTCGCCCGCTACCTCGAGGACGTGCGCGAGTACCCCGTCCTCTCGCGGGTGGAGCCGGGGGCGATCAGGGCCGCCCTGCCACCCTCGCCTCCAGAGCAGGCCGAGCCCTTCGCCGCCGTGTTGCGCGACCTGGACGAGGTCCTGCTGCCCGGGATGACCCACTGGCAGAGCCCGCGCTACTTCGCGTACTTCGCGACGACCGCGGCCGAGCCGGGGATCCTCGCCGAGCTTCTGATCGCCGGGCTCAACCAGGTCGGGATCCTCTGGCGCGCGTCACCGGCGCTGCAGGAGCTCGAGGAGGTGACGCTCGACTGGCTGCGGCAGCTGCTCGGCCTGCCCGACCCTCTCCACGGGCACATCGAGGACACGGCGTCCTCGGGCCTGATCACGGCCCTCGCGGCCGCCCGCGCCGCCGTCCCCGATCGCAGGGTTGTCGTCTGCTCGGAGCACACGCACTCGTCGACCGCGAAGGCGGCGCGCCTGCTCGAGCTCGAGGTCAGGACGACACCCGTGGATGCGGCGTTCGCGCTGCGGCCCGACCAGCTCGACCTGAGCGACGCCTGCGCGGTCGTCGCCACCGTGGGCACGACCTCGTCCACGGCGGTCGATCCGGTGACGGCGATCGCCGAACGGGCCGCCGCCGCCGGCGCCTGGCTGCACGTCGATGCCGCGTACGCCGGCGCGGCGGCGGTGTGCCCGGAGCTGCGGCATCACTTCGCGGGCTGGGAGCGAGCCGACTCGATCGGGGTCAATCCCCACAAGTGGCTGTTCACCCCGATGGACTGCTCGGCGTTCTTCTGCCGGCGTCCCGACGACCTCCGGCGGGCGTTCAGCCTCGTGCCCGAGTACCTGAGAGTGGGCGAGGACGTCGTCAGCCTGAGCGAGTACTCCTCGCCGCTCGGCCGCCGATTCCGGGCGCTCAAGCTGTGGGCGACGCTGCGGTGCTTCGGCCGGGAGGGGTTGCAGTCGATCATCCGCGAGCACGTGCGTCTGGCCGAGCTCTTCGAGCAGTGGGTGGCGGACGAGCCGGGCTGGGAGCTGTGCGCGCCACGGCACTTCTCGCTCGTGTGCTTCCGCAAGGCCGGAAGCGACGAGGAGAACGAGGCGATCATGCAGCGCGCCAATGACGGCGGCGAGATCTTCCTCTCGCACACGAAGCTCGACGGGCGGCTTGTGTTGCGACTCGCGATCGGCAACGCCCGCACGTCCGAGGCCGACGTCGCGCTCGCCTGGGACGTCCTGCGTCGCGCCGCCGCGACCGTCTAGGCGATGTCCTCCGGCGCGGCTCTGACCTTCCCGCCTGCCTAGGATGGGCCGATGCGGCTCGTCCTCATCGGCCTCGTCGCAGGCGTGTTCAGCTCGCTGTTCGGCGTCGGCGGCGGCATCGTGATCGTGCCGCTCCTGATTCTGGTTGCCGCGTTCGGGACGAAGGAAGCGACCGCGACCTCGCTCGGGGCGATCGTGATCACGGCGCTCGCCGGCGTCACGCTCTACGCGGTGCGCGGCAAGGTGGACGTCGCCTACGCCCTCCTCGTCGGGATCCCGGCGGTGGTCGGCGCGCTGATCGGGACCTCGGCCCAGCAGCGCGTCTCCGGCCAGGCTCTGACCCTGGCGTTTGCCGGCCTGCTGGCCGCGATCGGGGTCTGGTTGATCGCCGGATGAGCACGTGGACGATCGTCCTGGCGGTGTGTCTCGGGCTCTCGGCCGGGGTGCTGTCGGGCCTCTTCGGCGTCGGCGGCGGGATCCTCTTCGTGCCGACGCTCGTCGCGCTCGGCCTCGGGCAGGTGGAGGCGGCCGCGACCTCGCTGCTCGCGGTCGTGCCGACCGCCGCCGTCGGGACGTGGCGGCAGGCCCGCTACGGGAACCTTCGCGTGCGGCCGGCCCTCGTCCTCGGCATCGCGTCGATCGTGGGGGTCGAAGCCGGCGTCCAGCTTGCGACGTCGCTGCCCGAGCACGTCCTCCGACGTCTCTTCGGCGTTCTGCTCGTCGCCGTCGCGGCCCAGCTCGCCTGGCGCGCCTCCCGCAGCCGCGCGAGCTACCCTGAAGCGCGGTGAGACGCGCCCTCCTCCTCGTCGTGCCCCTGCTCGTCGCTCTCGTCGGGTCGATCGCCGCAGCGGCGCCGCAGCAGCCACAGGCCCGGGCCACCGCGCTGATCGCGCGCGTCGTGCAACCCGGGCTACCCGATCAGATCGGGCTGTCTCTTGCCGCGCCTCCGTCCGCCGAGCAGGTGCTTCCGGCCTACACCTATCCCGAGGACGGGTCGATCGTGAAGGTCGGTTCGGCCGATGCCCAGGTCGTGGCGCAGCCCGGCACCTCGTCCAGCGCCCAGGCGAACGCGAGCGCGCTCGCCGTCTCACTCTTCGGGGGCGAGATCACGGTGGAGTCCCTCGACCTGCGCGCGAGCGTCGCCGCCGGAGCGGTGAGCGCCTCCGGGAACGTCGCCGCCTCGACGCTGACCGGCCTCACCGTGCTCGGGCAGCTGATCACGCCCGCCCCCAACCTCGTGGTGCAGCTCGCCGACTGGGGCACCCTGGAGGTGCTCGGCTCCCAGGTCGAGACCGTGCAGAAGCCCCCGCGCTCGACGAAGGCGACCGTCACGGCGCTCCGCGTGAAGCTGATCGTCGATCACGGGGGGCTCCCGGCCGGCAGCGTGATCGAGATCGGCGCGGTCACCGCTGCCGCCACGGCCGCTCCCGCCGTGACGGCCCCGGCCAAGCCCACGATCCCGCCGCCGACGACCACCCCGGCCCACCCGGTGATCCCGGCCGACGCGCCCCGCGAGCCGGGGAAGTCGATTCCCGGCGCCCCGCCCGAGCTCGTGCGGCCCGCCCCGGCAGTCACGGCCCAGCTGACGACCGGCGGCTACGTGTTCCCGGTCTTCGGCCCGGCCTCGTTCGGGGACACGTTCGGTGCGCCCCGGGGCGACGTGAAGGGCGGCTGGCACCACGGCGAGGACATCTTCGGGGCCCTCGGTTCACCACTGCTCGCCGTCGCGGACGGGACCGTCTTCTCCGTCGGCTGGAACGACATCGGCGGCTGGCGGCTCTGGCTTCGAGACCACGCCGGAAACGAGTTCTACTACGCCCATCTCTCCGCCTACTCGCCGCTCGCCGTGAACGGCAGGCAGGTCAAGGCGGGCGACGTCCTCGGCTTCATGGGCAAGACGGGCGACGCGGAGTTCTCTCCGTATCACCTCCATTTCGAGATTCATCCCGCCTCGATGCTCGCGCTCGGCTACGACGGCGTGGTCGCGCCCTATCCGTTCCTCAATGCCTGGCGGCACGCGCAGGACGTGTCGTTCGATGCCGGCCGCGCCTACCTGCCGCTCGACGGGCCGGCCGCCGCGCGCAGGGGCGTTGCTCCTCCGGCCGGAGTCGTCCTGCTCGAGGCGGACGACATCTCGAGCACGAGCGGGCTCGTGCCGGGGTCACTCGAGACGACCCTCTCCGGCCGGGCCCCGAAGAGCCCGGCCGGGGGTCAAGACCGCTGAGCCGCTAGCGGCTAGCTATCGCTTTCGGTCGCCTCGACGGCGTCCGCGACGGGCTCGGCGGCACCGTTCGACGCAGCCGGTGAGCCGTTCTCGGCAGCATCGCCTGGGAGGTCGAAGCTGTCCAGCGGCTGGAGATCGTCGTCGCCGGCAACAATGTCCATCAGCCATTCGCGCGTCTGGGGGCCCGACCACGGGTTGTACAGCGCTCCGGCGATGAGGCCTGCGAGCAGCATCGCGTTGCGTCCCTTGTGGCTCTTCTTCTTGCCCTTCAACGTGCCCGCCGCCTTGCCGAACTCCTCGAGGGCGTTGCGGAGGTTCTGCTGCACCTTCGGGTCGGTCGCGAGGCGAGACGCCGACTTCGCGGCGCCGTCGTTCCTCGCGTCCTTCACGAGGGGGCCGTAGAGCTTGCTCGCCGCCGCGAGGGCCTCCTTGAGGTCGGCGCGGAATTCCTTGTCGTTCAGCGCGCGATCGAGATACGGCTTCAGCGTGTCGACCGTCGGCGCAACCTTGAGATTGCTCTTGGCCATCTCGGCCATCCTTTCCTCGTTCTATCGGTGAGATGAAGTATGACGATGTTTTGCCTCCTCTAGGATGGTGCCACCCGATGCGAACGCCGAAACGCATCCTGGTCGCACTCCTCGCAGTGCTCTCCGGGCTCGTGTACATGTGGTTCGCTGCCGTGCGGGCCGTTCCCGGTGTGCGCCGCCGGAAGCAGGCCGCCCGGCACCGCTGGGACGGCTGAGGGCGCGCTGCAGCCGTTCGAGGGCGTGAGCCCTCTGCGACGGCCGGCCTTCCGTGCGTACCCTGACCCGATGCACGCTCCGCCACTCGTCCGCGGCTCGGTCGTCGTCCGGGCAGCGTCACTCGTCATGGGCCTGTTCCTGTTCGCGCTCGGGATCGTGCTCCTGCTCGAATCGGGTCTCGGCCTCTCGCCCTGGGACGTGCTCAACCAGGGCGTCTCGGAGCACACCCCCCTGTCGTTCGGGACGGCGAACGTCGTCATCGCGCTCTGCGTGCTCGTCCTCGCCTGGGCTCTCGGGGCACGCATCGGCCCGGGAACGGTCGCCAACGCTGTCCTGATCGGCCTCATGGTGGACGGCCTGCTGGCCGTTTCGGCAATCGACGATCTCTCGGAGTCGCCCCTCGCGGCCAGGATCGGAATGATGATCGCCGGCGTCCTCGTGATCGGGATCGGCTCCGGGCTCTACATCGGCGCCGGCATGGGCGCGGGGCCACGCGACTCGCTGATGCTCGTGGCGGCGCGGCGCGCCCACGTCAGGATCGGTGTCTCGCGGGTCGCGATCGAGGTCGCAGCCACCGTCGTCGGGTTCGCGCTCGGCGGCACGGTCGGAATCGGGACGCTCGTCTTCGCCTTCGGGATCGGCCCCGCGGTCGAGCTGTCGTTCTGGCTGCTCGAGCGGAGCCCCATCGCGGACGCGGCGCCGAACCTCTCGCACGCGGCGTGATCGCGGTTAGCATCGCGCCATGAAGGGACTGGTCTGTGCGGGCGGAGAGGCGACGCGGCTCGGGGAGCTGACCCGCGTCACCAACAAGCACCTCCTGCCGGTCGGCAGCTGGCCGATGGTCTACTACCCGCTGCAGCTGCTGCAGCTGGCCGGGATCCGGGACGTGCTCGTCGTCACCGGCAAGGGCCACGCCGGGCAGATGATCGACCTTCTCGGCGACGGTCATCTCACCGTCCGCGACGGCGACGAGCCGCTGCTCGAGCTCGACCTCTCGTACAAGGTGCAGACTCGCCCTGGAGGGATCGCCGAGGTCGTCGGCATGGCCGAGGACTTCGCAGCCGGCGACCCGCTCGTCGTCGTGCTCGGCGACAACATCTTCGAGTACTCGCACGCCGACGAGATCGCCGCCTGGGGCGCACGCGGTGAGGGCGCCCAGGTGTTCGTCAAGGACGTGCCCGACCCGGAGAACTTCGGCGTCGTCGTCTACGACGAGGCCGGCAAGGTGGTGGATCTCGCGGAGAAGGCCGGCGTCGTCGACATGCGCTACCCGGCGCCGCCGACGAACGATGCCGTGGTCGGGCTCTACTGCTACCCGGCGGACGTCTTCTCGGTGATCGCGAGCCTGGAGCGGTCGAGCCGCGGCGAGCTCGAGATCACCGACGTCAACAGGGCATACGCCGAGCGGGGAGCGCTCTCCGTCGTGCCGGT
>Ga0302322_100002798_pt1 | contig 14831 bp, 8 predicted proteins | sample Fen_T0_2_FD_203757 | JGI IMG/M metagenome (GOLD analysis project Ga0302322, IMG submission 203757) | Peat permafrost microbial communities from Stordalen Mire near Abisko, Sweden - Fen_T0_2 | ecosystem: Environmental > Terrestrial > Soil > Wetlands > Permafrost | place: Sweden: Abisko... | reverse complement strand
ATTCTCCATCCTCGACGAGCACCGCGCCGCTCAACCGGAAAAAAACCTCGGACTCTCGCCGGCATTGCACGCCCTCGCCGCCCGTCGTCGCTACCTGGCACTCGCCGTGGCCGGCCGTCGCTACGACATCGGCGCGCCCTACGGGCTCCTCCTCGCACAACTCGCGCTTTCCCTCGCAGGCCGCGACCGCGACCAAGTGCTGACGCAACTGGTGGAACTCCTCGCCCTCCGCGCCGAATAACCATGGACGTGCGCGTAACCGACATCATCGCCGCCACCGAGCCCGGCGTCCGCGATCTCGCCATCGACCAGTGGTGTGCCCGCCGCCCTACTGCGGAATTGCTGGCCGCCTGTGTCGAGCTGGAGGCCTATCACCGGAGCGAGACCAATCTCTATCGCCGGGTGCGCGCGCTTTTTTTTCTCAGCGCCATTCATCGCTATCATCTGCCGGCCCGGGCTGATTTCCCCCGGACGGGTCGGGTGCCTTTCGCGGGTTTCCAACATCTGCTGGAGCGGCGCTTCGAGGAGGCGATCACCCACTTTCAACGCGCGCAGATCGAGCAGGGGCCGAGTGAAACGATCTCCAGCGCCCTCGCCTCCGCGTACCAGGCGCTCGCGTTTCAAACGCTGGCCAATCAGGTACGCCATACGGTGCGCTCGACGCGCGGCAATGCCTGGATGTTCCGCCTCGGCCACCCGCTGGATCAGCCGTTGCGCATCCGGCCCGAGCTGCTCGGGCGCGACGGGGCCGACGCACCCTTTCCGGTTCTGCGCGAACTCACGCCCGTGCGCATGGATCTCACCCATTGCGCCTGGAGCGACATCTTTTTTCTCGGGATGGATTATCCCGAAGGGGCCCGCGTGCTCAACGTGTCCATCGACCTCGGTGTGCATGGCCGCGATGCGGCGACGCGTCCGCCAGTGGAAGCATGGTTCCGGGTCATCGACGAACCGGTGATCCGGCTCGCCAGCATCGACCTCGAGGTCAGTGCCCGGCTTGAACAGTTGGAGGACGTCTTCGATTTCGGCCGTGATTATCTCGGCCTGCTGAAGGCAGCCATCATCGCCGCCGGCATCGTTCCGCCCGGCATCGAACGCTCAGGCACGCGACTCGCCGATTTGCTTGCCGCAATCTTCGGCCCCGGTCGCGGCTTCGAGCTCGTGAGCAACGTCAACCGCATCCCCAAAGGTTCGCGACTCGCGGTTTCAACCAATCTCCTCGGCGCCCTCATCGGGGTGACCATGCGCGCGACCGGCCAGGTACGTTCGCTCACCGGCGCAATGGAAGAATCCGAACGCCGGGTCGTGGCCGCCCGCGCCATTCTCGGCGAGTGGCTTGGCGGTTCCGGCGGCGGTTGGCAGGATTCGGGCGGCGTGTGGCCCGGCATCAAGCTGATCGAAGGCACGGCGGCTCAGGCCGGCGATCCGGAATTTGGCATCAGCCGCGGGCGCTTGTTGCCCCGCCATACCTTGCTCGGTCCCGAACGCGTGCCGGCTTCCTCCCGGGCGAAACTGCAGGATTCGCTCGTCCTCGTGCACGGCGGCATGGCGCAGAACGTCGGCCCGATTCTTGAAATGGTGACGGAGAAATATTTGCTCCGTTGCGCCGCCGAGTGGCAGGCCCGCGGTAAAACCGGGGCAACGCTCGACCATATTCTCAGCCTCCTCGCCGCCGGCGATATTCGGGCGCTCGGCGGGGCGTTGACGGATAATTTTTTTGGACCGCTGCAAACCATCATCCCTTGGGTGACCAGCCAATATACCGAACTGCTGATCTCCCGGACCCGGGCGGCGTTCGGCGAGGATTTCTGGGGCTTCTGGATGCTGGGCGGCATGTCCGGCGGTGGCATGGGTTTCGTGTTCTCGCCCGAGCGAAAACGCGAGGGTCAGGAGCGGTTGCAGGAAATCATGCTCACCACCAAACGCGAACTGCAGCAGGCACTGCCGTTTGCCATGGACCCCGTGGTTTACGATTTTGCGATCAATGAACACGGCTCGGTCGCCACGCTGCTCGCGGGATCCGCCGCGCTGCTGCCCGCCGGCTATTACCAACAGTCCCTGCCCGCGTGCCTGCGGCGCGAAGCCCGCGACCTTTCGCCCCGCGAGCGAACCGACGTCCAACAATTCACGCGCGCTGCACGCACCCAGCCGGAATTCGCTTCCGCCCTCCCCTCATTGCTCGACCGACTTTTACCCGTAGCGCCGCGCGGCGACGGCTCGGATCGCCGCCTGCAGGAGATGCTGGCGGAAAACGGTTTTGATGCCGCGCAACACGAAAAAATAAGGACGGATCTCCGCAGTGGCCGCATTGGCCTCGCGATGAATCGCCTGCCCGCCACGACGCGCATCGAGGACGTGTCGCCGGAGGAACTGTTCGATCCCACCCGGGCCGACGCTACTCTGCGTACCGCCGGCGAAGCCGCTTTGCGTCGCGGGGAAGTGGCGATGCTCAGTTACGCCGCTGGCGTTGGCAGCCGTTGGACCCAAGGCGCCGGCGTCGTGAAAGGCCTGCATCCGTTTGCCAAGTTCGCCGGGCGGCACCGCAGTTTTATCGAGGTGCAGCTGGCGAAAACCCGCCGCATGGGCCGCGCCTTTGGCATGGTGGTGCCGCATGTTTTCACCACGAGCCACCTCACCCACGGCCCCATCCAGACCACACTCGAAACACTGTCGGGCAAGGCGCTGGGGCGCGATGTCTGGATTTCGCCTGGGAGATCAATCGGGCTGCGCATGGTACCCATGGTGCGCGATCTGCATTTTGCGTGGGAAGAAACTGCCCAGCAGCGGCTCGACGAGCAGAAAGAAAAAATGCGAGACAGCGTGCGCGCCGCTCTGACCAACTGGGCGCGTTCGACCGGCGAGGCCGCCGACTACACCGACAATTTGCCCGAGCAATGCCTGCATCCGGTCGGACACTGGTTCGAGCTGCCCAATCTCTTGAAGAATGGCGTGCTGGCTCGACTGCTCGCCGCCCGGCCACAATTGCGTACTCTGGTCACCCACAACATCGACACGCTCGGAGTCACACCCGACCCGGTGATGCTCGGCTGGTTTCAGAACTCGGGCGCCGCACTCGGATTCGAGGTCATCAGCCGCCGAATCGAGGACCATGGTGGCGGACTCGCCCGGGTCGACGGCCGGCTGCGCATTGTCGAAGGCCTTGCCCTTCCCCGCGAAGCGGACGAATTTGCCCTCTCATACTATAACAGCAATACGTGCTGGATCGACATCGACCGCGTGCTGGCCCTCTTCAACCTCACCCGCGCGGATCTGGCTGATGCGGAGAAAACGGCCGCGGCCGTCCGGGCTTTGGCGGCCCGCCTGCCGACCTACGTCACGCTCAAGGACGTCAAGAAACGCTGGGGCCACGGCCAGGAGGATATCTTCCCCGTGGCGCAATTCGAAAAACTTTGGGGCGACATGACGGCCCTGCCCGAATGCCAAAGTGCCTTTGCCCTCGTGCCTCGTGCCCGGGGCCAGCAACTCAAGGATCAGGCTCAGCTCGACAGCTGGCAACGAGACGGATCCGCCGCTGGCATCGAGGCGCTCTGCACTTTTGAGTAAATTTCCCCCGGTATCCGTTCTATTCCGGATTTCTCGCGGATGCGTGGGAGGAGTTTTACAGGAAAACGAAACTTTTTGGCGTGCTCCGCGTGGACGTTCCGCAAGCCTTCGACGGCCCCTTCAGCCCCGAAACGACAGGAAATCCTCCCATGAAAAAATTCCTCCTCTCCTCGCTTGTGGCGTTCATTACAATTCCCGGGAGCGCCGTCCAGATCGGCGACACCCTCGAACAAGTTCTCATGGAAAAAGGAAAGCCCGACAACAAGCTGCAAGCGGGTTCGACCACGCTTCTCACGTACTCCGGTAACACGATCAAAATCAAGGACGGCCACGTCGTGGCGATGAAGACTGCTGGCGAGGTTGAAGTTTCCGGCACCACGGTAACCGCGCCAGTGACGGCTCCGGCTGCGGCCGGCGTATGGACCACCGATTATCCCGCCGCGGTCGCTCAGGCGGCCAAGGAAAACAAGAAGGTCTTCTTGTTCTTCACCGGCTCCGATTGGTGTGGCTGGTGCAAACGTCTCGACAAGGAAATCCTTTCCACGACCGAGTTCAAAACCTACGCCGCCGTAAATTTGGTTTTGGTGAAACTGGATTTTCCCCAAGCTTTGCCCCAGTCAGGCGCGTTGAAGGCGCAAAACCGAAAACTCGCCCAGGCACATAGCATCCAAGGTTATCCCACGATCATCGTGCTCAATAGTGCCGGCAAACGGGTCGGCGATCTCGGCTACATGGAGGGCGGGCCGTCCGGTTTCGTAAAGGCGCTCAAGTCGTTCTAGGCGCCGCGTTCAGGACGAACGAAGCGAAATCCTGCCGAGGGCGTAGTCCTCCGAGATTTGCGTGTCGTAGGTTTCCGGTTACCCGTTTGCCTCGTGACTGACCCATCTCATCCGAAAGAGCCGCCGCAGGCAAAAACGGACAAGGAAGTGGTGTCTCACATTTCGAGCCACGTGCCGACCAATCCTGCAATTGACGCACCGCTGGAGCTCGGCAAACCAAAGCCGGTGAGCGAACTCACGCCGGAAGAGCAGATGGCGCTGTTTGAAAAGGATCTCAAAGAAAAAGATTGGGGCCATCAGCCTTGTTGAGAAACAGTTGCCGCGCGGGGCCGTTGTCCGGCTGATCGACCCGTCACACTACTCAGACCGCAACACCTCGATCGGATCGATACGGACGGCGTGGCGTGAAGGAAGATAGCACGCGACCATGCCAGCAAATCCCAACGCAAACGCGATCAGACCTTGGCCGACCCAACCCAGCGTCGGCAGCATCGGCATCGCGCGGTGCAGGAAAACCGTGGCTGCGAATGCGAACGCCGTGCCGACGACGATGCCGACTCCAATCAATCGGCCGCCGCGTCCCAACATCATCAGGATGACGCTCTCATGGGTCGCACCAAGTGCGATTCGCACGCCGATCTCCCGCCGTCGTTGCTGCATCAGCTGGCTCATCACGCCATAAAGACCAACCATCGCGATTACCAGGCCGGCCACTGCGAACGTGCTTAGGCTTACAATCAGCACTTCGTTCGATGCGAAGTGCCGCAGCAACTGCGGCACGTCACCGACACCCGTCACGAGGATATCCGGATCGATTTCGGCGATTGCCGTGCGAATGGAACGTTCAAGCGAGGCGGCCGGAACCGAGGACTTGAGCACGAAATTGTACCAGACGTCCGCCGTCTCCTCCACCGGCCGATAGGCCTGCAAGGTCGTCATCGGTGAACTGAATCCCACGTCAAAGTTCACGTCGGCAACAATACCGATGACTTCGCGCCACGATCCATCCCGGCCAAATCGCATCCGTTTTCCCACTGCGTTCCCCTCTGGCCAGAAGTGTCGGGCTGTGCTCGCGCTGATTACGGCAACGAGCGGATCCGTCCGGCGCCATTCCGGTGAAAACCAGGCACCTTCGCGCATCGTGATGCCGAGCGCACTGAAGAAAGCGCGATTGGCCGACACCACGGACGCCAATGGCTCGCGTCCCGGCACCGGCATTTCCATGCCCTCGGGCAGCACCGGATTTTCCTGATAGCTGCCGTACAACGGCACATTGGAAGCCACTCCCACTTCATGTACGCCTGGGATCGCTCCTAGCTTCTGCTCGAACAGGTGGACGAGCCGCGGTTCGGCCGTTTCTTTCGGCACCCAGCCCCACGGGATGTGCATCGCACCCGAGATCAGGCCAGCTGGTTGCCAGCCGCGGTCGCGCTCCAGAAATGTTCGCACCCCGAGTACAAACGACACCGCCGTGCTCACCAAGGCAAGTGCCAGCCCGAGCTGGCCGATGATCAACGCGTACTTCAGACCATGGTGGGAGCGACCAGACGAGCTCCCTCGTGCTGCGTCCTTCATCGCCTCCGCCATTGTAGTACGCGTGGCCAGCCACGCCGGCACGAGGCCGAAACAGATAATGGCGAGCATGCCAGCTAGAGCGGCGAAGACCAACACCCGGATGTCGATGGACAGCACCGGACCACGCAACCATCTTCCGATCAGTGATCGCGACCAATAGGTGAAAAGCACCCCGAGCGCCGTCCCGCCCAAACCGAGAAGCATGCTCTCGATCGCCATGCCGGCAATGAGGTCCCGCCGCGGCGCCCCGAGCGCTGCGCGAATGGCAAGTTCACCGCGGCGGCCAAATGCCCGGGCCAGCTGCACGCCACCAAGATTCGCACATGCAATGATCAGCACCAACGCCGCCAGCCCGACAATCAGCCAGTAAGTCGTTCGTCCTTGGACGCCCGCGAATGAGGTGCCTAACGGCACGACTCGCAGACTGTCCGTCCTGAATTTCTCCGGATAATCGCGGGCGAGTTTGGCGGCGAACGCATCCAGCCGGGCTTGGGCTTGCTCGAGGGAAACGCCCGGCTTCAGCCGGCCCATCACATCCATCCACTTGGCGTCGCGTTCCTGATCCCAACCCTGCCACACGGTCATTCCCCGGACATACTTGCATCCATACCACAGCAGCGGTTCGTCGAAGATTGGCGGCAGGACGCCGATTACAGTGTGGTCTTGAGCGTCGATCCGAATAGTTTTCCCGATCACGCCGGGATCGCCGCCGAATCGATCAAGCCACCATCGGTGCGTCAGCATCACGACGGGCGGATGACCGGGTTCGCTTTCGCCGGGGAGAAAATCGCGCCCGAGGATTGGTTGGACCATGAGCATCCGGAGTCCATTAGCTTCGAGTACCATTCCCTGCTGCTCCGCGGCCGCCTGCCCCGATTCGGCGACACTCTCGCTGCGCGGCATGAACAAGTTGAAGTCGCCGATGTCGCGCAGCGCAGTCTCCAGTTCAATCGCGTTCCCCGGCGGGAGTGACTGCCGCGCGCCTTGTTCAGAAGCGGTGAACACGCGGACGAGCTGCTCTGCATGGGGGAACGGCATCGGCCGCAGCAGGGCGCCGTTCGCGATGGCGAACGCAGCGGTGCTCATCGCGATGCCGAGCGCCAGCATCAAGATCGACAGCAGCGTGAACTGCGGCGATTTCACCAGCTTGCGAAACGCATATTTGATCGCCAAGGGCATGAGTGGGGAACCCTCTGACGACTGTCACGCCCATCCGCCGTGGCAATAATCTTCGCCCAGTCCGTATGGCACACCATCAACGCGCAGAAAGCTGGGAACTCACCTTTTCCCAGAGTTTTTCACTCAATCAATTCTTGCTCGAATCAGTCGGCACTTTCGTGGCCACGACGTCGATCACGTCATCCGTTCGCAGCGGAGACGGCCGGTTCGTTTCCTGCGCCGGGCTACGCTGGGCCGGCGGCCGGGGTCTCCAAAACAACTGCAGCAAGTAAGCGGCGACGCCAGTGAACAAAATAACCGCCGCCGCGAAAAAGCCCGCCACCAAAGCAGTGACGGTAATCAGCCCGGCCAGGAGCACGCGCAACAATCGCATGGATACAAGACTCCTACATGCCGTAAAAAGTTGCACGGAAATATTTCGCGGAATCGGCTGAGGTACCGCTTCAACCGGCAGGGATAATTCGGTCGGCAGTCCGCTCGTGGGCGCCCCTAGGGCGCGAGCAAGCTCGCTGGCCTACCAAGGCAAACGCCCAAAGCAATCGATCAGGCTGCCTCTAACCTCAGATCACCGCCACCGATTCCATTTCCACCAACAGATCGTGGCGGCACACGTCGGCGAGGACGCAGATCTTGGGAAAATCCGGCACCTGCAGGAGGCGCGTCACCCGGTTCCATGCTTCATAAGCCGCCTGATCTTTGCAGAACAACGTCGCCGACGTGATGTTTTCAAGAGTGCCGCCCTGCGCCTCCAAAATCGCTGCGATGCTCATCAACGTTTCCAAACTCTGGTACTCGGCATCGCCCACGTTGGTGCTCGCGCCGGCCGTGTTGATACTGGCCGTGCCCGAGATGTGCACCGTTTTCTTCCCTTCAATATCAAACGTCATCCCGCGGGAAAACGCCGAACCGTAGTTGAACGACTGATCCTGACGCGGACTGCAACGTATCGGTTCCGCCTTTACGGTCGCAGATGGAGATCGCTTCAAAGCCAGCACGTCCACGATGCACTCCTCGTTGTCGGAACGACATTGAATGCCGGTGCTCGCTGGGAAGGCCGGCCCACCGGCGACGCCCAAACCCGCCGAGCCGTAGCGGGCGTTGCGCACGCGGTTCAAATCGCCGTACCACTCCAGCAGCCGGGAAACATAAATCCACGTCCGCGCCACGTCGGTGTATTCCAAGCCGTGCGCCTTCAGCCCCAAACCGATATTGGTGAACATTTGTTCAGCCTGCGCCACATGCCCCGGCGCCAGCGAACCGTTGGGCAGCGTGCCCCGCACCGCCGGCAAATGAAGCATCTCGAATCCACGGCCGATCCAGGCACGGCCACGTCCCGTAACTGGGTTTTCAACCGTGCGTACACAGGTTTCTCCGCCATGGGAGGCGATGCCCCAAATTTGCAGGCCGACGAAATCACTGCCCTGGAGCGGAATTCCTTCGACCCAGGTCACTGGTACACCGGCGTCCAATCCGTGTTGACGATAAGCTTTTTCGCGGTGGCGCAGCACATCCGCGCGTACGGATCGTCGGCCGTAGAATTTTTCCTGAATCGGCTGGATTCTGCGCTTCACCATCTCGGCCGCCACACGCCCGATCAAATCATCTGCAGCGCACCGCCCGTTTTCCAAGGCGGTACCGCCTTCAACCGTTGCCGTCAGGTGGAACTCGGTGAACGAATCGCGTTTCGACGCTCTCACCTCCACGTGGCTTCCCTCCTTCACGGTGGAAGAGCGGTAGTTCAAATGCGAAGCATCGATGGTGATTTCGGGCATTACTCCGCGAGCGGGAGCGTGCAGGGGTGACAGTTTGGTGTTCATCTTGGTTTTCGGGCTGGGGGTGATGGTAAATGGATGGGTTCGGTTGAACTCAATCGATGCCGTGTTCCTGGAAGACGGACTTGTGCAGCTCATCCGCTTTCGCTTTGGCGTCGATCGCCTCGATGCGGGCCTGAGCTTTTTTGGCCCACGCGGAGCCGGGCTGCAGGGCGATCACTTGTTTGTACTCCGCGATAACTGTGGAGCCATTTTCTGCGGTCAACTGCTGCTCCGCTTGCGCGGCCCGCTCGTAGGCTTTTTGCTGAGCGGAAGCGCCGCAGCCGGCGACGAAGAGCGCGAGACCCATTGTGAAGACGCATGAGAATTTATTCCGGTAAGGTCGGGTTGTTTTCATGGGACATCCTTCACGCAGCGGAACCCGGTGTCTTCCGACCAATAGTCGGGGTTCGACCAGAGGCGCCGTGCACACCGGTTGTTGAATTCCGTCTGGCCGATCATGCCGGCTCCGGCCGCCCAGCAACCGCCGCGCACAATTTTGCGAGTGTCGGTTTCGCGGCCCTGCTTCGCGGCGTTCTGCAGGTAGTTGACGCTTGGATCCTGTTTCGGCAGTTCACCGTTCGGCAAACCTTTGGGGCCTTGCGGATCAACCACACCATCGGCGCATTCCTGATAATAAAATTCACCGAACCAATCCTCGCACCACTCCCAGACGTTGCCTGCCATATCGAGGCAGCCATAGGGACTCGCACCGGCCGGAAAGCTGCTGACAACCGTCGGCCCGGCATCGACGTCCAGTCCCGCGCGCGCCTTGGTTTGATCCCATGCGTTACCCCAAGGATAAATCCGGCCATCGGTGCCGCGCGCGGCTTTCTCCCATTCCGCTTCGGTCGGGAGACGCTTGCCCGCCCAGTGCGCATACGCAGAGGCGTCGCGCCAAGTCGCGAAGGTGATGGGAAGGCGACCCTCCTCCTTGATCAACGCCTGGACCACAGGTGCGGCCACGATCTCAGCGACCGGCAGATCGGCCAGCGCACGGCTCTTGCCGAGCAACACGCGCAGCGCCGCCACCGCCGCCTTCCAATGGAGTGCATCAAGTGTGAGTCGCTCTGCCGCGGCCTTGTCAGTAAGCTGGGGTGGTTGGAAGATGGCGAAGGTGACCCCGTAGCGTCTTTCGTAACGCGCAAGCAAATCGACGCAAGCCGCGGTAGAGACGCGGAACCACGGTCCCTCGATCACATCGAAGCGTTCGGTGGCCCGGACGTAAGCGTTGAACTCGTCGATCGTGACTTCGTGCTGGTCGATGAAATAGGCCGAGAGCCGGACCTTGTGCGCCGGACGTTCGTCGAAGTTCCCCTCGTCGGAGCCCATCGTGAATTCGCCGGCAGGAACGTAGACCATGGCAGCGGGGGGCGTAGGATCGGCGGCGCGAGCGGCGATCGTGAAGAGAAGACCGAGCACGAACGGGATGCTCTTCATTGTGGGCGGGGTGCCCCCACCCCGCGAAACATGGGCTGCGAACGTGGTAACTCGCGGGGTGTGGGCACCCCGCCCACAACTGAGCCATCTCAATACAAATTGTGCGGTGGTCATCATGTCAGAGGTCTTTTGCACAGCGAAAACCTAATACGAAGGTTTTGAATTCCGGCTCGCGATGAGCGCGCACCGCGCAGCGCGTATAGCTCGCGTAGTTTTGCGAGCTGCCGCCGCGGACGACCCGCTCGACGCCCACTCGAGGGCCGTGAGGATTTTCGGACGCATCCGTTGCATAAGTGTCCGCCGCGTACCAGTCGCTGACCCACTCGGCCGCGTTACCCGCCATGTCGTCGCAGCCAAACGGACTGCGGCCCGCGGGATAGGTGCCCACCGGTGCCGGATAAATGTAACCGTCCTTTTCCTTCCCTTTGGCGCGGACATCGGCGCCGTATTTCTCGCCGACGATATTGCACAAACCCCATTGCCAATCATTGCCCCAAGGCCAACGCCGGCCATCCGTGCCGCGGGCAGCGAATTCCCACTCCGCCTCGGTGGGCAGACGCTTGCCGGCCCATTTCGCGTAGGCGTAGGCGTCAAACCAATCCACGCCAACGACCGGCTTGTCGTCCTGGGTGAAAGTCTTGGCGCTGAACTGCGCGAGCTTCACGAATTCGGAATCCTTCATCAGCGGATTGAATTCCTTCCAATAACGCGGTGTGTGATCCTTGCCGGCGGGCTGGTCCGCGTGGCGGAAAGGCTCGTCTCCGAGTTCGGCGACGTCGGCGAGAAACATCCGGTACTGCGCGTTGGTGACTTCATAACGGTCGATCGCGAATGTCTTGAGCCGTACCCTCCGCTGCGGCCGTTCGTCTTCCTGCGCCCAGCCTGCCCAAGCGCGGGCGATCTTGATTTCCGTCGGCTTAACTTTGCCCGCAACCAGGCGGCTGGCCGGTAAATCGGAATAGTTCTCGTCCGTTCCGCGGGTGAACTCCATGGCCGGCACGACCATCATCACGGAATTGTCTTTCGGGTGGCGGAGCTCCACCGGCTTGATGCCGGGCAAAACCGGCGGTGCCGGTTGCGCGGGAGCAACCATGGCATCAGCAGCAGCCACAACTCGCGCCGATCTTTCTGTCCGCGGAGTCAACAGCAGCTCGGAAGCAGCCGCTGCGAGCAAAATGACAATGATGATGGGAAGAATGCCTCTCATTCGATGGTCTCCAAATAAGCCACCAGATCGTCGATCTGCTGGGGAGTGAGCTGGGACGTGCCGCCGTGCGCATCACTCGCGATGCGTCCGCCGGTCTTGAGGTGAACCTTGGCAGCGTTCGTCCCTTTCGGGATCATGTAGGTTTCATTGAAACCGATTTCCCTCCGGCCGGGCCGCTCGGGCGAACCGCCAAAGAGCGGCTCGTATTTGAACCAGCCCAATCCGGGCACGCCGGGAGCCGCGATGACTTCGCGCAGCGAGCGGGCCATGGCGTTATGCAGGAAAAGCGGCGGACGATCCCACGCGCCGCGGAGTTGGAACGGCGTGATGTGCTGATTCTGTTCCGGAGTCTCGGCGCGACCGATTTCCCACGGCTCAAGGTCGTGGCGAATACCCGCGAGGTAATCGAGCCGGTACATGCTGATGAGCGTGAAGCCCGTGTCGCGCACGCTCAGCGGTACCTGCGGCGGCACGACCTGCCGGGGATTGTCTGGGAAATCCTTCTTGGCGAAATGCGGCGCCGGGTGGCACGAGACGCAGCCGAGCTGCGGGTGGTTGAACAACGCCTTGCCGCGGTTGACGGCTGCAGCGCCTTGATCGAAGGGATTAGGCATCAGCCGCGGTTCGTGCGCCTGCCACTCGCCGGTGAACCTTTGAAAATCCCGCAGCACAAAGGATTTTCCGAAATACTTCAGCGATTGGCGCCGAAAGAACTCCGAGCGGCGCTCTTCGAGATTCGCTTCGTTGCCGGCCGCGGAAGTCGTCTTCGATTGAATATCCTGCACGGCGAGTACCGGAGCATGCGCCTCAATGTCGCGAAAGTCTCCCTGGCCGGTTACATCCCGGAAATCATCGGCCGGGCAATGCTCCATCAACATCGAACGCGGATCATAAACGGTAAGCGAGCCCTCGAAGAAGAAGGGCTGGATGCCCCATAAACTCTTTTGTTGGGGCGGAAGCATCGTGGTGCCCTCGACCAGATTGCCGACTTTGCTTTGGCCGGTGAGATATTCCTGCCCTTGGATCTGACTCACGCCCCAGCCGCGACCGTCACTTAGCTCGTCGTTGTGGCAGCTTTCGCAGGACTGGTCGTTGTCGCTCGTGAACTTCGAGGTATGGACCATGAACTCCCCGCGCTCGGCGCTGGTGACACCGAGTGGCAACTTGTAGAGCGCGGGATCGGTGGGCAGTTCGCGCGAAACACCGGTCTTGCGATCAATCACCGACAGGGAACTGCCGTAGAAATTTGCCACGAAGAGCAGTCCATCCGATGGCGAGCCCGCCACTCCCGCCACGATTCCGAAAGGCTCCCCGCCTGTCTCGTAGTTTCGGACCGGCGTCAGAATATCGCTCGGTTCCGCTGCTTCCGGGTTGAACTCGAGTTCCTGCACCTCGCAGGAACCTGTCATCGTGACGAAAATGTGGTTCCCAATCACGACCATTTTCTCGGGCAGCGCACCCACGATCCGCATCAGATCGGGCGGAATGTCGCCCTTCGTATCCGGAAACATCGACTCCGCCGTGTCGGAGGTGAAGCGCACCCAGTTGCGATGGGCTTCGTAGCGGTTTGCCTTCAGGAGATAGCTCAGGCCGGACTTCGGCGGTTCCTCGGGGATCTTCAACTTGCTGACGTTGATCACGACAATGTCGTTCTGAATGTCGCGGAATTTGAAATTCGCGGTGCCATCCGTCGCCTCGAATGGTCCGAGGACTTCCTGCTGGTCCTTGGCAAAAACGGCGGCGGTTTCCGGGTTGCGCCAAACGGTGTACTGCGACGCGGGATTGTTGCGGTCCCACGTTTCACCGCCCCATGGGTCGCGTTCCTTCGCGGTGCCGAAACCGACGCCCATCGTCGTGACGATCAGCCAGTCGTCGCCTGTTTTCGCCGAACGCATGATCTTCACGTCCTTCGCAACATTCTGGATGTAGATCCCGCCCACCTCTTTGTTGAGGCGCGTGTCGATGATCGAAATATCCTGCGTGCCGACGTTGCCAACAAAGAGATAGCGCCCGTCGGAGCTCAACGCGATGGTCTTTGGCTTGCTGCGCGGATTGCCCACCTCGATACCGGGGCCGATCTGCGTCGAGTCGATCCACTGCTTGATTGCCAGATAATTCGCGTCATTGACCGGATCATCGAAGACGACGGTCTTGTTCGCATGGCTCTGAAACAGCGGCATCGTGTCGGCGTAGCCGCCATCGCGCGTCCGGATCACAGCGCGCAACAGCCGGCTCTCGCTGGCGCGACCGGGAATGACGTGAGCCAGCGCGGAGACAAAGCTTTCACGCAGATCGCTTCCGGCGACGAAGCCACCGCGTTTCACGTCGTGGCAGCCGGTCGTGCCGCAGTTCTGCTGCATGATCTTGCCGATACCGTTGGGCGCGAAATACGCCTGATCATCGAGCCCGCCGATCACCCGCATCTTCGCGTCGAACTTGTCGCCGTCGGTGTTGATATCGATCACGAAGACCTCGTCGAGGTAGCGGTCGACCACCCAAGCGGTCTTGCCATCCGGCGCGAACGTCATGCCCTGGGCGTAGAAATCGAGGGGAATTTCGAACACGACCTCGTCGCGCTTCGTATCAATGACGCTGATGAAATTAGCGAATCGGTTCCCGACCAGAATGTGCCGTCCGTTCGGATGCAGGCGCAGCCACATCGGCGCGGATCCCGCTGGTCCGGGCTCGCCGGCGATTTTGAGTGGAATTCGTTTGGACATTTTGCCGGACGCCACGTCGTAAACGGCGACCTCCGTACCGGGGCGCATTTCGGAGCCGAGCAGGCTGATGTAGGCTTTCGTGCCCTCGCCATTAACTGCGACGTCGAAGGGATGGTCGCGGCGCGGCTGCGGCTCGGGCTTGGGATGCGGATTTGGCACCGGCCGGAGATTCTCACGGGACCAAGTCGCGCCATAGGACCACTGCTTGCTCATCTGTTTGCCAAAACGCGACGGAGGATTGCCCGTGTCCGCGCGCAGCACCTCGCGCACAAGCTCCGGCGAGAGGACGCCATACGGCGCAGCCATTCCGCCAGGTTGGTAGACGGCATCGGGTTCGGAAACTTCGGAGGGAACAGCGTTCGCGACCGACGACAGCGCCAACGCGAAAGCGCCTGTCTTGATCCAAACCAAAAGGGGAAAGGGTCCTCGCTGTTTCCAGTGGGTCGTGGATCTGGCTTGGCGTAGCCACAGGCCTCTGTGCCTGTGGGTTTCGGTTACGCGCGCCGCACCCGGCAGGCAGGGACGCCTGCCGCTACTCCGTATCGGTCCAACGCCG
>Ga0302322_100002796_pt1 | contig 14831 bp, 13 predicted proteins | sample Fen_T0_2_FD_203757 | JGI IMG/M metagenome (GOLD analysis project Ga0302322, IMG submission 203757) | Peat permafrost microbial communities from Stordalen Mire near Abisko, Sweden - Fen_T0_2 | ecosystem: Environmental > Terrestrial > Soil > Wetlands > Permafrost | place: Sweden: Abisko... | reverse complement strand
GGTCGGCAGATCAACGTCGGCCCCAGCCAAACGGCGGCTGGCGCTGCCAGTAGCGAATCACCAGCCAGCCGCCCAGCAAGCCACCGAGGTGCGCAAAATGGGCCACACCGTTGGCCGTGCCGGTCACCCCCAAGGTCAGTTCAATCACGCCATAAAGGGTGACGAACACCCAGGCAGGCATCGGAATGGGCGGCAACAGCAGCATGATCTTTCGCTGCGGAAATGCCATGGCGAAGCCGACCAGCAGGCCGAACAGCCCGCCGGAGGCTCCGACCGTCGGCGCTGAGTTGCCAAGAAGGCTTGTCATACCGAGCTGGGCCATGGCAGCGGTCAACACGCTCGCGCCATAGACCAGGCCCAGGCGGCGCGGGCCCCAAAGGCGCTCGAGCTCGGAACCAAACATCCACAGGCCATACATGTTGAAGGCCAGATGCATCAGGCCGGCATGCACAAAGGCGTACGTCACCAACTGCCACGGCATGAAATGGCCCGACGCCAACGGCCAAAGCGCGAACTGGAGGGTCGATGCTGCACCCAGCATCTGTTCGAGCGCGAACGCCAGCACGTTGGCGATGATCAAGCCTGGGACAAGACGTGGCATGGTTGGGGTCGATGGTCCTTCAATGGCATTTCCAAGCACCGCGACCCGCACGGGTCGGCCGATGGTGCACGGTACCAGCAATGAAGCCGCACACGGGGTGGCCAGTCGTCACCGGTGCTGGTGTGCAAGAAGACGGTCCCGCGCCGGTCAGCGCGCGGCCCGGCATTCCACCAACGAGGAATGGCACCCACCCGGACTAGCCATTTCGACCCAGGTGGAAGGCATGGCAAGACATCGGTGCGTCGCCCCTGAGTGGAATCGTCGGAGCGTGTTTCTGAACACGTCCGCAGTTTCTACTTCACGAGGGGTTCCGCCATGTTTGTACGAAATCTTCTGGCTGCAGGTGCGCTGGCACTCGCCGGCCTCACCACGGCCCATGCCTCGCTGGTCAGCGCCGGCACCGATGGCTCGTGGAATCAGTTCGACGTCACGCGCGACCTGGCCGCCGACGGCGGCGTCGGGTGGATCGACATCAACGACGGCAGCGCGCTCTCGTTCCAGTTCACGGTGAATGCCGGTTTCGTCGGCACGTTGACGGTGGTGGACACCGGGTTCGCAGGCGATCGCTTCAGTGTGTCGATCAACGGAAACCCGCTTCTGCCCACCTCCACCGCAGTCAACTCCTACCCGACGGCCATCGGACAAGCCGACTTCGACGCGGCGCTGGCCAACGCCGACTACAGCCGAGGCATCTTCTCGCTTGGAGCCGGCACCTACACCGTGACGGGCGCGCTGTTCGCGAGCGCGCTCGACGGTGCCGGCATGGCGCTCGATGCCACGTCGGGTGGCCTCAAGGTCGACGTGTCGCCCGTGCCGCTGCCGCCGGCGCTGCTGCTGTTGGCGTCGGGACTCGGGATGCTGGGGACCCGCTTGCGCCGCCGCGCCGGCACGAAGTAACACCCTCAACAGGAACACGACACATGAAACTCATCCACATCGCCCGCGCCGCTGTGCTCGGCGTCTTCGCGCTCGGATTCTCCGTTGTCGCCGCTGCGGCACCGGTCAACGTCAAGATCATTGCTTTCAACGACTACCACGGCAACCTCGAAACGCCAGGCACCTTCGGCGTGAACACCTTGGTGCCATTGGCCAGTCGCCCGGCAGTCGGTGGTGCCGAGTACCTCGCAGCGTATGTCGCGGGCATGAAAGCCACCAACCCGAACACGATCGTCGTCGGTGCCGGAGACTTCATCGGCGCGTCGCCGCTGATCTCGGCGCTGTTCTTCGACGAGCCCGCGGTCGAGACCCTGAACAAGATCGGGGTCGAGTTTTCGTCGGTTGGGAACCACGAGTTCGACAAAGGCAAGGACGAACTGCGCCGCCTGCAGAATGGCGGCTGCAAGTTCACCAACGGCGCACCGGACGTCAACAGCTGCAAGGGCTTCGGCTCGTCGGCACCGGGCACCTTCGACGGCGCCAAGTTCAAATGGCTGTCGGCCAACGTGGTCGAGACGGGAACCGGCCGCACCCTGCTGCCGCCTTATGGCATCAAGACTTTCGGCGGCGTGCGTGTTGCCTTCATCGGCATGACGCTCAAAGGCACGCCGGGCATCGTGACGCCGACCGGCGTGGCCGGCCTGAGCTTCAACGACGAAGCCGCCACCGTCAATGCGCTGGTGCCGAAGCTGCGCGCGCTGGGTGTCGAGTCCATCGTCGTGCTGGTGCACCAGGGCGGCTTCCAGAACACGCTCACCGGTGTCGGCAACCAGCCCATCACCAGCGACATCAATGGGTGCACCGGTGACCTGAAGAACAGCGACGGAACCGATTCGGACATTCGCGCCATCGTCGCCCAGCTCGACGATGCGGTCGACCTGGTGATCAGCGGCCACACGCACGCGGCCTACAACTGCTCTGCCAACACCAGCGACGTGCGTGGCACCACGCTGGCCAACGCGGTCACGACAACGCGCTCGGCCGGCATTCCGAACAAGGTGGGGCGCCCGATTCCCGTCACCAGCGCCAGCGCTTTCGGCCGCGTCCTGACCGAAGTGGATCTGGTTCTCGAGACCACGACGCGCAACGTCACCAGCGTCACCCCCCGCAACGTGTTGATCGATCGCACCAACCCCCTGATCAACACCGCCATCGCCAGCAACCCGGAGGTGAAGAATGTGGTCGATGCCTACCGCGCCGCTGTGTCGCCGTTGTCGAATGCCGTCCTCGCCACCATCACGGCCGGGATGACCAACAGCGCCAATGCGGCAGGCGAGATGGAAGCCGGCGACCTGATCGCGGATGCCCAGCTGCTCGCCACGCAGCCGGCCGCTGTGGGAGGCGCGCAGTTCGCCTTCATGAATGCCGGTGGCGTACGCAACCCGGGTTTCGTCAAGCCGGTCGACCAACCCACGGCGACACCGCCGGTCTTCTACACCTATCCGTACAACCTGAGCTACGGCGACGCATTCACGACCCAGCCTTTCGGCAACAGCCTGGTGACGATGACGCTGACCGCGCAGCAGATCAGGGACGTGCTCGAACAGCAGTTCACCGGCTGCAGGGGCCAGGTGGCGCAACGCATCATGCAGATCAGCAACGGATTCAAGTACACGTGGAACCCGGCCGGCGGCTGTGACACACGCATCACCGACGTGTCGTTCACGCCGACCGACCTGACGGGCAACCCGGCGATCCCCACCGTCCAGGGTCCTACCGACCTGCTGGTGATCAACGGCGTGGTGCAGAACCCGACCAGGACCTACCGCGTCACGGTCAACAACTTCATGGCCACCGGCGGCGACGGCTTCACCACCTTCATCGGTGGCTTGAACCAGCTCGGCGGCGCACAGGACATCGACGCGTTGGTCGCCTACCTGGTTTCGTTCAAGTCGCCCGCGGCGGCCTACGACCCGGCCAACCCGCTGCTGTCCAAGCCGCGCATCACCCGCGTCAATTGAGGACCGCGGTGCGGCGATTCCGGTGGGAGCTGGCCGCGGTGCTGTCGGTGGCGGCTTCCTGTGCCGTCGCTCAACCCGCGGCCTCCAGTGCCGATGCCCACCGGCACACCGAAGGTCCGGAACTGATGGCGCGGCACCAGCAGTTCGTTCAAGAGGGCGAGGCCAAGCTGGCCGCGGGCGACGCCTCGGGGGCCCAGCAGGCCTTCGAGGCAGCCACGCAGATCGTGCATGCCGCCGACGTCGAACTCGGGCTGGTGCGCAGCTACATGCAGGCCGGTGACTATCGGCGTGCACTGTCGTTCAGCGCTCACGCGGCCGGTGCCCACCGTGAGCTGCCGAGCGGCATGGCGCTGTACGCCTGGCTGCTGTACGTGGGCGGGCAGCAGGCCGTGGCGATGCGAATGCTCGACGACTGGATCGCCCGCGCACCGGACGATATCGCGCTGAGACAAGCGAAGACCCAGCTCGCGACGCCGACACCGCGCGCCGAAGGCGTGCTGGCCCTCCCGCCATGGCGGATGGCCCCGAACGATGGCTCTGGCCAGGTACCCGCGAACGCTTCGGTCACGGGCAGCGCCGTCCTCGGCGGCGATGGCCGTAGCGCCCTGGCCGCTGCTGCCGCGACCGACGGTGCGCACCGGGTCTGGGTGCGCAACGGGATGGGACGGTCGACAGCCGCGCACGTAGCCCAGCGCTTCGACGATCTCGGCCTGGTGCTGCTGGAACTCGAGAACGCCCTGGTCACACCCGCGCAACTCAGCACCTCGCCGGCAGCCCCTTTTGCCGGTAGCCCGAGCTACATGGTCGAGTTCGTCACCTCGGACGTGGCCGGCCCTGCGTGGCCGCTGCTGCGCCAAGGCTTCTTCGGGCGCAGCAGCGGCCCGTCACTGCCGCCACCCTTGGGCATCGACGCACCACGAGGGGCACGCGGCGGGCCGGTGTTCGACCGCTCAGGCCGGCTGGCCGGTGTGGCTGTCTCTTCTGCCGATGGGGTCGACCGCCTGATGCCGATGGCGTCGATCCATCAGCAGGTCCCCGCGTTCGGAATCGGTGACAGGCCGGACTCGACCGCCGCCCCGATGACCATCGATGCGATGTACGAGACGGCGCTGCGACTTGCGCTGCAGGTCGCGGTCGAACGTTGATCCGCGGTCATCCATCGCTGAACCTGACATTCGAATCCCAGACGATCTCGCACGCAGTGACTTCACTCCGAGACGAGTTCGACATCGGTGTACTGAGCGTGACTCCACAGCAGCACGATGCCGAGCACGTGCTGGGTGCCTGCCTTCTCCTGGATCGAGATCCTGCATTCCAGGCTGACCTCTCCGTCTTCACCCATCAGGCGGGTCTTGCTTCCCGCATCGCAGGCGAACGGCGCGCCATTCAGGGTGGCGGTCAATGACGCCATGGTGTCGTCGTGCCCGCCGGAGAAGTTGGCCTTGAACCGGAAGCGCTGCAGCGTGCCCGTGGCGCCCAGCGGGCATGTGAACGCCCGGAGGTCTCCCCCGGTTGAGGTCGAACTGCAGGCCACGGTTCTCGCGGACTGCGGGGCAGCCGGCTCGGCTGCGGCCCCCGATCCCGGCGAAACGAGGCCGACCCAGGCAGCGGCCCATCCAATCACAAGCTGGCGTTCAATGAGGTTCATGCAGTCAGTCCAGTCAAACGCCGAAGGCGGCAAGGCACAGAGCGGCCAAGGCGGCCGTTCCTGCAGCAAGCATCGCAAGTCCACGTGACAGATCCGCGCCGCCGCGCATCGTCGACAACGGCCCGCTCAGTCGCAGCAAGTCCTCGTGTCGCCATGCCATCAAAGTCAACGAGATCACGATGAATCGCCTTTCGTCGCGTCAGAAGGTGGTCGGCTGGACCCACGGGTCCTGGACCACAACGCTCAGGTTGTCGCGCTTCGCCTGCCGCTTGGCCGACGCGGCGGCGCTCGCCACGTCCTCGGCGTGATCGAAGCGCCCCGGCTGCACCGGAACCGCCCCGATGCACAGCGTGGTGCACGGATGAAATCGCATGTCGCCGTGGCGGTCCTCGGCATGGATGCCCCCGGCGGCCAGCGCTTCCGCGTCGAAGAGCTCCTTCGCTTTCTCGTTGAAGATCGCGACAATTCGATGACAGCGCTCTTGCCAATCGGTGCTCTGAAAAAGGATCACGAAGTCGTCACCGCCGACATGACCGACAAAATCACATCGTGGATCGCACTGCGCCCCCAGCACGCCGGCCACCAGCCGGATCATCTCGTCGCCACGCCAATAGCCGTACTGGTCGTTGTAGGGTTTGAAATGGTTCAGATCGGCGTAGCCGGCGACGAAGTCGCGGCCGCTCGCGAGCAGGCGTTCGATGTGGTCGGTGATCGGGATGTTGCCGGGCAGGAAGGTCAAGGGATTGGCATGGCGCGCGGCCTCGATCCTCGCCTCCGTCACCGCGCGCACCAGCTGCTGGCCCGTACCCAACCCCTTGTAGCGGCCGCCCTCGGTGATGACGAAACCTTCCGTCAGGTAGCGCTGGTCGCCCGAGGTCAGCACATTGGTGAGTTCCTCGATGCCGGTGTGCAACTCGATCGTCAGCGGCGACAGGCTGGCGAACAACGTGCAGGGCTTGTTGCCGTAAAGCTCCTTGAAATAGGGGCGCGCGTAGTTGGCAATGAACTGGCTCCGGTTGACGAGTGCAATCGGCTTGTCGTCTTCCACCACCGCCAATGCATGCAGGGCATCGGGCTCGCGCAGCATCTCGTAGACCGCGTCGTGCGTGGCGGTAGGCGGAATCGAGGGCGCCGTGATCAGCAACCGCGACGCCGTGAAGCCGCTGTTGCTGGCCCGCTTGAGCTCTGGAAAGACGGCAATGTCGGGGCTTGCGAGCACGCTTTGCGCCAGCGGCAACAACTGCTCGACCGGTTGCGGCAACGGGCGACCCAGCGCCCAGCCTTGCCCGAACGTGATGCCCAGGTCACGCGCGAGCCGCAACTCCTCAGCACCCTCCAGTCCCTCGGCGACCAGGCGCGAGCCGAATGTCTCTGCAATCTGCAGCAGCGCCCGCAGGGTCTGAAGCTTGTCGCCGTGGCGGGCCAAGTCCTTCAGAAAGTATTTGTCGATCTTGACGATGTCGGGTTTCAGCTCCGACCACAGGCGCAAGCTGGAACGGCCGTCGCCGAAGTCGTCGAGGGCGATGGTGACGCCATGGCGGCGCAAGGTCGTGCACGTCGCGAGCAAGGCGTCGAAGTCGCGCACCTGTTCATGTTCGGTCAACTCGATGACGAGCATGGACGGCGCGACACCCTGCTCCGACGCGATCTGCAGCACGTCCTTGATGCTGCGCTCTCTCAACATTCGCACCAGCGAGTCGGCGCTGAAGTTCAGAAACAACCGCCCCGTGCGCCGGCTGCCGGACCATGCTCGAAGAGCCTGTTTGACGCTCTCGACCTCGAGTTCGAAGCCGCACCCTTCGTGGTGCGCCACCGCGAACAAGGCATCCGGCATCGCCAGGCGAGAGTCGACCGGGCCGCGTACCAGCGCTTCGTGGGCATGCACACTGCCGTCCCGAAGATCTGCAATCGGCTGGAAGTGGACCTTGAGAAGGTGGTGATCGATGAGGTCGCGAACGCTTCGCCAGGTCAACGGTGCATAGGTGGAAGCGCGAGCTGGGGTCATGGGCAGGCAGCGATCCAGACGCGATAAGACGATGATCTTGGATCGCTGGTTCGCCGCCGATCTATCTCGGAAATGTGGCAGCGAGCGTCATCCCTGGAATCGGTCACACATTTGCTGCGCAAAGACGAATTCGGCGACACCGGGGGCCGCTCAACGGCTGCATTCGATGGCTGCGAACTGGAACTCTGACGCGTAGCGGTTTGTGGGGAGACGGACAGGGCATCGACGTCAAAAACAGTCACGGCTTCAGCCGTCCGCACCGAGCTGCGGGTGGAAGAGCCGCGAGTGCCGTCTCGGCCACTCGCACTCGCGCTCAGATTTGTACGCGCGTACCGAGCTCGACAACACAGTTGTGCGGGAGCCTGAAGAAGTCAGCCACGCTGCCCGCATTGCGAGACATGGTTGCGAAGAGAGCCTCCCGCCAGTGGGCCATCCCTGCGCCACGCGTTGGGACGACGATTTCTCGACTCAGGAAGTAGGAAATGGCACCTTGATCAACCGGCAATCCGTGCTCGGCGCAGAGCTCCAACGCCTTGGGAATGTCGGGCTCGTCCATGAAACCGTAGAAGATCTGTACACGCCAGAACCCCGGCACCAGCGGCTTGACCTGCACGCGCTGAGCGATGGGTAGCTTGGGCACCTCCTCGAACTTGACGGTCATGATCAAGTTCTGCTCATGCAACACTTGGTAGTGCTTGAGGTTGTGCATTAAGGCCTGCGGCACCGTGTCTGGGTTGGCCACCGCATAGACAGCAGTGCGCGGCGTGCGATGCGCCTCGGTGTCCTCGGCCAGCGACGTGATGAACGGCAGCAGTTCCGGGTCGTCACTGCGGATATGTTCGATCAGCAGTTCGCGCCCGCGTTTCCAGGTCGCCATGATTGCAAAGATCGCACCGCCCATGACCAGCGGAAACCAACCTCCCTGCCAGATCTTGAGTGAGCAAGACACGACCAGTACGGCATCGACCATCAGGAACACAACCGTAGCGGCCAGTGCGAGCGTCAGCGAATAGTTCCAGACGTATCGCACGACGAAGAAAGTGAGCAAGGTCGTGATGAACATCGTGACCGTGACAGCGATACCGTAGGCCGAGGCCAAGGCCGAAGAGCTTCCGAAGCCCACCGTGGCCAGCAGCACCGCCACCATCACGATCCAGTTCACCAGCGGCACGTAGATCTGTCCGACTTCCTTCTCCGACGTGTTGAGGATGCGCATGCGCGGCAACAGGCCGAGCTGGATGGCCTGCTTGGTCATCGAGTACGCGCCCGAGATCACGGCTTGCGAAGCGATCACTGAGGCCGCGGTGGCCAGCAGCACGGCGGGTATCAGAAACGACTCGGGGAACAGGCGATAGAAGGGACTCTCCAGCGCCGCGGGGTCACGGATCAGCAGGGCTCCCTGGCCCATGTAGTTGAGCGCCAGCGACGGCAGCACCAGGCCGGTCCAGGCGATGCGGATCGGCCGGGCGCCGAAGTGACCCATGTCCGCGTACAGCGCTTCGGCTCCGGTGAGTGCGAGCACGATGGATCCCATGATCACAAACAGGTGCCAGCCCCGAGCGTTCAGAAACGCCACGGCCTCGAGCGGATTCAAGGCTTCCAGGATGCCGGGCTGCTGAACGATCTGCACCACACCCATCGCGCCCAGCACGACGAACCAGACTGTGATGACGGGGCCGAACAGTTTTCCCACGGCCTCGGTGCCGAAACGCTGGCCCATGAACAACCCCACGATGATGGCCACCGACGCGGGCATCACGTAGGGCTTGAAGGCAGGCGTGATGACCTCCAGACCCTCGACCGCGCCCAGCACCGAGATCGCCGGGGTGATGACACTGTCACCATAGAACAGCGAGGCCCCCAAGACCCCGGTCAACAGCAGCAAGGTACGACGCGCAGGCGTGCTCGTCGCCGCCAGCGCGGTCAGTGCCATGATGCCGCCTTCGCCGCGGTTGTCGGCGCGCAGGATCAAGATGACGTACTTCAGCGTCACGACCACCATCAGAGCCCAGAAGATCACCGAGACAGCACCGATGACGTTGAATGCGTCAAGCGGCACGCCGTTGGCCGGGTTGAACACCTCCTTCATCGTGTACAACGGGCTTGTGCCGATGTCGCCATAGACAACGCCCAAGGCGCCCAGCGTGAGCACCCCCAGGCCCTGACGGGTTTCGTTCGAGTTCATTCTTCTGCCCGCTCGGTGTCGATGTAGCGTTTATAGGCCATCTTGGACATACGCCGTTCACACCACAGCGCTTGCGAGCGAATCTAAGCCTAACCACCGAATACAACGCCGGCTATTGCAGCCGGCAGGGGCCCACCTCGACCAAGCGATGACGCGAAGGAGTCGCTGACCGTTCGCCCAAGGGGTCAACTTGAGTCACAGTCGAAGTGACCAGGATCGCCAATCTCTGCCGTTCGCGAGTGACGGGAAATGGCCAAGCGATTCAGCCATCAACGACGACCGTACCCGATTCAAGCAAGCAGCGCAGGAAATGCAACGACAGACTGGGGCGGCAACTTGGTCATGCAGGCCGCAAACAAGCGGCTGCCAAGCCACGTCGCCAGCCAGGCTTGAAGTGCAGGAAGCTTCTGCTCAGCAAACCACTGCGGCTCCACTGCAGCGAACTGACGCACAAAGGGAAAGATTGCCAGATCGGTGGCGCACGGGAAGACTCCACCGAGATAGGGCTGGCTCCGCAGCCTTTCCTCCAGCGGAACGAGCAGTGTCACCACCGCCTGTGAGCGCAGGGTATCGCGGGACCTCACTTCTTCTGGGTAACGCTCGGGATACTTGTAGCGATCCAGGTATTGCTTGAAATCACCGTCGTTGCATTGCAGCAGGCCAAGGTTCTCAGTTGATTGGGCCAAGCGCCACCAGCTCTCGTGATCTCCTGATTTCAGTGCCCACTCCATGATGTCCCAGCTCTCATCCAGCACTCGCCCATCGGGCAACTGCAGCACTGGCACCGTACCTTTGGGCGACAAGGCCAGAAGCGCAGCAGGCTTGTCACGCAGGATGATTTCGAAGGCCTGGAAATCCCGGCTTGCTTGCAGCATGGCCATGCGAGCCCGCATGGCAAAGGGGCAGCGACGATAACTGTAGAGCAGGGGCAACGGCCTGACAGTTGACATGTACACGGCCTGCAGGATGCTCTGCCTGCCTAGTCGCGCTCGCGCAGACGTGATGTCGCAACCGTCACTTCACAAAACGTGGCCAGGCAGCCACTTGAAGCGACTCGAGTCGGGCCGCCGCGTCCGTCTTGCCCAGATTCCTGAGCGCAATGATGGCGGCCAAACTCTTGTCCCGAGGGCGGGCCTTGCCGTCCTCCCATTTGTAGATGGATTGATCGGATGCGTCAACCAGAAGCCCGCACTCCTTGGCCGACAGCCCCCAAGCGCTTTCGCTGCGACTTCAAACCCTTCGCGCTGAATCGACGCGCCTGGGCGGGTTGCTCACTCTCTTCGATCGTCGGCCTGGCCCTGGCTGTGATCTTGCTGAGGCGCTGCATCTGCTGCTCGACCGCTTGCATGCACCGCTTGAGAACCACGATCTCCGACCGCTGCTTGGCGACGATCTTCTTGAGGGCCAAGATGTCTGCGCGTGACTCTTTGCGAGCAACGCGGGAGATCTCACTATTGAGGAGGCTTGCAATGTTGGACATGCCTGCGATTGTGCCGCTGGGCTGACAAGATTGAGGACTGCAGTGGCGTACGGGCCCGATCGAGACCGATACCGTGGCGTCGTCATCCCGACCGGCCTGGTCAACATCCGCTTTTATACCGGGTGTCGACTTGGCATCGGGAAGATACAAGGCCGCAGACTGCCGCAGGGCAGCGTGGGCGCGTCTCATTGACCGGCAGGTGGTTGCCACAATTCGACCTTGTTTCCCTCAGGATCGATGACCCACGCAAACTTGCCGTACTCAGAATCATCGATCTTGTCGAGGACGTTGCAGCCTTCTGCTTTGAGCGCCGTGACCACAGCGTGAAGGTCTTCGACGCGGTAGTTGACCATGAACGAGGCTTTGCTTGGAGCAAACTGGTCGCCATCCTCCGGACCAACGGACCAGACGGTCGTTCCGCCGGTGGGCTTGCCATCCGAGTCGGTCCAGGTGAAGGCGGTACCGCCCCACTCCTGGACATCGATGCCGAGATGGCGCTGGTACCAGGCCCTCAGCGCAGGTGCATCCTTTGCCTTTAAGAAGATGCCGCCGATGCCAGTGACTCGCTTCATGTGAACCTCCGATGTGTGGTGTTTGGGGGTGGCGCTTGCCCTGCGGCCTGATGTGCGATCACCGAGCCACCCCACAATCGCGGGAAGAATCTGCATACGCCCAAGTGTCATTGCGGCGCAGCCTCCAACGAGTAATCGGGTGGATCCCGCTAGCGCTTCGAGCTCGGAACGTGCTGATCGAACAGGAGCGTGTTGCCGTCAGGGTCGATGACATTGAAGTACGCAGGTCCCTCGGTCGTCTCGTCCGCCTCGGTCGCCATCGTGAGACCGCGCGCCTTCAAGGTGCGCTGCATATCCCGCACGTCCTGGAAGTCCATCAAGGTCTCCTTGTCCTTCGTCCATCCCGGGTTGAACGTCATCATGTTCTTGTCGAACATTCCCTGGAACAGCCCGATCCTCGCGGTCCCGTTCTGGAGGACGATCCAATTCTGCTCGAGCTTGCCGCCGACCTCCTTGAAGTCGAGCTTCTCGTAGAAAGCCTTGGACGCCTTGATGTCCTTGACTGTGAGGCTGACGGAGAAGTTTCCGAGCTCCAGGGTCTTCTTCTCCGTGGCTAGTGTGGGTCGGGCGGTGGTCGCACCGACAATGGCGATCAAGGCCAAGGCGCCAGCGAGCGTGAGGGTAAGTGCTTTCATGCGAAATCTCCTTCAGGCGAGAGTCAGCGAGCGGGGCGGAGACTCGCGCTCGCCTGGGCACTAACATGCCAGAGAACCGCAAAAGCAACTTGCCATATCTTGCGAACTGACCGAGAAGCCGAGAGCGCCGTCTCTGTGGACTACGTCGAGCGCGTCAACCGCGCGATCGACCATGTTGTGCGCAACCTTGCTCAGCCGTTGAGGCTGGAGGAGGTGTCCGAGGCGGCCTGCTTCTCCCCCTTCCATTTCCACCGGGTTTTCAAGGCCCTGCTGGGGGAGACGCTGAACCAGTTCGTGAAGCGGCAGCGGCTGGAGCGGGCGCTGTACCTGATGTCCCACGCGCCCAAGCGTTCGTTGACGGACGTGGCCTTTGACTGCGGCTTTTCCTCCTCCTCCGACTTTTCTCGCAGCTTCAAGCAGCACTACGGCCTGCCCCCCAGCGTGTTCGACCTCGATACCTTCCGCAATTCCAGGCGCGAGGAGTTCGAACGCGTCTTGTCGACTCAGGATGGATCTCCTCGCTTCACGACCCTGCCGGCGGGCCAGAACCCGGACGGCTTCGAGGTGAAGCTTCGCGACCTGCCCGCGCGCACGGTCGCCTACATCCGCGTCCTCGACCCCTACCGCGAGGGTGTGGCGCAGGCCGCCTGCGAACGACTCCTCGCCTGGGCGATCGAGCGCGGGCTCGCGGACGGCCAGTGGCTCGGCTACATGTGGGATGAGCCCGAGATCGTCGCTCTCGCGAAATGTCGGTACGACGTCGCGCTCGTGGTCGACGACGTCAAGCCGGCGGGCGAGATCGGCCGCTTCGAGTTCCCGCCGATGCGCGTGGCCGAGGTGGTCTTGAGCGGCGACATTGCGCTCGAGGTACGCGCGATCGATTGGCTGTACAAGACTTGGCTGCCGCGGAGCGGCTATGTACCCGACGAGCAACCCGCCTTCGAGGCATGGATCGGTCGACCGTTCGCTCATGGGAACGAGCATTTCGAGATCGCTTGCCAACTCCCGGTCAGGCCCACCTGAACTGCGGACTCGCGCTGACGCGTCGCAGTCCCCGTCGCACCATGATCTACACGCATTCACTCAAGCTCGGTGGGGCTGCGGTGGGTAGATCGCCGGTGACGAGAACTACCTGCGCCCTGCCACCTACGACGCCATGCTCAGCACGCTGTTTCCGGACATGTCGCGCGGCATCGCCACCGGATACGGCCGCGAACCTTAGTCCGGCACCGCGAACCGCTGACCGGCGCGTTGATGGATATCGCGAGCCAACGACCTGGCCCGCTGGTCCTCCGCAATCTCCAAGGGTGGCAAGCGCAGACCTTCGTCACCATCAGCGTACGTGGGGCGCCACCGAAGTCGCTGTCGTAGTACTCACCGTGCTGCGGCCCGCTGTCGTGATACACACGCATCGTTGACACCGTCAAGTCCACGCCATGCAGCAACGCCAGGTGCTGCCAGCTCCAGGCCTTCATCAGGTCGCCGTGTTCGACGGCACGCTCGGCCATGTCGCGCAGTGCGCCGACGTCCCCGTGCTCCGCCAACCGCTCCTGCGCCCAAGCGTCGCCGCCTCGTGCGAGCTGCCGCAATGCCGACTCGGAGCCACCTTCGGCCGCAGTCCGCAACCATGCGGCACGCGAGTCCGGCGTCGCGGCGATCTGCGCCACGCGATCAGCGTCCACGTCACCGGCCATCCGCTCGGCCAGCTCGAAGAACTCCCGACTGTCGAACACCGCCGCGTACTCGACTGCCGCAGGTCGAACACCACCGAGGGCCGCAGCCTTCAAGTGCGCTTCGTACTTCCGGAAACGCGGTTCGGCCACCAGGTACCCGTCCACCCAGCCCTGTTCGATGCGAGTCAGCTGTCGCCCCTTCAGCGACTCCTCGTACAGGTACGGGTTCGGCCGCTTGCATCGGTACATCGTCGCCAGCACCTGATGAACTTCGCCTGCTGCGCAGGCGGCCATCTGCTCCAGGCTGTCGACCAGCAGCGGCGAACTCAGGAACCGATGCGGATCAGGCCCTGCGATGGGCGCGGAGCGAGGGGCCCCGTCTTCGTCATCCCACTCCTCTTCCTCGTCGTCCAACCGGTTCTCGTCGACGAGAACGGGAGCGACAGCCAAGGCGTCGCGAACGTCCATCCAGCGGATGCACGACACCTGCCGCGCCATCGCGAAGGCCACGACTGCATCGGCCAGCAGAACGCTCGCCGCCTGTCCGTAGCCGAGTTGCACCGCGCGGCCGATCAACTGCGGGGACTTGCCCGCAAGTGCGTCCCCCACGCCAGCATTGGCCAGCAGGGATTCAGAACGGAACGCTGCCGCCAGCAGTTCGTGGACATAGCTGCGTTTGACTGGCACGCCGGCAAGCGTCTGGAGGTGTTGCTGCGCAGAGTGCGCGAGTTCTTTCAAGGTCATGATTCTTCCTTCGTTGAACCACGTCGAACCGGGTCAGACGCACGCGTTTAAGTCCCCAACGACGAGGCCACAAGGGAGATCAATGACGATGAGTTGGAAGCCGGTTTCTACTCGCGTGCAAGTACGGCGGGCGCCTTGAACAGAATTCAAGCCAATGGGCAAAAGTCGTCCAGCCCGCGCAGCCTGCCAAGGCGAGAGTTGCGTTTGTGCTGTAACCATTGACTTTCACCGTGATTCAACAACAGAATACGCGCCATGAAGGCGCCCCCCGCGGCGACCGCGACCACCCACGAACAGCAGGTGCTGCGCCTTGCGCGCACACGCACCCTGCTGCGCGCGCGTGACCTGACACAGCACGGCCTGCCGACCATCGCCCTGACACGCCTGGTAC
>Ga0302322_100002794_pt1 | contig 14832 bp, 14 predicted proteins | sample Fen_T0_2_FD_203757 | JGI IMG/M metagenome (GOLD analysis project Ga0302322, IMG submission 203757) | Peat permafrost microbial communities from Stordalen Mire near Abisko, Sweden - Fen_T0_2 | ecosystem: Environmental > Terrestrial > Soil > Wetlands > Permafrost | place: Sweden: Abisko... | reverse complement strand
CGGCACATAGGGAACATTTGTAACGGTGGGCGGCGGATTGGTGTCAACCGCCGGCGGGAGATTGGTGTCGCTGTAAACCGGCGTGGGGTCGACGGTCGGCTGGGGTTGCTCGCGTTTGCAGCCTTGCATCAGCAAGACCAGCAGGACGACCACATTAACGCCGATGGCGCAAAAAATTTTCACCTTGAGACTGGTGCGGGCTTTGTTCTGTTGTTCGAGATTGGAACCTTGGGGTATCAACGGACTGGGGCTGTTCATTTATTTGGCGCGTATCGCGTCCTTTCATTGAGGTTTGTTTTTTAATTTTTTGCTTCGGGCTTTTCCCTCAAAAAAGCCCGAAGCAAATCTGGTTTTTCCCGACGACCGCGTTCTTGGCCGAACTGACTCACCGACAATTTGCGGCGTATCTTGGGGTGCATCGCCGCCGCACCCCTACTAATTGATTTCCCCAGGCTTCAAAGGGTTTCGCGCCACAAATGGCTGTTGCGAAAAACCGTCGAAGCAGGGAAACAGCGGGCCGACTGCCGCGCCACCTAACCGGCGCTCCCAAACGGCTCCGCTTCGACTGTTTTTGTAACAACGAACCGCTTCATCTGCAAGGAGGAAAGCAGCCCGCCGCTCGCACCAACCCCTGCCACTTTCGTCCGCCGCCTACCGAATCTTCAACGTGCTCAACGCCACCACCGCGAACAGCACGCACAAAATGTAAAATCGCATCACCACCTGCGACTCATACCACCCTTTCTTTTCGAAATGATGGTGGATGGGCGCCATGAGAAAAAATCGCCGCCCCGTCCCGAACCGCTTCCGGGTGTATTTGAACCAACTTTTCTGGATGATCACCGAACCCGCTTCCATCACGAACACCCCGCCGGCGATCACCAGAACCAACGGCTGGTGGATCAACACCGCGATGAGCCCCAGCGCCCCGCCCAGCGCCAGCGATCCGGTGTCACCCATGAACACCTGCGCCGGGTGACAGTTGAACCACAAGAAACCCATGCCCGCCCCGATCATCGCCGCGCAAAACACCGTCAACTCCCCCGCCCCTTCCACATACGGAATCTGCAGATAGGTGGCGTATTTGAAATTGCTCACCAGATACGTCAGCACCATGAACACGATGGAGGTGATGATGGTGCACCCGATCGCCAACCCGTCGAGACCGTCGGTCAGGTTCACCGCATTCGAACTGCCAACGATCGTCAGCACCGTGATCCCGATGCCAATGATCGCGCCGCACGCAATCGGATACTTGTAAAACGGCACCATCAGCGTACTGACCAGATTGTTGTGCATCGCGGTTTTCATTTCCGGAAATCGCAGCTCGCTGGCCATCGGCATCTTCCAAAGATATACCGCCACAAACAGCGCCACCCCGAATTGCACCCACAGCTTCACATGCGGCGGGGCCCCGCCACCCTGTTGCTTGATGATCTTGGCGTAATCATCGTAAAACCCCAGGCCGGTCAATACCAGCACAGCCAGCAGCGTCAATTCCACGAGCGGATTCCATTGCGCCCACAGGATCGCCGTCACGTTCAGCACCAGCACGATGAGAATGCCGCCCATCGTGGGCGTGCCTTTTTTGCTGAGGACCCGCGCTTCAAAGCCGCCGGTTTGGTCGGCCAGATCCACATATTCCTGCCCAAACTTCAGCCGCTTCAACCACGCGATTACTTTCGGCCCGAGCCACAGACTCAGCAATAACGCCGTGATCGCCGCGCCCGCACTCCGGAACGTGATGTACCGGAACAGCCGCAGCGGCGAAACGTAGCGCGCCCACCCGCTGCCTTCCGCCGCATCCAAGATTGCCTGACTCAGAAAAAATAACATCGGCCTAGTTCCGTTTTCCGCCTTCCCCCGCCCGCAACGCCTGGGCGATGCGTTCCAGCCGGGTCGCCCGCGAGGCCTTCAACAACACCGTGTCACCCGCTTTCAAAAAGGATTTGATCGCGGTGGCCGCGGCTTCGGCGTCCGCCAATTCAATCACGCGATTCAACCCGGCGGCGCGCGCCGCCTGCGCCATCGTGCCCGCCATCTTTCCCACGGCGATCAACTGCTCCACGCCGAGTTCCGCCGCCAGCCGCCCCACCTCGGCGTGCGCACTTTCGCTATGCCGGCCGAGTTCCGCCATGTCACCGAGCACCGCGACCCGTCGCCCTTTGCACGGGAGTTCCTGCAACACCAGCAACGCCGCGCGCATCGAATCGCCGTTGGCATTGTACGCATCGTCCAGCACGCGAATGCCTCCAGCTTCCCACAGCTGGAGGCGCATCTTCGACGGCGGGCATTCCGCGAGTCCTCGCGCGATCTCCACGCGGTCCAGTCCCAGCTCGGCTCCGATCACGATGGCGAACAAGGCGTTCACCACCTGATGCCGCCCGAGTAAATTAATGCGATACAACCCGTTGAATTCCGCCCGCGGCGCCGCGACGGAAAATTCCGCGCCGTTCTTGTCCATTTTCACCTGGTGCGCCCGCCAGTCGCACTTCGCCCCGGTGCCTACCCGGATGACCAGCGCTTTTGCCCGCTTGGCGAGGACATCGCTCCACTCGCTGTCACCGTTCAAAAATAGTCTTCCGGTGGCGGGCAACTGTTCTGCCAAGGCACCTTCTTCCTGGGCCACTCCTGTCAGGTCGCCAAAAAACTCCAGATGCTCCCGCGCGATGTTCGTGATCACGCCCCACTGCGGCTGGATCAGCTCGACCAGCGGGGCCAGTTCCCCGGGATGATTCGTGCCGACTTCCAAGACCGCCGCTTGATGCGTGTGGTCGAGGCGCAGCAACGTCGCCGGCACGCCGATGTCATTGTTGAAACTGGCCTCGCTCCACAGCGTCGTCAGCTTCTGCCGCAACACCGCCGCAATGAGTTCCTTCGTGCTGGTCTTGCCATTCGAGCCGGCCACCGCGATGACTGGTAGCGCAAATTGTTTCCGATACGCCGCACTCAACTGGCCCAATGCCCGGCGCGTGTCCGCCACTTGAATCACGGCGCAATCCGGCAGCGCCGTCGGCTGGCCTCTGTTTTCAACGACCACCGCCACCGCGCCTTTCCGCGCCACGTCCGCGATGAACTCGCGCCCGTCAAATTGTTCCCCCCGCAGGGCGATGAACAAATCTCCCGCCTGCGCCTGCCGTGAATCCGTGTTCACCCGTTGAAAACTCATCGCCAGCGAACCCGAAACGAGTTCCCCGTCACATGCCCTCACTGCAAATGCCAAATCCCTGTTTTCCACAATTCATTTCAAAGCAAAAGTCGCGGTCACCACCGCCGTGATGGTTTTGTCCAGCGAGGATGTGTCGTTCATCCCCTCCCAACTGGTCTGTCCGCTGTAAACCGGGGCAATCTGAATGATGCCCATATCCGCCGTATGCAACTGCGCGATGCCGCGTCCGCCTTGCCCGGCGATCTGTTCGGCGCGCGTCCGGGCGTCGCGGGTGGCTTCGGCCAGCATCTCGACCTTGGCCTCGCCGGCCTTGGTGTAAAGAAACTCCGGCGCTTCCGTCCGGAACAAAACGGCCTGCTCGACCAGGCTGACGGATTCGCGATCCAACCGGGCCATCAGCACCACATCATCCGACTCGACGCGCACCAGTTGCGTCAGCCGATAACCCAACACCTGCGGCTGCGTCAGGCCGTTGCTGTCCGTCAGCGACCCCTTCACTTCCTCGATCACAATCGGGGCAAAACTAAAATTGGTCAGGCTGTGGGTCACCACAAACTGCCGGACCTTCTCCGCATCCCGCTTCAAATTCTGCTGCGCCTGCAACAGGGATTCCGCCTGCGCAGTGTAGCTCCCTTTCCATACCACCAGATCCGAGCGGACATTCTTGCGCGCCGAACCTTTCACCGTGATGAACTGAGTGTTCTTCACCTTGAGCCACGCCGTCGTCGCGAGCGATGCCGACACGATCAATCCCGCCGCGAGAAACAATCCAGCGACGAGGCCGAGCAGATGCGGTTTGGCCGGAGTATTCATCCGTCAGATCGTGGTATGCTGCCAGCCGCTCCAAGCCCAGTCGTTTGATTTTTGCGCACCGCTGGTAATCGCGGAGACAGCTTTGGCCACGTTCGATTTCGAGGCCGGCTTGGTCATCGGGCGGAGGGGCGGATGCTTGGCACCGACTGCACTACCGGGCGTCAACGCGGCCACGAACAAGCGATGGGAGATGCTGTTGGGATTCATAGCGTCAGGGAGTTCTCGAGTTTCGGCTGGCTACGACTCGCACCGGATGCGCCTCCGCCAACGCCCCGGGAGTGGCGCCGGCCGATTCTGGCACGCCGGGACTGACATCGGGTTGGATATGCAGATAGCCCGCCACGGCTTGCGCAACATCGTGGAAGATCGGGGCGGAGACATCCCCACCATAATAACCATTCTTCGGTTCATCCATGACGATGGAGATGCAGACTTCCGGCTGATCCGCCGGGAAAAAACCGATGAACGACGAGATATATTTGTTCGGCAGATAGCCGCCAGGACCGGGTTTTTGCGCGGTGCCAGTCTTCCCAGCCACGGTATAATTCGTCAAAGCCGCCCGCGCCGCGGTCCCCTCTGAGGTGACTACGGTCTTAAGGGCGCGAACCATCAGCTCCGCCGTTTGCCTGCTCACCGCCTGGCGCACGCGTTGCGGCTGATACTGGGTCATGATATTGCCGGCCCCATCTTCAACCCGGCTCACGAGCATCGGGCGCATCAACCAGCCATCGTTGGCAATCGCTGCCATCGCCATCGTCATCTGCAGGCGAGTCACCGCGACTCCATGACCCATGGGAATCTGGGCGATGGAAACCTTGCTCCATTTCTTGACCGGGTGAAGAATGCCGCGCGACTCGGCGGGCAGTTGAATTCCGGTGGGCATGCCAAATCCGAAATCGCACATGTAATCGTAGAGCCGGTTTTCCCCGAGCTGAATCCCAATCTTGGCCGCCCCGATGTTCGAGGATTTGGTGATGATATGTTCCACCGAAAGGAGCCCGTAGCGTTTGTGATCATGCAGGGTGTGCCCGGCATAATTGAACTGTCCGTTCTCACAATCGAACATGTCGGCCAACTTCACGCGCCGGTCGTTCAAAGCGCCCGCCACGGGCACGATCTTGAAGGTCGAGCCGGGTTCGCACACATCGCCGATGAGCCGGTTGCGGCGCAGTTCCGGATCGCTCGGCACTTTGTTGGGATCAAAATCCGGCAACGAAGCCATTGCTAAAATCTCCCCAGTGCGCGGCCGCAAAACGATGCCAGTGATATTTGCCGGCGAATGCTTTTCCATGCCCGCCGCCAGCTCTCGCTCCAGGATGTTTTGAATCACCGAATCGATCGTCAGCACGACGTTGAATCCGTCCTTGGCCGGCACGTCCTGCTCCCGAAATCCGACGACTTCCTTGCCATCCCCGTCTTTTTCTGTCACGCGCCAGCCCTGCGTCCCGGCGAGTTTGTCGTCAAACGTCTTTTCAATCCCGTCCACCCCGATCATCCGGCCGCAATCTGGCGAGTTGGTATCGGCGTTGCGCCCCACAAATCCCAGGACGTGCGCCGCCAAGGCATTGTTGGGGTAATTTCGGACCTGATCGTCCACGGCTTCCGTGGCAATGGCACGGTGACGCAGGTTGAAATAGAAACCCTTGTCCTTGAGCGGGAGTTTCTTCTCATCCACCCCGGCAAACGTAAGATTCGTCATCGCCTGCTGAACCCGGCCCCACGTTTCCAATGAAACCTCGGTCTTCAGACGCGCATACCGCGAGACATTGGTCTTCCCTTCTTTCACCGTCACGCGCGGCAGCAGTTTTGCATAAATTTCGCTTTCCGGCAGGCCCAGCACCGGGGCGAGTGCCCGCGCCACTTCGGCCTGCCGAGTGCCGATGAGCGTGGGGTCGGCGCAAACCGTCTTGACCATTTCGCTGGAGGCAAGCAGGTTGCCGCGGACGTCGAGGATGTTGCCGCGCCGCGGCGGAATTTGAATGCGCTTCACCGTATTCTGCAGCGCCCGCGCCTTCAATTCCGTATGCCGCAACACCTGCAAATCCACCAGCCGGGCTGCCAGCAAGGCAAACGCCCCGACCAGCGCCCCAAACAGCAGCACCAGTCGTTTATGTTGTAGTTGTTTTCCCATCCGCTTGAAACTCACCAGCCGCCCATGACCGTCGGTTCCTCAACCAACGAGCCACGGGCGGTGGTAAAAATTATTCTCCGCTCGCCCGGCCGACTCTCATCCGGGCTTGATTTTCCGTTACCGGGACTTTGCACGCCACCCGGGGCAGTCGGTTCCTCACGACCGCATCCCGGGCAGCGGCAAAAAATTCCTCACCTCAGCGCGCCGCCAACTGGCGGACCGGGGTGATTACCGGCTCCCCCACGGACCGGATCACCGGCTCCGCCACCTTCCATACGTCTCGCGCCGACGGCTGCACCAGCCCCAGATTCAAATCCTTCAGCTTCTGCTCCAGCCGCGCCGGCGACTGCAAAATCGCGAGCTGCTCGCGCAATTTTTTGTTCTGGTCGCGCAACTCCGCCGTCTTCAATTCGCGCTCTTTGATCTGGCGAAAGAGCTGATCAATCTGGTTCTTTTGCCAGACATAACCCACCGCGGCTCCGCCAATGAGCACGCACAGCCCCAGCGCCTTCAGCGCCGGACCGAAGCGCAGGACGACCGATTGGTTTTTACGATTCTTTGCCATTACATTTTCTCCATCACCCGCAACTGCGCGCTCCGGCTGCGCGGATTCTCCGCCAGTTCCGCGGCCGAGGGCTTGATCGCCTTGCGGCTCACCAGTTTCATTTCCGGCACGCACGGCGTTCGCAGCTCCGGCTCGTCTGTTCCGACGAACGTGTAATCCCGCGCCCGATCCCGTCCCCAGACTTTCACCACGCGATCTTCCAAACTGTGAAACGTGATCACCGCCAAGCGACCACCCGGTTTCAATATTTTCAGCGCCCCGGTCAATCCGCGTTCCAAGGAGCCGATCTCGTCATTCACCGCGATCCGCAACGCCTGGAACACCCGGGTGGCGGGATGCGTTTTTCGCCCGCCCCGCGGCGACAACCGCTCGATCAATCCAGCCAGTTGCCGAGTCGTGGTAAACGGTCGCTCCCCCCGATCCTGCACAATCGCCCGCGCAAACCGCCGGGATTCCCGTTCATCGCCGTATTCCCAAAAAATCTTCGCAATCTCTTCTGCACTCGCCCCATTCAAGAGCGTCGCCGCGGTCACGGCTTGGCGCGGATCCATTCGCATATCCAACGGACCGTCGTGTTGAAAACTGAATCCACGTCCGGCCACATCCAACTGCGGCGAGCTGACCCCGAGATCGAACAGCACTCCGTCGCAACTCCCGGCCGGAATCCAATCACTCAGCTCTGCAAAATTTCCCTGCCGCAGTTCGAACCATCCGGCGAACTCCGCCAACCGCTCCACCGCCGCCTCAAGCGCGGCGCCATCGCGGTCGCACGACCACAGCCATCCGTTCGGCGAGCTCGCGGCCAGGACTGCTGCGGCGTGCCCAGCTCCACCGAGCGTCCCGTCGGCGTACTTCCCGCCCGGCTTCGGCTGCAGCGCCTGCAGCACTTCCGCCATCATCACCGGCTTGTGTGTGAACTCGATCACTTCGCATCGTTCTTTTGCCGGATCATTTCTGCCCGACGCCCAGCCGCACCACTTCCAGATCGGCATGCGCCAGGTCGCTGCGCACCACGCGCACTTTGTCCAAGGACAACTCACCCTGCACCGTCGGCTTGCCGAACCGCGGGATCGTCGGCAGCTTGGCTTTTCCGATAGCCGAGAACGGATTGTGGTCGAGGCAAAACAGGATCGCTTGCTGCAATCCGTTGCCCACGCGCAGCGTAAAGGAAACCCGCTTCGCGGGCGGCGTCGGCTCAGCCACGACAGTCTCGACTGGCCTGGCGGGAGCGCCGGGGACCGAAACGGGCGTGACCGGCTCAACCACCGTGTCCCGCAAAAAAGGATTGCGCGGCGAGATGAATTTCGGCAACCGCAGACCATCGCGCATCTGGTACCGACCGATGCCGTTGCCGCCCACCCAACTTTTCCCCGACGCCAATAATTTTCCAAAGTTCATTTTCATTCCATCCGCTTGAACGCCTCTTGCGCCAACACCAGGTCCGCCGCCTTCACCTTCTCGTAACGAGCCGGATCCCAGATTTCAAATCGGTCCAGCAAACCCACGAGCGTCGCCTCCTCCTTGATGCCGACTGCGCTCGCCATCGTTTCCGGAATGCAAATGCGCCCGGCCTTGTCGAGCGTCACCTGGGTGGATTCAGCACCAATGATGCGTTTCAAAATTGTTTTCTTCCCATCGTCGTTCGACATCGCGTCGAGTGAGGCCATCAACTCCGCCATTTCCTTCGGCGGCAAGACGCGCAAACACGGACCTTCAGAGCGCTGCGGCCAGACGATCAAAGTCAATTGCACCCCGGACTCCGCCGGTCGCCACATCGAGGGAATCTGAATGCGCCGCTTCTCGTCCACCCCGTGGCGGTAGATCGAGTTGTAAATCTGCGCAGTTGATCCGCTGTTCGACATTTTGTTCACCGGGTTTAAGAGCAACCCATTTTAACCCTAATTGCCCCACAACACACCCTTGTTAAACACCCTTCCTCACTTTGCGTCAATACCTTTCGCGTGGATTTGTTCGGGAGTTATTCACAGGTTGAAAACAGTTGCCGAAGAACCGACTAGCCAACCATCAGTCGCCACCACTAATTGTGGCACCAGCCAAAACAGGCACAAGGGGTAGAGAACCGCCAAGGTGAGCATCAATAACCTGCGGGAACTTAAAAACGAAGACTTCGGAGTCCTGCTTGCTCGGAAGGTGGCGGCCTCCAATTCCGGACTCTGAATTTCCGGCGAATTTCTCGATTTCAATCTCCTGCCACCGATTTCTTGTTGGAGCAGGCCGCGCCGCTAACTACGCTCTCGCCGCTGATGCGCACCGCTGACTTTGATTTTATTTTGCCGCCGGAGTTGATCGCGCAGCATCCCGCAACGCGACGCGATACTTCCCGCCTGCTGGTGCTGCATCGCGCCTCTGGAAATCTCGAGCACAAAAAATTTCGCGCGGTCCTCGATTATTTGTCCGCGGGCGACCTGCTCATACTGAACAACTCCCGGGTGATCAACGCCCGACTGCGCGGCACGAACGAAAAGACCGGCGGGGCTTTTGAAATGTTGCTGCTCGAGGAAAATTCTCCCAACGATTGGTGGGCCATGATCAAGCCGGGCAAGCGTGCGCGCCTCGGCACGCAGATCCGCCTCACGCCTCACGCTCCGCGCCAGACGCATGCAGAAATCATCGCCGCAGTCATCGACACAAACGTCGAAGGCCATCGCCGCCTGCGATTTTCCGGAACAGAAAACATCCTCACCAATCTGGATGCGTTCGGTGAACTTCCGTTGCCACCGTACATCGAACGAGAGCTGGAAAATCCATCCGCCAGCGATCAGGAGCGTTACCAAACCGTTTTTGCGCAACCCGCCGGCTCCGTCGCTGCGCCCACTGCAGGACTGCACTTCACCGAAGAACTGCTCGCGGAAATTCGCGCGCGCGGTGTCGAAATTCACTTCGTCACCTTGCACGTCGGCCTTGGCACTTTCGCGCCGGTGAAAGCTGAAACCCTTGCCGAACACGTGATGCACGAGGAATCTTACGAAGTGAGCGAAGCCACCGCCCAGGCCGTAAACACGGCCAAATCCGCGGGTCGCCGCGTCATCGCCGTCGGCACTACCAGTGTGCGTGTCCTGGAAAGCGTCGCCGCGCAGCACGATGGCAAAATGGTTTCGGGACGCGGGCGCACCAAGATTTTCATTTACCCGCCCCGCGAATTTCAGATCGTGGATGCCTTGCTCACCAACTTCCATCTCCCCTGCTCCACCTTGTTGATGCTCGCCAGCGCGTTCGCCTCGCCCGGAGCATTGCGTGGGCGTGAAACAATTCTCGCCGCCTACGCCGCAGCCATCCGCGAGCGCTACCGCTTCTTCAGTTATGGCGATGCCATGTTGCTGCTATGAATTCAAAACGCGCACGCCGCACCACGCCCCGGCCATTTGTCCTTGTCAACATGGCGATGACCGCCGACGGCAAGATCGCGACCGCGAATCGAAACGTTGGCACGTTCGGCAGTCCGCTCGATCACGAACATCTCCTCGAACTCCGCGCCACGGCGGATGCCGTGATGAGCGGCGCGCGGACCGTGGATTCCGCCGCCATCAACCTGGGTCCTGGCGGCATGAAGTTCCGCCGCCGGCGGCGGCAACGCGGTCTCGCGGAATACAACCTGCGCATCCTCGTCAGCGGTAGCGGCTCAATTGATCATGGCGCTGAGGTCTTCAAACATGATTTCTCCCCGATTATCATCCTCACCACCCGCCGCGCGTCGGCCAGGCGTCTCGCGATCCTCCGCGGTATCGTCGCCGAAGTGAAAACCTGTGGTGCAAAGGAAATCAACTTCCGCGCCGCGCTCCGCTGGTTGAAGCAGAAATGGGGGGTGAACCGGCTCCTCTGCGAAGGTGGTGGCGACCTGAACGATGCCCTCTTTCGCGCCGGATTGGTCGATGAATTGCATCTCACCGTTTGCTCGAAGATCTTTGGCGGACGCAATGCCCCGACCATCGCGGAAGGAATCGGTTTCAACAATCTTGCGGATGCAGCGCCGTTCGAACTTCAGTCCGCACGCCGTGTGGGCGACGAAATGTTCCTGGTTTACCGCCGGAAAGAATGAAGCTGCGCTGTCAAATGGTGGTCGCGGCGCCGCGCGTCTCCACCCAGCGCGCCATCAGCCACAGCAAGTCCGCGAGGCGATTCAAGTAAATGATGATCTCCGAGTTTTGCAGTTGCTCCGCTTCCTGCAACGCACACACGCGGCGTTCCGCGCGCCGACAAATCGTCCGGGCCATGTCGAGCGCCGCGGAATTCAGGCAGGCACCCGGAGTGGCCCAACCTTTGAACGAGACGCTCTGCGCTTCGATCTCCCTTACCACCGCATCCAGCTTGTGAGTCAACTGCGACGTGACGAGGGTGTAACCATCCTTCACATAGCGCGACAAATCTTCCACGGCCGTCGCCAGCTCGCCCATGAGCAACACCAGATCTTTCTGAATCACGAGCAGGTGATCCCGCACGAACTCCTGTTGGGCTGAAGCCCGCGCCACGCCGAGCGCGGTGTTCAGTTCATCCACGCAACCATACGCCTCGACTCGCGGATGACATTTGCTCACGCGCCGCCCATACATCAGCGCCGTGGTGCCCTTGTCTCCGGTCTTGGTGACGATGCTCATTGCGGTGACGTGTTGATGGGGAGTTCCGTTGAATTCATGCCGCTGAGTTAGCGCAAAACTTCCGGCAAAGCAAATGCCGCCTAACGCTCCACCATGTTTTTGTAGCTGACAATCCCTTCGACAATGGCCCGCGCCATCTGTCGCCGATACTCCACCGTCAAAATTTTCTTCCCTTCGATCGGATGCGACAGAAACCCCGCTTCGATCAACACCGCGGGCATTGCCGCCTCCCGCAACACCTCGAACCGCGCCCGCCGCACGCCGCGATCTTCACTGTCCAGTGTGCGCACCAGCGCCTTCTGGATTTGGTACGCGAGCAGCAGATTCTTGGCGTTGTTGCGATTCCCGGAATACGCACCCGAACCCGCGCCTTCACCCCGCGCGTTCGTGGACGCCGCTCCGAGCGGCGTCATGCAATACACTTCGGAACCCCGCGCCGCGTCACGGCCGGTACCCGTCGCATTGAAATGCAAACTGACGAACAAATCCGCGCCCCACTTCCGCGCCAACGCCGGGCGGTCCGCCAGTTCGATGAATTTGTCCGACGGACGCGAGAACACCACCTTGAATCCGGCTTTCTGGAGTTGATCGCGCACCTCGCTGGCCAGGCGCAACGTCAGATCTTTCTCCTGTCGTCCGCCAATTTGATTGCCCGGATCCCGCCCGCCGTGCCCGGCGTCCAGACAAATGATGTGCACCTTCTTTCCCGGATCATTGCGTGGCGCTGCCAGCAGCGGACGAAACGTCGTGTCCACGTCGAGTTGCGAGATGTAAACCTCGTCACCTCTTGTCACCAACGGATAAAGCAACCAGAGTTGCAGTCCGTTGAACCGTGCCTCGCGCGAATCCACCGTGAACTGCAAACGCCCGGTTTTGTTCGTGAGTTGGAACGCCTCATCACGTTTGAGCCAGCGCCATTGCAGCCCCTGCACCTTCGCCCACTCCGCCACCCGGACGTAGTCTGTCCGCACCCGGTCGGTAGACGCCACCGCACCACCGGTCAACGCCCAAAGAACGATGGCCAGTGTTGCGATGGCAACCCGGTTTAACACGAGCCTGCAATCTGCCGGGCGCGACTCAACGGTTCAAGCCTTACATTCGCGACACCCACATCTCGGACGCCGCTGCACCACTACGAATGGTGAAACCCCGCAGAAACGGAACATCGCGTCATACAGCAGAGCCAAAGCACCTCCCGCGAGCCGACTGCGAATACCACCGCAGTCCGTATTGCCTTCGATGAACCCGAAGGTTTGCAAAACACATTTTGCTTCTACCGCAACAACACAACCCGATAAAATCGCTGCTGTGAATCCAAAACACCGTCCGTTGCCGTTGTCGTTGAATTGGTCGCCCAGATAGGATTTCCTACACTACGCCAAATTGCGTCATTCAAGTCATCGCAGAATTGCAGTTGATACGGTTGTGCGACTGCGGAATTCCAATTAAGCAAAACCATCCCGTTCGTCAGCGCACTAATTTGAAGCTTTGGTGGTGCGGTAAAATTAAAACGAAAAACAGTTCCGTATTGTGCCGGAGCCTGTCCCCCGCCACTAAAAGTTGTGCCGTAGAGTTTGCCGTCCGAGCCGAGCGTCAAGCCACGTTCGGGATTCATCCCGTTGTCTGTGCCAGTTCCAGCATTCCAGCCAAATTCAACGAGCGAATTGAATGTTCCACTGCTCGTAACCTGAAAAATCACACCTTCGGCGGGCCAAGCATTTGGAGTAAACCTCGACCCTCCATGCATCGTAGTGCCGTAGTAATTTCCGTCTGCTCCTTGTACCACCCCGGAAAAGGGCAAGGCCCCGTGGATACCATCGAAGGAGGCCAACGTGGTAAGGATTCCGCTCTCGGTCACCTTGAATACCGTCCCATAGCCGGCATAGCCAAAAAAGATATCTGGGCTTGCTCCCCCGGCGCGAGTCGTTCCATACAGGAATCCGTCCGTGCCTTTGATCAGACCGCCAGTGGGGATTGCTCCATTGGTTCCGTAAAATGAAGCGATCATTGTCAGCACTCCGTTTGTTGTAACACTAAACACCGTTCCGCTGCCCGCGTTCCCAAAACCGTCGACAGAATTATCCGCTCCTCCATTCTCGGTCGTGCCATAGAGCAATCTGTTGGGAAGCAATAACAGCGGTGCATTGGGACTTGCCCCGTTGGTAACGCCAAATGAAGTGAGGGTTGTTAAAACACCATTCGTGTTGAATCTAAAGACCGTACCATGGTCACCAACGCCACCGCTGGGAGTTGTCCCATAGAAATCACCGTCAAATCCCAAAATCATTTCTCCATACGGGGATGAACCGTTTGTGCCGTCGAATGAAACCATGCTCGTAAGCACGCCAGTGGTTGTAATCTTAAAAATACTGCCTTTGTCGAAACGCCCTCCCCTGTACGTAACGCCATAATAATTGCCAATGTCGTCCTTTGTCAGCGCCCCCATTGGCAGAAATCCGTTTGTGCCATCAAATGAAGCGAGATTCGTAAGCGCGCCATTCGTGGTAACTCGAAACACTGTTCCCTTGCTATAAAGCCCGCCTAAAGACGTGGTGCCATAAAAACAACCATCGGCATCCTCAACTAACACGGTCTCGGGTCCGATCCCGTCTTGGCCATGGAATGAATTCAGCCTGGTAATAATCGGTACATCTCCTATTGCCGCAAGGCTAGGGCCGCATATCAATAACAGCCCCATCACCATGATGATGAGTCGCATCCCAAGAGTTTTCACGCGGCCATTGATGCACAAAAGATGCCATGAAGAGGCTATCTTCGCGCAAAACCATTTCCCAACAGAACAAGCTTTTCATTCGACACTTCGCCCATAACTTTCAACACTCATCCTTGTGAAGTTGCCGCCGGATTACCACATGCACACCCCGCTCTGCCGCCATGCCAGCGGCGAGCCGGTGGAATACGCCCGCCGGGCCGTCGAGCTCGGGTTCACCGAAATCGGTTTCTCCGATCACTCGCCGATGCAGCGCGACGATTTTGATGACTGGCGCATGTTCAACCGCCAACTCGACGAATACGTGGAAAAAGTCCGCCGCGCGCAACGCGAGTTCCCGCAACTCACCATCCGCCTCGCGATGGAGGTGGATTACCTGCCCGGCCACGAGGATTGGATTCGCGACCTCGCAGCACGACATCCGTGGGATTATTTCATCGGCTCGGTCCACTACGTCTCCGAAGATTGGGCGATAGACAGTCCGTTCCAGCTTTCCAAATGGAAGGAGCGGGACACGTTCGAGGTGTGGTCGGTCTATTTCGACTGGCTCACGCGCGCGGCGGAGACCGGTTTGTTCGAGATCATTGGACATGCTGATCTCCCGAAGAAATTCGGTCATCGCCCGACGCAGGATTGCACGCCGCTGTACGAACGCTTCCTCACCGCGGCCAAGAAACACAACTGCGCCATCGAACTCAACACCGCTGGCCTGCGCAAAGACTGCAAAGAGATTTATCCCAGCCGCCAAATCCTCGAGCTCGCATTTCAGAAAGGCGTGCCCATCACCTTCGGCTCCGACGCGCACCAGCC
>Ga0302322_100002793_pt1 | contig 14832 bp, 12 predicted proteins | sample Fen_T0_2_FD_203757 | JGI IMG/M metagenome (GOLD analysis project Ga0302322, IMG submission 203757) | Peat permafrost microbial communities from Stordalen Mire near Abisko, Sweden - Fen_T0_2 | ecosystem: Environmental > Terrestrial > Soil > Wetlands > Permafrost | place: Sweden: Abisko... | reverse complement strand
TTAAAACGTCAAACGGCCGACATGTGTTTGACGGTGGTGGTATCGAACCCGATGTCACCCTTTCCTCAAACGACCAACCAAGTATTGCTTTAGCTTTAAGTCGACAAGGGTTTATTTTTGATTACGCAACAGTTTATGCTTCCAAACATCCTTCTATTGCACCTGCTAAGAATTTTTCGTTATCAGCATCCGAATACCAGGACTTTGTGACTTGGATATCAGGCAAAAAACTGGACTACAAAACTTCGGTTGAAAAGGAATTGAAAGAATTAGAGGAGTTAGCGATACGCGAGGAATATTTATCAACGATTAAGCAACCCCTCGCACAGGTTAACCAAAAACTTTCTGAAATTCACCAGACAGATTTTACTGTGTTTAAGGAGCAAATCAAATCCCTTCTGGAGCATGAAATTGTTTCGAGGTATTATTTTGAAAAAGGAGCTGCCGAATTTACGCTCAGCAATGACGATGATGTAAAGAAAGCTGTGAGCATATTGAATGATTCCGAGAGCTATAAGAAAATCCTTCGCCTGCAGTGATCTTTTTACGAAAAAAAAGGTTTCGGATCCTCGTCATTACATTTCTTATTTTCTTAGGATTTATTCTTCTCATGGACTCGTGCATGCAATTCCGAATGAGCAAATCGGAAATCGATCAGTTCTTTTTTGGCAAAGAGAGAAAAGGTACACTTCATGAATATCCGGTTGGCAATGGACGGGTTATTAATTATCTCCATGTAGGTGATGAGAATTTACCACTTGTTGTATTTGTTCACGGATCGCCCGGCTCGTTGAGTGCTTTCATTCATTTTATGGCCGACACCGCCTTACTTAAACATGCACAACTTATCACGGTAGATCGGGCGGGATTCGGAGAATCAAATTTCGGATACGCCGAAAAATCCCTGCAGAAACAGGCCCAATACCTAAAGCCCATACTTGAGAAGTATAAAAACAACAAGCCAATCATTTTAGTGGGGCACTCGCTGGGTGGGCCGGTAATTGCTCGCATGGCAATGGATTATCAATCGATGATAGATGGCTTAGTGATTGTTGCCGGCTCTATTGATCCAGAACTAGAACCACATGAAACGTGGTTTCGTGCTCCTTTGGCAACTCCTTTTTTAAGCTGGGTCATGCCTCGTTCCTTTCGTGCATCAAATCTTGAGATTTACAAACTCAAACCCGAGTTGCAGGAAATGATGCCCCTATGGAAAAACATCACTTGCAGGGTAACCATCATTCAGGGAAAAAAAGACGATCTCGTTTCGCCTGCCAACACAGATTTTGCAAGAAAAATGTTGGTAAACGCCACTTCTGTTGATTACATTATCAAGGAAGATATGAGTCATTTCGTTCCCTGGCAACATCCCGAATTAATTCGAAGAGCAATACTTCAAATGCTTAAATAAAAATAGAGCGGGCTTGCCCGCTCTATTTTCTTGGTTCAAATCAAACTAACTACACTATCTCAAAAATAACATCTCTCTGTATTTTACCAATGGCCAATCTTCATTGTCCACCAGCAATTCAAGATCATCAACGGCATCACGGATGATATCAAAATACTTTTCTTTGATATCATCACAGTAGGCGATAGCACGTTTGTGCGAATCAGTAATTTTATTGACACGCTTACGCTCTTCCACCATGGCACGAACATTCTTCTTGATCGTATCGATGTGCTCAGAAATCTCCTTGATCGTTTGAACAACAGCTTTGTTGTCAACGCCCAATCCTTTCAATCCGTTGGCATTAGTGATCAGTTTGCTTTGATAATTGATAGCTGTTGGCACAATGTGGTTCATGGCCAGATCACCCATCACGCGAGCTTCAATCTGTACACGTTTGATGTATCCCTCCAACCTGATCTCATTTCTAGCCTCAACTTCCTTATGGGTAAGCACACCGTGCTTTTCAAAAAGATCGAGTGATTTTTTAGTCAAGTAAGCATCCAGCGCAAGCGGCATATTTTTTACGTTACCCAATTTGCGCTTAGCTGCTTCTTTCACCCATTCTTCTGAATAACCATCGCCTTCAAAACGGATATCTTTAGATTCTTTGATGTATTTGCGTAACACAGTCACAATTGCCAGTCTTTTCTCTTCGCCCTTCTCAACCAATTTTTCAACTTCAGTATGAAATTTCTCCAATTGATCGGCAAGAATCAGGTTCAATACAGTCATCGGTGTCGCGCAATTGTCGCTGCTTCCTACGGCCCTGAACTCAAATTTATTTCCAGTAAATGCAAAAGGAGAAGTACGGTTGCGATCGGTAGCATCCAATATGATTTCAGGAATCTGATCGATACCCAACTTCATGTACATGTTGTCACCTTTCTCAATTTTTACATTTCCTTTTTTCTCTAGCTCATCCAGAACAGCCGTCATTTGCGCACCAATAAACACCGACATGATAGCCGGAGGTGCTTCGTTTGCGCCCAGGCGAAAATCATTTCCTGGAGTTGCAATGCTGGCGCGTAACAAATCAGAATGCTCATGAACAGCCTTAATCGTATTTACAAAAAAAGTAAGGAAGAGTAAATTATCACGAGCTGAGCTGGATGGCGCATAAAGATTTACACCGGTATCAGTAATCAATGACCAGTTATTATGTTTCCCATTTCCGTTTACACCGGCAAATGGTTTTTCATGAAAGAGTATTTTCAAGCCATGCTTCTCCCCTATGCGACTCATCACATCAAGCATCAATTGATTGTGATCATTGGCGACGTTCACTTCTTCGAATAAAGGAGCTACTTCAAATTGGCTCGGTGCAACTTCGTTGTGGCGTGTGCGAACGGGGATACCCAACTTCCAGCATTCGATTTCAAACTCGCGCATAAAATCATAAACACGGGATGGAATTGTTCCAAAATAATGGTCTTCCAATTGCTGACCCCGTGCCGGTGCATGACCGAAAACAGTACGACCAGCCATCACTAAGTCAGGTCGGGCCATATATAAGGCGGCATCCACTACAAAATATTCTTGCTCAGGTCCGAGGGAAGCAACAGCATGTTGAATATCCTTATCAAATAACTGGCAAACTTTGGTGGCAGCCATATCTACCGCTTTTAATGCTTTAAGCAACGGAGATTTTGTATCCAGCGTCTCGCCCGTATACGAAACAAAAATGGTAGGGATACTCAACGTTCTTCCATAGAGGAACATCGGTGAGGTAGGATCCCAAGCAGTATAACCACGGGCTTCAAAGGTGCTGCGGATTCCTCCACTAGGGAAAGAGGAGGCATCAGGCTCTTGTTGAACCAGCTCGCTGCCCTTGAATTTTTCAATCCCTGCAAGTGCATCAAAAAATGAATCGTGCTTTTCGGCCGTGCCGCCGGTCATAGGTTGAAACCAGTGTGTAAAGTGGGTAGCACCTTTTGCAATAGCCCAACTTTTTGCCGCCGAAGCAACTGCATCGGCCGTAGTCTCATCAATTTTTTCATGATTTTTTATCGCGCTGCTTACCTTTTTAAAAACAGCCGGGGCCAGGGTTGCCCTCATTTTGTCAAGGCCAAATACATTTTCTCCAAAAAATTGTGAAATGTTCGGAGTGGGCAGGTCAACGTGGACTTTACCCCTGTCATTTAATTTTTTAAGTGCTTCAAAGCGGAGTGTTGCCATAGTGATTGTTTTATCGATTTGGTTGCAAAATAATCTAATTTTTTTTCCGCAAGGATTTATTTTAACCTATTTATTAAAAAAAATATAACCATAACACAACGTATGGGTAAAATATGACCTCGCAATCGATAGAACCTAAGTATTGTCTCGAGAATTAGAACCCGTGCAGCCTCCGTCTCACTTTCCATTCAGTGAAATAGGCGGATATAGGTCATTAATTTTCATCGGGGTATATTTGAGGCTTAAAAATTAAAGACGACCACTTCAAGCATGACAGCAAAGTCACACAATACCTTATTCATTATCTATCTGGCCGCGTTACTTCTGGCAATCGCCATTGTTCCAAAACTTCCTCAACTCGATTTTATGGCCTCCTGGCAAGACCTGGAATCAACAAGAACAATTAGGTTCTTTCAATTTATTTCTGATTCTATCAGTTACTTTAGCATGGGAATACCTGCTGCAATTGCAATCGTCTCCGAGTTCAAAAAGAAATCCAATAAAAAAAGAAGCAGACTATCGTTGCTCTATGTGCTGCTAAGTATTGGCGTAGGTGGCTTAATCTCTTATATTATGAAGAAATCATTCTCCGAGCCGCGCCCCTACGAAGTAGACACACGCATTATTCAGCTGAGTGTGGGTGGCGGCTACTCACTTCCTTCAGGTCACACAACAGAAGCTTTTGCTTCCGCCATGGCACTGACACTGTTATTTCCCAGGTGGTTTGTGCTTATACCTATGTTCATCTGGGCCTCTGTAGTTGGTCTGTCCAGGATTTACTTAGGAGTGCATTATCCCTTCGATATTTTCGTAGGGATGTTTATTGGATCGTCTGTCTCATTTTCCTTCTATACTTTCCTGTTTCGGAAATACCTTAATCATTCCTCAACGAAACAGCCGGATTAGCATGCGCTGCGCGCAAGGCTTGGGTGCTTACAATCGCTAAAGCAAAAATAAGAGCGATTAAACCCGTAACTGGAAAGACCCACCAGGCTATTTCAATCCTATATTTGTACTTATCCAAAATAAAATGATTCAGTAGCCACCATGCTGCCGGTGATGAAATCACAAAAGCAATAATCACCAATCTTGAAAAATCTTTTGACATCAATCCAACAAGGCTGGATACTGAAGCTCCCATCACTTTGCGAATGCCTATCTCTTTGGTTCGTTGTTCAGCTGCAAATGCAGCAAGGCCAAACAACCCTAGCCCAGTGATCACAATCGCGAGCAGAGCAAATAAACTCGCTAATCGACTGGTCATGTTGATGTCGTTGAATTTTTTCGCAAACTCCACATCAGCAAAATCATATTCAAATGGATAGGCAGGGCTGTATTTTTTAAACACAGCTTCCACCTTCTTTAAAGATGCAGGAAGGTCTTTCGTCTTTTCAAGTCGAATGGTGACCGAACTCGCCCAAGTCGGATCCAACACTACGAACATGGGTTTCACTGGCTGAAACGGGGACCCCATCAGCACGTTATCAACAATCCCAATCAGTTCTCGCTTCTTTCCCCACAGATCCAATTTTTCTCCGATGGGGTTTTTTAATTGCATCAAGTCCATCGCGGCCTTATTCACCATAATGGCCAACGTGTCGCTCTTAAAATCTTCAGAAAAATCCCTGCCATCTAATAATTTGATTCCCATGGTCTTCGTGTAGTCGTATTCTGTGGCAATGGTGCTGAAAATTACTTTTTGATTTTCAGGTTTTCCTGGCCACCCTAAAAAATTGTTCGACCAGATTTCTGTAATAGGACTATTCGATTTCGTGACTGCTTTTACCACGCCAGTTTGAAGAAGTTCAAGTTTTATTGGACGATAATTTTTTCCTACCTCTTCCGTATAGCTTACCGTTATCAGATTTTCCTGATCGTATCCTAAACTCCTGCTTTTGCTGTATTGAATTTGTTGATAAACAACAATAGTCCCAATAATGAGTAAAATCGAAAACCCAAACTGCAAGGTCACCAATACTTTTCGAGGAGTGCTTCCACTTTTACCCGTTTGTATTTTACCTTTCAACACTTTCACCGGTTGAAAGGACGAAAGATAAAACGCCGGATAGCTACCCGACACAACACCTGTAAGAACAATAAGCCCAAGAGCAAAAACCCAAAACTCCACCGACAGGTAATTGATGAATAATTTTTTATCAACTAAATTATTATAGTAAGGCATAAGTAATTGAGCCAATAAAATCGCAATTGCAAATGCCAGCGAAGAAATAAAAAGTGATTCTCCGATAAATTGAAAAATTAATTCGTGCCTTCGTGAGCCAACACTTTTACGAATACCCACCTCGCGAGCCCTACGTTCAGAGCGGGCGGTAGAAAGATTCATGAAATTAATACAAGCAATCACCAGGATGAAGACAGCAATCACTCCAAACATTTTCACAAAATCGATTCGCCCTCCTGCCTCTTTACCGTTCTCAAAGTTTGAATTAAGCCTCCATTTTAATAGAGGATGAAGAAACAATTCGCGTTTATAGTCTTCCGGATCCTTCCTGATGATTAAGTCCTTGATCGCCTTCTCCACCAAAGCTTTATTGGAACCTTTATTCAGTTCCATAAATATTTGAAATGAATTATTACCCCAGTTGGTAGTTGACCGTTTCACCCAATCCTGTTGTTCATTTAATTTCCATGGGAGTAGGAAATCAAATTGAAAGGATGAATTTTTAGGAATGTCTTTTAATACGCCCGTTACTTTCAAATCGTTTTTATTGTCAACGCGGATTACCTGGTTAATTGGATCTGATTCGCCAAAAAACATTTTTGCCATTGACTCCGTGATAACGATGGAAGTAGGATCGTCAAGAACAGATGCAGCATTTCCCTTCATTAAGGGAAATTGAAACATCTCAAGGAATTCTTCCCCCGCATAAAAGGAGCGTTTGGTAATTCTCTTGTCTCCAACCGAAAACAAGTGATCTCCTCCCCAATCGGTAACCGTTGTATTTACAATGTTGCTGTTTTCCGTTTTTAAAGCCTCATAGGCCGGAAGGGGAAGAGATGTCCATGAATTAATTTTCCCATCGAATGTTGCATTGATCCATACCTGGTAAAGCCGGTCGGCCTTGGGATGGAATTTATTAAAGGAGAGTTCATCGAAAACCCAGAGCAAGATCAAAACACTGCATGTAATTCCGATCGAAAGACCGGCTATATTGATAAAAGAATAGGTCCCGTTTTTACGAAGATTCCTCAGGGTAACAAGCAAGTAGTTTTTAAACATGGCGCATGGTTTACTATCGAGGAGTACTTGCCTTTTGGCAAAAGGTTACCGAAATTATTTTTATTTTATTTCTATCTAAATCCAAACTAGGACGCTTGGCTTTTGAGAATAGTTGCAAAAAATGGCAGGAAAATCTCGGGAGCGTTAGATATTCCCCTTCTTCATTTCATTCATTGCATAATCTGCAGAACGCGCTGTGAATGCCATATAAGTGAGCGATGGGTTTTGAGTCGATGTTGAAGTCATGCAAGCGCCATCGGTAACAAATACATTTTTGCAAGCGTGAAGTTGGTTCCATTTGTTTAACAATGATGTTTTGGGATCATGGCCCATACGCACGCCACCCATTTCATGAATATCCAAACCTGGTGCTTGTTTTGTGTCATTCAACTTGATGTTAGTAAATCCGGCTTTGGTGTACATTTCAGTTAACTGTTCCTCGAAGTCTTTCACCATCTTCTCATCGTTATCGTCGTAAGCCATATCGATCTTGAGAAGTGGCATTCCCCAATCGTCTTTCTTTGAATCGAGGTTCACCATACTTTTTTCTTTCGGAATCGTTTCTCCCATCATATGAGAGCCAACGTACCAAGGGCCATAGGATAACTTCGATAAATTTTCTTTCAGAGGTTCGCCAATTCCTTCATTTGAGTTTGACTTAAAGCGACCGGCAAAAAATCCGGCAGCGTAACCGCGAAGGAAATCAGTCTCCTGTTTAACTACATTTCTAAACCTTGGAATGTAAGCCGATGTAGGTCTTCCTCCTTCCGTTTTCGAATCTGCAAATCCTTCGTATTGTGCGGATATATGACCACGATAATTATGGAAGGCAACATACTTGCCGAGTAAACCACTGTCATTGCCTAATCCATTGGGAAATCGGTTTGATGTTGAGTTCAATAAAAGCAGATTGGTATTGAGTGCAGCAGCATTCACAAAAATAACCTTCGCGTAATACTCAGTCGATTCCTTGGTGTTGGTATCAATCACTCGAACTCCCGTGGCTTTCTCTTTTTGATCGTCATAAATAACTGAATGAACAATCGAGAAAGGCCTTAAAGTAAGATTGCCAGTCCGCGCTGCCCATGGTAGAGTAGATGAATTGCTACTGAAATAACCACCAAAAGGACAACCCCTCTGGCATAAATTTCTATTCTGGCATTGTGTGCGTCCTTGTTCAATATGAATAGGCTGAGGTTCTGTCAAATGCGCACATCGTGCATAGATAACGTGACGATCCTTATAATTCTTGGCGATGGAATCCTTGAAATAATTTTCGACACAACTCATTTCAAGAGGCGGCAAAAACTCACCATCCGGTAAAGTTGCTAATCCATCCTTGTTCCCTGAAATACCAGCGAACTTCTCGACATAGCTATACCACGGTGCGATATCCTTATAGCGAATTGGCCAATCCACGGCAAAACCATCGCGTGCCGGGCCTTCAAAATCATAATCACTCCAACGCTGTGTTTGCCTTGCCCACAAAAGTGATTTACCACCTACCTGGTAACCGCGTATCCAATCGAAGGGTTTTTCCTGAACATAAGGATGCTCCTTATCCTTCACAAAGAAGTGCATCGCATCCTCGTGAAAGGCATAGCACTTACTAACCACAGGATTCTCTTCTTTGATGGCAGTTGGCATCTCACCCCGATGTTCAAACTCCCACGGCATCATGTTGGTGGTGGGATAGTCTTTCAAATGTTTGACATCGCGGCCGCGTTCGAGAACTAAAGTCTTCAATCCTTTCTCCGTAAACTCTTTCGCCGCCCAGCCTCCACTCATTCCCGAACCTATCACGATCACATCAAAAGTTCGGTCGTTTTTTGAATCTTGTAAGTTTGCCATGCTCTTAATTAAGAAGGGTTATTGACCGGAACGCACCCCTTGAATTTGCCCGGAATTATTTTATAACCCTGCACATTAGTCAGATAATATTCAGAGGTGGTATAGCCGCGAAGCGTCAGTTGCTTCATCGTTTTAAAAAAGAAATTAACATCATCCTCGGCTTTGCTTTCATCCAATTCAACAAGAATTTTCAACTGTTCCGAAGCATCCGATTTTCCAAATTCTTTATTATTGATCTTTTTCACCAAGTCATTAAAGTGATTCAAGCCATTCAGCCATTTCTCCTGATCCTTTTTGGATAAACAGTCATCGATCATTTTAATACAATACTCATTTACCAAAGCATCTTTTGCTCCAGGTGCGTTGGTTTTAGGAATGATCGTTTCGGCGATTATCGCAAGCAGCGCAACTTGCTCTTCCGTGATGGTAATATTTTTGAATAAGGGTGAGGGTTTGCTACTGCATGAAATAAAGGATGGTGACAATGCAACCCCCGCTGAAACAAGAGCCAACTGCTTTAATAAAGTTCTTCTACTAACAATCATATTCTTTTATAATATCTAAAGTTAGGAATAAAATCATGTTTGAGTAAAATGAATCTATGGCTGCTATCACATAATCTTCTTTAAATACTCAATGTTATGCTTCATGCTTTCCAAGGGTGAACTGGCATATTCCTCCTGCTCAACAAAAAAATATTTCAACCCTGATAGCTCTGCATTTTTAAGCATCTCTGAAATTTTTAATCCTCCTTTGCCAAATTCTGTACTTTGTTTTTTGATCAGGTCCATGTCCTTCAGATGCCAGAGCGGAAACCTACCATGAAAATTCTTGAAGTACAACAACGGATCCTTGCCCGTCGCAATCACCCAACCAAGATCCAGTTCCATGTGCACTAATGAAGAATCAGTATTGTTCAACAAGACATCATACAACACCTGTCCATTTTCTGATTCAAATTCATAGTCGTGATTATGATAGCCAAATTTAATGTTTCGCTTTTTGCATTCTTCTCCAAGTTTAGAGAAAACCTGTGCTGTGTGTTTATAGTTGTCCACGGTTTGTCCTTTCTCTGGCATTGATGAACAGATCAGATATTCCTGCCCTGTTTCAGAAGCCTCGTCAAGAGTCTTGCTCCAGTCCGCATCCACATGAACGTGACCACTTCGTAGTACCATGCCCAGGTCATCACAAACTTTCTTAATTTCCTTCGCAGACAGTCCATAATAATTTCCCTTATCACTGCGTGCTGATTCAATTTCAGTGAAACCGAGGTTGGCAATTTTTTTCAATGTGCCTGTTGCATCTTCCAGCATTTCTTTGCGAACTGTATACAATTGAATTCCTACCTTCTTATTTTTCGCAAATGCCTTGGCGAGGGGGAGACTCATTATACTTGCCGCCGAAATGCTGGCTGCTTTTTGAATGAAATTTCTTCGTGAAATCATAAAATATCTTTTAAGGTGGCACAATGTAAACAACTTCATCGCTCTTTAAAAAAGAAATAAAATGACTCATCACTGATTTCAACCGCCAATCCTGATTTAGTCTATTAATGTTTGTTTGCGCCAGCGAAAAAATAATTTAAGTTCAAAAATTACCTAACTTTCAGCTCATCGATTAAACCAAAACACAAACACCAATTATGAAAAATCTAATCCTTCTTATAGTCTTGACTTGCGGCTTGTCACTGAGTAACCAGGCACAAAAACTTATTTTAAAATGGAAGTCGGACACGCTTCTTCGCGTTCCTGAATCGGTCCTATTCGATGCAGTACGAAACAAATTGTATGTTGCCAACATTGACGGTAGTCCGTGGGAAAAGGATGGCAAGGGTTCTATCAGTGTACTTTCTACTGACGGGAAAATTGAAAAGGTGGAATGGGTTACCGGTCTTGACGCCCCTAAAGGAATGGGTTTATACAAGAACAATTTGTACGTGGCGGATGTAAGCCGCGTAATAGTGATTGATGTTACCTCCGGAAAAATTACCAACAAAATTGAAATGGAAGGAACTAAAAATTTAAATGACGTGACCGTTAGCAAAAGCGGTCAGGTTTATATTTCTGATTCCGGCACTGGAAAAGTTTACACCATCAACAAAGGCAAAGGAGAACTATACTTTGAAAGCCCTGAACTTAAAGGAACAAATGGTGTACTGGCGATAGCCGATGGATTGTACCTGGTAGATTTTTCAAATGGTCAAAACTGGAAATTAGGCAAGGATAAAAAATTGACGAAAGTTTGCATCACAGCCGAACAAGCTGATGGCGTCGTGTCCGTTGGCAATGGTGACTATCTAGTCTCCAGTTGGGGTGGAAAAATATTTTATGTGAATGCTAAAGGTGAATCGACAAAAATATTAGATACAACCGCCGAAAAAGTTTCTTCTGCCGACATTGAATATGATCTGAAATCCAAAACACTTTATGTACCAACCTTCTTCAAGAATTCTGTGATGGCCTACACGTTTGAAAAATAAATGATGATGAGGAAAACGATTGGAGCACTGATCTCGATTATAATTGTAACTATTTCATCAGGTAAGGTGAGCGCTCAGTCAAATGTTGACATAACCGTATCGCTGAACCACATTGCGGTTTACGTTAGCAACCTCGAGAAAAGCACAGCCTTCTACGAAACTATTTTGAATCTGAAGCAGATACCAGAACCGTTTCATGACGGCAAGCACACGTGGTTTACAATCGGCTCTGCCGGCCACATTCACCTGGTGATGGGCGAACCCAAGGAATATGTCCGCGACAGAAATGATCACTTGTGTTTCAGCGTGAAATCAGTTGAAGCATTTATCAGTAACCTTGAAAGCCACAAAGTGAAATACACCAACTGGCCAGGTACTTCAAAAGAAATAACAATACGAAAAGATGGAATCAAACAGATTTACTTCAAAGACCCTGATGGTCATTTGATAGAAATCAACAATGATACTTCAGTCGTAAGTAAATAGTCTTGAAGCCAACTCAAAATGTTTCATCATTGCATCATACCGAAGCAATCTCAAATCTGTTCAAAATAAAGATTGCTTAGGTCGTTCCTCGCTCGCAATGACGGTACTTTTAATTTTTGGGATTAGCCTCTAGTCTACTTTGGTATTACTGATGAAAGCAACATATTTCCCATCAGGAGACCAGGATGGCGTATTGATGGTGCCTTGTCCACCGAAAACGTAAGCTATGGTTTGAGGCACTCCTCCGCTCGTTGGCATTATTTTCAGGTACACCTTTTTGTAAAAAGGATGAGAACTTGGATCAATGTCTTTCGGGAAAGAAATGTAGACAATCCATTTTCCATCGGGTGAAAAGTGTGGAAACCAATCGTTGTATTCATCAAACGTAACTTGCTCTTGTTCGCTGCCGTCAGCTTTCATTCTCCATATCTTCATCGTACCAGTGCGCACAGAGTTGAAGTAAATGTATTTCCCATCGGGAGTGAATTCGGGTCCATCATCGAGCGTAAGTGAATTGGTGAGTGCCGTTTCTTTTTTGGTAGCGATATCAATAGACCAAATGTCGTACTGATTATTTCGCTGGCCAGTGAAAATTAATTTCTTTCCGTCAGGCGACCAACTGTGAAGATACGAATGCCCTGACTCTGGCGATGATGACGTGATTTGAACAGGATTGTTGGATCCTGTGATGGGCAACGTGTAGAGTGTCGATATCCTCTTCTCACCAACGTGACTACTGATCGCCAGCATCTTTCCATCAAATGAAATGACATGATCATTGTTGTTTTGGTTGGCGTTGCCCGTGTTCAACGTTTCAATTTTTCCATCAGCGAGCGTGTATTTATACATCAGCCCTTCGCTGTTGTAGAGAAGATATTTTCCATCGTGCGACCAGTTGGGTGCTTGCAAGGAATTGGTAACGGTGTGTAAAATTTTTCGCAACCCGGTTTTCACGTCCATGATTTCGATATTGCTTCCGATATAATCTTTATAAGGCACGTAGCCGGTAAAGGGTGGTATTGTTATTCGCACGTTACTGAATATTGCCTTTTCAGAAATTTTTTCCTCATGCGAGCAAATGAACAGTCCTGCAAACAACTCTTCATTTAACGCGATCTCTTTCGACACTGATTTATAATTTTCTCCCAGTGTGGCGGCAGAGAAAGTAAACGTGTTACCTACGCGCTGAAGCTCTATGGCGACAGGATGATAGGTGGATAGCTCTACTTGCTCGGTTGCAGCGCCCGTGTTGCTACGATATTGTAAGGAAGACAGAATATCTCCATGAACGCACGCATCGGCATATGCTGAATTGGCATCCAGACTATTTCTTGCAATGATTCCTATTTTGCGATGAGGGTTTGTACCTGCTCCGGTAAATTTAACGGTGGCGCTAATGGTGAAATCTCCTTTTAATTTTTTCCACAAGAAATTAAACTGATCGGTGTTGGCCCACATGTTGATGCCAGCACCTTCCATCGTGTATTCCTGGGTTTCAGGATTGTAAGTTGCCTTGCCTTGAATGGCGGAGTTCCCTACGTCCGCACGGTCTTCAAAGAGACCAATCTTACTTAATCGCTGGCTAAATGCAACATTTATTAAAAGGCACAACAAAACGAGGAGAAGGGATCGGTTGGGTTTCATAGGGTTGAGTTTGGAAATAGAAACACAATCTAAAGAATTTAAAATTCTAAATCTTTTCCATTTCCACCAACGGCCATCAAGCCTATTCAAAAGTCAATCCAGTGATAGCTTACTGAATGCAGATTAAAAATTTGTGAGGCTAACGAGTTTTTTTAAGTTTCATAATCCGGTTTTGGTTTTCTTTGATGACACAAGTCACACGCAATCCACGCCCTTGCCCAGGACTTGCGCCCGTTGAGGGTTTGCCGCAGAGTTCTCGAAACGAGTAACTCTGTGAAGAAATAGTCCGCTCGGGTAAAAACGTCAACCCATTGGTGAACCGTGCAGGTGACAAAGTATTGACCTTGCTGATCATAGATACGGCAGCTGTGAGCCATCGATTAAAAATAGAAAAGAGATTGGGCATTACAAATGCCTTTTTATCTGTCGTTCGACATGCGCTCCGCTAACATGTCGAACAGCATGGGTCCTCGCACTTGCCTTAAGACTTGCGCCAGTTGAGGGGGATCTGGCATAAGTCACGCCTACGCTCCCACGTTTTCCTAAGACTTGGGCCAATTGATGGATGAACACCAACAAGTGCGGGGGAATCAAACAAATCATCTTCTATCCCTGCTCAAAAATTCAGTAACCTTTACAGGCAAATCCGCTAGAGTCAATTTTAGATCGTCAGACACTATATTTACAAAATGAATAACAACATCTGGCACAACACCCAACTCACTATAATAGGGGTTAAGATCATTAGAAGTTTTACAAGGCTGGAAAAAAAAGACTCCATCAATAGCCACACATTTATAAGCATAAAATTTTTTGAATCCAATTTTAGCCCCATATTGATTTGGGGTCACCTTAAGTTTAAGATATCTACTAAAAATTTTGAAGGTACACTTGTTATCTATACTTCTGAGGCTATAATTAATGCATCCATCATTCCTTGATTCCAAATATGGAGAGGCGTTGTACAAATTACCCTGATACTCAACGTAAGAATAACTATGACCATATTGAACGGATAAAGAATCCTCAACATAATACAGGGTTAATAGCTTAATCTTATCCCTTTTTAATTCATAAGATTGAGAAAAGCCAACATGGCTAAAAAAAATAAAAATCAAAATAGGGCTAATCTGCATACAATTATTTATTCATAAGTGTTGGTAGTGTTAGCAGTGCATCATTCACATTCTTTTGATTCAAATTATGCAACTTTGTTCCTAACAAATCATTCCTTCTCTCAAAAATGCCGCCTGCATCAGTGTGACCTTTCATTGAATTTATATAAGTCCTATACATCGTTGAATTGCTCTGAGAGTTATTTGAGTGATTATGAACGAAATTGTGGAATAACTCATGTGTCGCGTTATGGCCGTTACGTGAATCGGTTAAATCCAATGCTGTTCGACATGTTCCGAAGGGCATGTCGAACGACAGATAAAGGAAGATTTGCAATCTGCTCTATGCATCTTCTGATAAAGCTAGCAACCCTTTCCTTATGCC